>Ga0207647_10000204_pt1 | contig 48440 bp, 66 predicted proteins | sample KBSCornC2_FD_184295 | JGI IMG/M metagenome (GOLD analysis project Ga0207647, IMG submission 184295) | Corn rhizosphere microbial communities from Kellogg Biological Station, Michigan, USA - C2 (SPAdes) (version 2) | ecosystem: Host-associated > Plants > Roots > Rhizosphere ... | reverse complement strand
GTCTGGCGATCCTGGATACGCCTTCACCATGCCACGAGGCCTGGACAGAAACGCCGTTCCCTTGGCCTTCGGTGTGCGGCTGCGCTTGCCCCGGTTCTCTGCCTCGATCTGCGCCATCTCCCGGTCACGCTCTTCAATGAGCTTCAGTGCTTGCCGCTCAGTGGTCTTCTCCTTGAGCTCCTTGATCAGCGACGTTGCGGCGCTGGTGCGCAGATCAGGGTAGCGAGCGATCAGTCTCACCACCTCAGTGAAGGTGACGTCGTTGTTCAGGCCGAAGAGCGGTTGTTTCAGAGCCTTGAACTTGTCGTGGGAGAGCTCGGCACCCACGCCAAGACGCTGCGCGCGCTCAGCGACCTCATTTTCCCTGAGATGGTTGGCGACCGTCTGCGGCTTCAGGCCAAAACGCGCTGCCAGCTCATTGACCGAGACATCCGGATACAGCCTATGCAGTTCGGCGATGTGGTTGAGCTTCTCCATCTGATCAGGCGCGCGACCCTCGATGTTATTGATCGTGCGCAGCAGCAGTTCCCGACGATACGGATCGGCGTCACGGACAACATAAGCATCGAGCGCGTCGATCTCCGCTTCCTTCGCGCCTTCGATACGGTGACGGCCGGTTATTAGCCGGCTAGGCTTATCGTCACCGGCATCCAACACCACGATGGCGGGGAAGTCCGCACCATCAATCATCGCCAACCCATAGCTCAATGCCCGGTCTTTATCGAGCTTCTTAAGCAGCCGAGCTGGATTGGCGTCGGCCTCCTTCAGATCAATCGCCCCGAACTTGAGCTGCTTGACAAAGACATAGGCATAACCGTTGGCCTTCAGAAAGTTCTCGGTTTTTGGGTCCCTCATACACGTTCCTTCCCGCGGGTCACGCCCGCATGTGCCCCTTCTGCAGCGCCGCATCGATGTCGGCGTCGAGGAACTTGGCCAAATGATCCATCATGCCGACCAGCTTGCCGAGTTCGATCTTGGAATTCGGCTTCTGACCGGTGCGAGTTTCTTCGGCACGGCACCAGAAGTCGACGCTGTGGTTCTGGAATAGAATAACCGCCGCCATGCGCTGCTGTTGTTCACGCAGCGACGCCCAGATGCGTTTGAATTCGTCGATGGCGCGGCACTGCGAATGCGCCGCCTTGCTGAAATCGAGACGTGGCCCATAGACCAGCGCGTTCACCGGCATGCCGTCGCGTGGTGCGGAGAAACCGATACGGGCCACGTCGGCGCTGGTGCGCAGATAGTCGGCGGCGTGGACGTGCTCTTCTTTGATCTCACGGCTGACGCGCTGCAGCCGCCGCAGCATGCACATCGTCCAGTAGCCACGAATGACCCGGCCGGTGCGCTGGTTGGGACGGATGTCGTCGGGGTCTATCCACTCCCCGCCATCAATTTGATTTTCCCCGCCGTCTTTGCTGCGGCGTCGGACGGCTTGTGGTGGGTCCTGGTATTCACTCGCTCGGTGGGCCACGGCCACCCGGCGCTTGCGACGAGAGCCTGGTAGTGCTCCAGGCACAGGTTGATGTCGGGGCGCGGGGACGGTTCCAGAGCCGCTGCTCGGAGCAATGGCGGCAGGGTTGTCGTGTCCTGTCCGGGTGACACGACCACGACGTCCCTCTGGCACCCGTCGAACGCACACTTCCGTTGCTTCCATCTCGCTTCCTCGCGGGTATTCATGGTCACTGGGGGGCCTCCTTGGGGTTAGTTCGGTAGTTCGGCACGTTGCCGATCGGCTCGTAGCTCCAGTAATCGTAACGCAGTGCTTTGACCGGCGATGTGCGATCGCCTTCGGTCCAGACGTGGTTGCCGCGCCGTTCGTTGTATTGGGGCTTTAGGTTATCGCGTTGGTTCGAAGAAACGCTCATTTCACCACCAGCGCTTCGAACCAACCGCGATGTTGTCGGCACGTCCACATTGGCTTGCTGCAGAACGGCGGTCCGTAACCGAACGATGGAGGGTCGGTGCAGCCGGGATGGGCGCACTGACGCGCATCGTATTCGCGCACCCAGGCGCGCTTGGTGGGTTTATTATTCTGGTCATCGAATCGCTCGAACAGATCAGGCGTCTCAACCATCAGACTGTCCTGTGCTGGTTGTGGACTTCCTCAGGCTTGAGCGTGCGCGGATCACCGGCCCGCCACGCGAAACCAGGATGACCAGCGTATTTATCCAGCAGTGCACGCAAGCGCTCCTCCCGACGTGGAAGGCTGAAGTTGTCACGCAGCGCCTGGAGCAGGGCGCGGTCTTCGTTGATTGTGCGGCCCGGCTTGGTTGGCAACACGTCGGGTTCTGGTGCGGGGGCTGTCCGCATGCGCAAATCGGGAACCGGACCAGCCCAGCGCTTATCCGCCTCGTCGCGCAGCCATTCCCGTTGCCGGGCTATTCTCTCGGCTTCTGCGTCGGTTCTGACGATGTAGGCAAAAGCTCTTGGCCACTTCTCGCAATACATGCCGAGACGTAGGGTTCGATTGCCTTCGTCTCGCAGATTTATCCAGGAGCGGACATGCGCGCGGTCCTCTTCCGAAAGAGCCGGATCATCGACCGGCGGAAGTGCGGCGACCGTGGACTTTCTCGGCGCATAGCTTTCCAGGAATTTCCGCAGGTCGGCATAGGCGGGAAAGAACTTCCACTTGCGGCTGCCCTGCTCGCGCGAGGCGGGGGTGAACGCTGTGTGGGGCAGGTCTGCGAGGCCGGCGGCATAATCCCGCACCATGACGCTCACGTCTTCCTTGCCGCGGGGCACGCAGCGGACGCCGAGTTCGAGGAGCCACTGCTGGATGTCGAGTTCCTTCGCTGTGGCGCTCATGATGCGTGCTCCAGGAGCCAGGGCTGCGACTGCCGTTCCCGTTCGGCTAGCTCAGCCCGCTCCCGGCTGACCCTGGCGAGTTCGGCGGGATAGCCGGTCAGCTTGGAGATGTCGTATTCCGGGTCTCTCTCAGGGGCCTGGTCTTTCCACTGTCCGCCGTTCAGCCACGAGGCGGGATGAGGTCGAAACTTTGGGGTTGGGTTCCAGGCACTAAATCCGCCCAACCTCTGGCGGCGAAGAGCTTCCATGATCCCCTCGTGGGTGGCCCCCCTGCCTATCGCAGCAGCGTAGGCTCTGGCGGCGTCGTCAGGAGCAACCTTTCGCGGATACGCTTCGTAGAATTCAGCGAACTCCGGCCCTCCCTTCTCCACTCTCGCGCGCGCGTGCGCGCGTTTACCTTTCTTGGGGGAGTCCTTGGGGGATTCTTCCTTAGGGGATTCTGGGTGCACCTCATGCACCTGATGAAGTGCATCCTGTGCACCATCAGCGTGCACCTCATGCACCTGTTCCTCTGGCAATGGTGCATCCTGTGCACCATCGATGGGTGCATCAGGTGCACCATATGTAGGTGCATAATGTGCACCATTGATGGGTGCATCCTGTGCACCCCTCATCGCGGCGCGCATCTCGCGATACCGATTAGCTACCGGGATGCAAAGGATACGGTAGACGGACGATTGGCGTGGCTTTCTGGCCACAGCAATGTATTCGAGCGATTCGAGCTTCTTGATTGCGGCAATCGCCGCCCGGCGCGAGATATCCAGTTCCCACGCCATCTCGTCGATCGACGGCCAGCACACATTGTTACGCTCTCGATCGCACAGATAGGCAAAGATCGCCCGGGTCACGAGCGTCAGGCCGCGAACGCGCAGAGCGGCCGACATATTCGCCGCGCTCATGGCGTGGCATCCACGTAGCCGCTCATGCGTCGACTCCTGGGATTTTGGTTGTGGGAAGGCCGCTGCGCACCAGCGGGTCCAGCAGATGATAGCGACTGACCCCGTGGGCGACTGACTCGGCGCGGACGAGGTGCTTCTGCTCCAGCGACTCGATCGCGCGGTAGACATTGGCGCGCTGGCCGCTGCGGCTGATGTGGTCGGCGATGGCCTGGATGGTCAGCCGGCAGCTATTGCCATCGGCCCGTCCGACCAGGACGGCATAGACCAGTTGCTGAAAAGTGCTGAGATCTGGCGTGGCGAGCGCCGCCATAACCCGGCTGGTGCCCACTGGCGCCTTGCCGATACCACCCCTAGTGCCTGTCGCCAAAGAATCATCAAATATCACACCGACCGCCTTGATTTTGGCGTTCGCGTGTGCGAAAAGGCGCTTGCAAGGACTACCTTTTCGCACGCGCAAAACGCAGGTTTATCTAATCAGACGCCGCCGGAACCCCAACTCCGGCGGCGTTTTGCGTTATACGCCGTTCAGCCCCCGTTGCAAGCGAACATCGCCAATTTCCCCATATGGCAACCCATCATTGCGGGGGATAAGTGGCGTCCGCCTATCAGGCGTTGCATCATGCGTCACTCTACAGCAAGTTGCACGCGAAATACCGTCGTAAACCTACCATCTATGGTTGCTTAATGGCGAGTCGTTGTCACTGACAAGATGAGGCTTTTCGCCCCTAACAACCTGCTGTTGATTGGACAGCTCCATGATGCGGTAATTGGCTGCATCGAGTTGCTCGCCTAGGACTTGCAGCGCCTCGTTCAACCGGCTGATTTGCATCTGGTCCTGCCGCGTCTGCGCCTGTCTCTCGGCAGCGGCATCGGCCCGAGGCGGGAAGAACGCGTGGCCATTACCGTCCTGCAGTTGCAGGATGCGCTGCCGCTCGCCGACCAATAGCTCGCGCAACTGGCGGGCCTGGTCGTGCACTGCGGCGAGTTCGCGGTCTTTCCCATCGATCAATAGCCAAGCTTGCTCCAGCTCGGCCCGTAGCCGTTTGGTCAGCTTACTGGCGTTAGCGCGCATGGTCACGAATCGCATTGCTTCCGGTGGTGGTTTTACGACTGTGGCAAATGGGTGACGCGCGGCCAAGCCGCAAATACCTTTCGGCGGTATGTGAGCTATGGAGCGTTGGGCGGCGGGCGCCGGAGGCTGAACAGGCGTTCCTGGATACGGTGGTGCGCTAACTCCAATTCTTCGTTCATGATCTGTAATTCTTCATTGATACGGCTGTGTTTTTCGTCTTCCAACAGCCGATGCACCTGGGTAGTGACTTTGCTCAGATCGTGCTCGAGGTGATGCCGCTGCTGCATTCCGGCGACCAGCATGTTGCGCAGCCGTCGGTTTTCGGCATGCTGCGCTGCAAGATCCGCCTCCAAAGTTTCAATATATTGCTTAGCAACATTTAATTGTTCGGTCAGGCTGCGCGTAAGTTCGCTCTGCCGTGTCCGCACTACCATATGCCACCACCCACGCTACCCTGGCGGGTGGCAGCATATAGTTATTCCCTGAGAAAACAAGCGTTGCCGGTTGCAACGTGGTGGTCAACGCTTAGCGAGGCGGGTGGCCCGACATAATTCTTTCATGGTCGCCCACGCGCCGCTCCTGGATTGTCAGGCGCCCGCTTCCCTTTTCCCACCGACGTGGATTGCCGCAGCATCGTAGGCTGCACGTCTGCGGCTGTTCTTTGAACCGCGCCATGGCGCGCGGGTCATGCCAGCAGGGACAGGTCAGATCGCTATAGTGTTGGTTCCGATCCTCCGTCAGGCGTCGCTGCAGACAGGCGGCGGTCTTGTGGCGGCGGAAAGCGCGGGTGCGGTTCATTCTGCTCCCAATTACTCCTAGTTATCGACTTCCTGCAGGAATGCTTTACGCTCGGCCGCTGTTGTTCGCTTCCAAGTTTTCTTTGCCTCTACCACTTCAGACGCAACTGCCTAACTGGGCGTGGCTGTGGCAAGGAGCCGTCCTTGGCGGGCCGTTCCCATGGGTGTAGCGCTAGCTTGGTTTGGGGAATTGGCCCGCTGCCGAAGAGGTCACCGATGAGTCCAAGGTCCTGGAACACATCGACCTCCCAGTAGACTGCGCCTCTTGGGAACCCGTTGATCGGTCGATCGAGGATATCAGCGATGCTTTTTGCTAACCGAAGCACAGTCTGAAACAGCAACCTGGGCACTATCTCTGTCGACGCTCGGTGAGTCCTTACCTGCACAAGGGCGAGTCCGATTTGGACCATGGCCTCTTCTTCCAGCTGCAGATAATGCCTCCAATTTGGCAGGTCTATGCCATGGCGCAGCGTCCCTGATTGACGGAATTCTACGGGCGCGCTCTTCCACTTAACTTCAACGTATTTCATCCCGACTTGTGGAATGAGTATTTGCCTGTCGGGCAATATAAGCGGATTAGAATCACGTTCTAGCATAGCTGGGCCGCCGTTGATATCCGCCACGCGGATTACTCCGCAGCCTAGGCTGCGGAAATATCGGTCAGCCACCTCTTCGCCAATGTGCCCCGCTTCCGCCTCTGCTGTGTCCTCATCGTAGGCCATAACTTTATCCCGTGTTTGGTGAAAACAGGTTCTGCTCGATTTCATTCCCCCAGCTGGTCCAACCAGTGGCTGGCAGCCTAGCGAACAATTCCAGATATGGCCCCTGGCTGGCGCGCTCTAGCATTGAGCGGACCTGCTCTGGCTTGACGCTGTGCTTGCTCCTGGAGCACTCCAACCATGACATCAGGGAGTTATCGAGGAAGTGCTTCGCATCGCCGCGGATGGCCGTCATGAGGATCTCATGTGAGCAACGCCAGTAGTTGCCGATCCCCATCTCCGGCTTGACCCATACGAAAGTGCTCCTGAACTCAAACCCCCAGGCGTCGATGATGCGGAAGGACTCGCGCAGAAAGGCATTCGTCGTCCAAAGGTGCAGGTGGGCTGCATCAGCCGTCAAGTCGGCCACCGGCAGGGCGCACAGTTGGTCAACTGTAAGTCCCTTGTAGTGGTTCCCCGTAGCCGCCCTCGTGCCCTGGTTATCATACAGCCATGGAGGGTCAGCATAGACGCAGCCGAACTTCTTCCCGCTTTGAACCAAGGCTTCAAGGTCGGTTATCGTGCATGTGTCCGATGATGGCCGGTGGCCTACGGCGTTCTTACGCTTATGAACCTCGCTCCGCAGCTCCCGAACCGTCTTGGGCTTCCCGGTCCTAGGAATTGACTCGCTTGCCCAGTCTAGCAGCGAGTCGGCTTCATCTGGATCCTCCATGGCATGAACCTCCACGTGATGCGCGTAGCTCAAATCTGATCGTCGACGATCAATATCGAAGGCGGCACAAACAGCGCCGGCAAGACGGCATGTTGCATAGGCCGGACCGTCCCAATCCTCGCCTTTATCGGCAAAGAACTTCTCGCGTTTCCCCCAATGCGGCTTGAAGGCGCGCCACCAATCACCGATCCACCATGTAACGCTACGCTCGACCTTGCCGAGCAATTCGCCAGCTGAAGTCCATTCAGATTCCGTGATATTGCTCGGTAGATCCCAACCGACACGAAGAACACGACCAGGCAGACCGAGGTCTGTGGAAACGGGAATTATCTCCCCGTGCTGGGTGACTCCTTCGACAACATTCATCGCTGCCGCCCCTTCCTGGCTGGAAGGGGTTGCGTTCGCTGGACCTTGGGCAAATTCTGCTCCAGTAGCTGCCGGATGGCCGCCGGCCTGGACGGTGGGTTGACCTGCTCCCTGCGCCATAGGTCCAGGCGCGCGAGAAGTTCCTCATCCACTCTAACAGCAAGACCCACGTCTTTGGCCATTTGTTACCCCAACTCTTAGGCCGGGGATTTATACCACAGATGATCCCATGGGATCAACGTTGACTGCCAGTGAATCATGGATTATTGGCACTATTCGGCATACCAGGCGATCAAATGTCAGACTCTGCTATCACCGCACCCACGACATGCCGCGAGTGCCGCGGCTGGTTCTGGTGGCGCCCACGTGACACCGCCGCCGCCTGGACGTGCTGGGGCTGTTCCCCGCCGGATGACGGCTGGACCTGCGCCACGGTCGAGATACGGAACGGCAGACAAGCGGCGTGACGCGGTCTAATCCAGAAAATACATCCGCACCGCATCATCCGCCGCACGGTCCCGCAATAACTCGACGCGCAGCTTGTCGCGATCGAACGGCGGTGCGTATTGCGCGATGGCGTCGATCACTGGATCCGGATCGTAGTGGAACTCGTTGGGCGACGTGCCCATCCACAGCACCGGCCCTGCGTCACCGTGCTTTTCCAGTTCGACGACGCAGAAGAATGTGCGCAGCGGCGGGTCCCAGCCGATGACCATGTAGTCGGCGCCGTCAGGCTCGAGGTGGCATTGGCTCATGATATTGTCGTAACTCTAAACCGCGCCTTCTTGCTTGCCATAAAATCGTTGATGGGCTGGACAAAGTCGTCGGCGTCTTCGAGCGCAGAAAGCAAGGTAAGGAACGCGCCAACCAAGATGCTGATTTGAACGACCTTCCTAGTTCCATCATAGCCACCCTGATCAATCACCGACAATGCCGAATGGAGCGCCTTCTGAACGGTTGGCTCATCTACGTAGCTCATGGTGGTGGCCCCTCGACGACGGTCATATCCTGTTGCACGAAGCCGACAGCAGCCGAGCCGCGCCCGTTCTTTAACACGCGCCGCCATCGACGACCCTCGCACCGTGAACACACCCAGTGGCTGCATTCCAGTGGCGGCAGATTTGGCGCCGGTATCCAATGCTCATCGGTCTGGATTGGTGTGTGGATGCAGCCGATCGCGCCGTTTTCCCGCCATTCCTTGCTGTGGCAGTAATGGTCTCGGACGTTATGCCAACGTGCCGGGGCGCGTTCCTGGATGCGACGCGTCTGATTAGCCAACGCACGCAGCGACTCCTTGGGGTCTAGCAGGAAATGCAGCGTGCTGTGCGACATATACGGGCGGGACTTGCCGCTGACGAAGGTGCGGCCGCCAGGCTTGGCGTGGTAGCGCACCAGACCTGGACGGTTGAGCAGAAGCAGAATGGCTAATATCTTAACCAATACTCCATCGGTCCCATTAAAATTCTCGTGCTTGAAATGGTCGTTCTCCCAGATATAGGACTCTGAATAATTCGCTCGGATAGTGGCGCGTAAGTCTGGGACAATTTGAGTGGCATAGAAGCCAAGGAGGAAATGGTCCAGCCTCTCTGGAGTGTCTGTGAACCACCATTTGAGTTCCGGTTGATGTAGATGATGGACTATGGAGTCGCAGACCAATAAGTCCATATCCGTATGATAGTGGAAGCTATATACGTCATGATTCTTGTATAAAAGTCCTACCCTGTCGTCTGCTGTTGCAGCGTTGCCATACTGCATTTCTACCCACATCGGATCCCATGGCTGTCGCGCGAATGTTTCGTGTGCACAGACCAAGTCGCAGCATTGGACCGTGACTTCAGACACCCGCTCCTCGGCAGCCTCGTCGAGCACTACCCGATGTGCGGCACGCACCGCCTGTTTGATCATGGCGGAGTTGGTGGGTGATATCTCGCTTGGCGCGAGCGAATGGTGGATCACCCGGTCGCAGAGCATCATAATAGGCTCTCTCCGCTCCTGCCGACGCCGTGTCAGCTCACCCCAGTTGGGGTTGACGATGCCCGCCTTCGCGGCGCGCTTCAGGTGCGATGAGTGCGGCGACAGGACACTATCGTCGCTGGACTTAAGGAGTAACGGAGATGGGTATACTGCGTTTCGGAGTTCTTTCGCTAAGCCGGCCCGGCGTAAAGTCCTCGGATCTTCATAGGTCCTTGACCCGATGGGGGATTGTAGGCCAATAGGCTGAATCCCAGCGGGCGGCACGACTCCTCGTGAATGCCCATCACTGTTCTTACTCACCCTCTATCTCCTCACCGAGGACCGCCTCTAGTCCGCCAAATCCCATCGGAACAGTGGCTGCTTCGCCGACGGAATGCCGAGGATCTTCTGCCGATAATCGTGCCAACAGATGATGGCATCCGCAGCGTTATGGTCCGTTACGTCCAGCTTCAGTTCCTGGCGACAGAACTGCACGACCGCGCTCTTCGTCTCACCCTTCACCCATCGGCAACGGCCCATGACGTTGGTGCGGATGGTGTCGACGTGTTCGCCGTGGAATGGCACGCCGTGCCGGAAGCAGGCTTCCTTGACGAAGCCAACGATGGCGTAGATCTGCATCATGGTGTCGACATTGGTGTTCGGCACATTGGGCGGCAGCGGGTTCTCGATCACCACGTGCGCCGGGTTCCATGCATCCATCGTATCGTTGACCTTATCGACGAAGGCGGCGTAACGCGCGCCGACGCCGCCGATCTTGGGCAACGTCCAATGGCCGAATTCCGGCTGTTTCCAGCTGAGTGGTGCGCAGGCCCAGCCGATGACGGTGGCGGACAGGTCAAGCGCCAGCACGCCGCCATCGGGCATGGTGGTCATAGCTCCCTGATCCGTCCCGCTTCCTTCAGCGCCTGGCGTAGGACGCGGTAAAGTTGCTCGGCCTCGGCAATGGATAGTTGCACGGTCACCATGCCGACGTCGGCCACGCCAAGGGCTAGAGCGTATGGCCCTGACCGGAACGGCGTAGCGGACAACACGATGCCTCGCTCTCCCAGAGCCTCCATGACCTTATTGACCGACCTTCGGCCGCATCCTGGGATGTGCAACAGGTCCGTTTCGGATCGCTTTATCAAGTCTCCTACCGACACAATGCCATCCTTGGCCAGCATGGTCAGGACGAACTTGGGCAGACCCAACACAGCCACTGGCCGATTCAGAATATCTTCTGCTGTCGGCTCAGTGTTCATGCCGCCGTCTGCCGATGCTTGCGCGGACGCCCGCGTGCTTTTGGCGTGGCGCTTGGGTCGGGCTCGTCGGTCTCAATGCCACCCTTTAGCCCATCCAGGGCATGGATCGTGGCAACGTCCTCTTTCGCGGCTCGCATCCATGCGTCAGTAATCTGCTTGAGCACGGTCTGGCGCAGTTCTTCGGCTATTGCGGCGCGAACTCTCGGGTCGAATATGTTCGCCCCAAACTCAACCTTGCCGCACAGCCATAGGCCAACAGGGACGATGACGGGGCCGATCCGGACGTTAGCTGCCCCCAGCCTTCGGAAATCCTCGAGCTTGGCCAGGCTGACTTCCGCGATGACGAAATCATCGCTCATGCGGCCGTCTGCGGCTGCTTGCGCGGCCGTCCCCGGGGGCGCTTCATCGGCACCACGTTTTCGTCCGGTGCAGCCAGCGCCCTTATCGCCTTCGGTGGCCTTCCCCTTGCCTTGGGCTGTGCCTTGTTGGCCTGCACCTGCTCGCCGCGGCGGCCATTGATGTGCTCCTGCGCCCGCACCCCGATCTGCCACCACTTGACCCAACCCTGGCTTTCCTCGGATCCATCCTCGTATTGGTTGGCATCCTTGCCGAGCCCGCCACGACCGGCGAGATAGCCCTCATCGTTGGCCTTGGCGACCCGACCCATTTTACGGATCGCCTCGGGAAATTCCTCGTTGGCATCGAAAACGTTGAGTTGCGGGCCCAGAACCAGCCCGTTGGCGGCCGATGCCCGGGCGAAATTGGCAATGAAGATCTCTGCCTTGGCCGCCCCGCGGCGGCGCAGCCGGATCGACAGCTTGATCTCCTCGACCGGGACGCCGATGTCGCGCCAGCGCTTGTCGATGGCCGCCCGCATTGCGTTCTCGACTTTGCACTTGCGGTCCTGTTCTTCGTATTCCAGTTGGTAATCTGCCGCGTCTTGTATGGTCCAAGTCGGACCGTTGGTTCCTGACATCCTATTCGACTTCCTGTCTCAGCTTGTCTCGTAACCGTTCCTCAAACAGCGCCCGGAGCTGTTTCTCCGTGAGCGCCACGTCGAGGATTTTCGCAGCCCGCCCGATTCGTTCGAACCATTCAGGCGGAATACCGTCACGCCGATGCCAGGCCCGGGCGGTGCTGGCGGGAACGCCGATTTCTCTGGCCAGCGCTGCCCGTCGGGGAAAGAGGTCAATCGCCTCTTTGTATGAATTCAACGGCTTCTTCACCTTCCCAGTCCACGTTCCCGTTGCGTTGCAATGTGCAACCCTCCCCGTTAGCGGGTCAACCTATTACCGTATTGACAGCGGAGCGGGCGCCACATAAATGTTGTCAATGGCATAACAATTCGGTGGCATATGTCGGAAACCAGAACGCGGCGGGCGCCGCCAGCACCATCCGCACAGCAATTGGCAGAGACAAAGCGGATCGCCCATGAGTTGGCGCAGCGTCTCAGGGACGATGGGTATGGCGACGACTATCCGCTCCTGGTCAATACGCTGGAGGGTCAGACCACCGTTCTAGAGACCGTGGATCGTATCGTGGACGCGCGCGAGCAGGCGAAGGTCGACGCGGAGGGCCTAAAAAGGCGGATTGCCGATATGGAGGCCAGAAAGGCCAAATTCGAACGCCTACGGGAGAGGCTCACCGCAGCAGCCCAGGAGATCATAGAAGCGGGCGGATTAGCCGCCCCCGGCAACCCGCTGCGGCGTGATTTCTTCACCGGTTCCATCGGGCCGGGCCCCCGCCACGTCATCCCCACCAAGGATGCCAAGGACATGGAGCCCCGCTACCAGCGGGTCACGATCGAGCCGAAATTGAAAGAACTGGGGGAGGCCTTAGCTGCTGGCGAGGCCGATGTGCCAGCGGTCTGGAGCAATTCGCGCAATATTCTGAGGATACTTACGAAATGAGCGCAGCAGCAGAAACTCAGCTCGCGACAGTCTCCCAAAAGGACGATGACCTGCTGATCGAGGCCATGCAGAACAGCCTCTATCCAGGCGCCAAGCGGGAAAGTATTGCGCTGGTCTTGAGTTACTGTCGGGTCAACAAGGTCGATCCGATGACCAAGCCGGTGCACATCGTGCGGATGAAGGTCAAGACCGGCTATGACCCAGTAAAGCGCCAGAACATAGAGGAATGGCGCGATGTGCTCATGCCGGGGATCGGGGATTATCGCATCAAAGCGGCCCGCAGCGGTGAATACGGCGGCAAGACGGAACCAGAATTCGGCCCCGTTATCAGAGAGACGCTAGGTGGCGCACCCGTGTCATATCCACAGTGGTGCAAGATCACCGTGCATCGCATCGTGCAAGGGCAGCCGAGGGCCTTCACCGCCAAGGAATATTGGCTAGAGAACTACGCCAATGATGGCCACTCGGATAAGCCGAACTACATGTGGAAAAAGCGGGCGTTCGGCCAGCTAGCAAAATGCACCGAGGCCCAGGCGCTCCGCATGGCATTCCCGGAATTCTCCAGCAGCCAGCCAACAGCAGAGGAAATGGAAGGCAAGGAGTTCAGCGGCCAAACCATCGATTACGAAGAGCCAGAGGCCAGGCGTGAACGACCCGTGCGGGCAGTCGGTCCAGGCGACGATAACCGCAGCATGGTCCCGCCGAAGGCTGAGGTCACCTACCCACCACCAAAATCAGGCAGCCTGACGCAGTTCGGACAGGAGCTGATGGAGGAAAAGCGCGACGCGGCAGATGCTGAACGTAAGGCGAAGTGGCATGCGAAGCTTCGCGAAAGCCTCGACGGAGCCGAGACAGCGGATGAAGCTGAGGCCATCCTTAGGCGCGCAAGCGTCAAGGACGCGCGGGAAAACTGGCCGTTGGCCGACCGCAAGCTGATCGAGGATCTGATCAAGCATACCTATGAACGCCTAGGCGGGATCTTCTCCCATCCAAACGGCGAGGCCGACTGGGGCGAATCGCCGGACAGCCCGCCATGGGAACAAGAGCCGAACGAATCGGACGAATCGGGGAGATGATCCTGTGGATGACGCCGCCGATTCCCTCACCAAGCCGCAGGCCGAGTTCCTGCGCTGCATCGCTACATTCCCCACTCCGCCCTCGGTCAGCAGCGTCGGGCGGGCGCAGGGGATTGCCGCGCCATGGGCCTCGATGTTGGTCGCGCAACTGGTGGACCGTGGCCTGCTGCGCCGCTGTTACGATGAGAACAACCGCCGCGTCAGACTGCTGGAACTGACTGAGAGCGGTCGGGCTGTCTGCCAGAGACACTTGGCATGACCGTCGAGCGGGTGGCGGAGTTCCTGCGGCAACTGCGCCATGACCCATCTACCCAGGCGCTGACCAGCGACCAGTTGCGGTTCCTGACGACACTGGCCTGCCTGGACTGCCCCACCATGATCAGCGACGTAGGACGTGCGGCGGGGATGAACCGCCATCGGGCCTCACTGGTCTCCACCGCATTGCTGGAGAACGGCCTGATCCGGAGTAGGGCCGACAGAATCGACTTGCGCGTGCGGATGCTGGAACTGACCCGGGAGGGTCGTGCGGTCTGCGACAAGCTAGCGAAGATGCTGCCATAGCAACGAAACGGGCGCCGGCTGGTGCAGCATCGGCGCCCGTCCCCTTGGAGGTAGTATTCGGCTCGTTCGTTAGCACTCTGGCGAATGCTAGCAACGCCTGTAGTCCACCCACGCCCGATTCGCTACTAGTGTCGCGGCCAGATTCTAGCTGGCGGCAGACGAAGGAATGGTGCATTTCCGTCTCCGGCGATGGCACGACGTAAGAGGCCGCTGACCGAAGCCCATGCGATGGCACCGATCATCGGCGCCAACATTCGTAACGAGCGCGTCCTTCGCGGCCTCACCCAGCAGCAATTAGCTGAGAAGATGGGTATCCACCCGGCGCGGATCTCGGAGGCCGAGCGTGGCCTGCATGAACCGCGTGTCGGCAGGCTGCAACAGATCGCCCGTGCGCTGAATGTTCCATTTAACCAACTAATAATGCGCCAACGCCGGAAAAACCGCTAGCGGATTGACGCTTTTTTAACGGTTGACGCATTCTGCAACGCAAGCGTAGTTTTTGCGTCGTCCGATTCGAAGGGGACGGATGGCGGAATGCCCGGACAAGCGGAAAACCGTAAGACCCTGCGGCGCCTGACTTATTCAGGCCCTCATGGCCGTGTCCGGGATTTATTGTCAGTGGCTATTAACGGATGACCGCGGCGTTGGCCCTCTCGGCGGTCATTTCGCTGGCAACGACCTGTATTCCTGACTCGCGTATGTCGCACGTCCGCGACCGCCTGGTCGCGCATGCCATGGTTGAGTCCGGCCACAATCCACTGGCCATCCACGACAACACGGCGTCCAAATCGTATTTCCCGTCGGATATGTCCGAGGCTAACCGCGTGCTGACGTCGCTCGCGGGCCATTCGGTCGATGCTGGTATCGCCCAGGTCACCCGCGCCAACTGGCAACGGCTCGGGCTGCATGCGGGCAACCTGTTCGACCCGGTGACCAATCTATGCGCGGGCGCGGTCATTCTTATCCAGGATTACGAAGCGGCCTGCCGTTACAACACCGGCAAACCGAACTGCCCACCAGGCAACAACTATGCTCAGGCAGTAGACCGCGCCATGCAGGTCATTTGGCGCGGCGCAAGACCAGCTGATTTATCCATTAATGAGGTCGGGAAGGAGACCGCGCCTTCAGCCGCGACATGCGATGCGCCTAGCTTCGATGTGTGGGCGCAGCAGGAATGCCGCGATGCCGGCAAGCCGCCGCCATCATCAGTCAACCAAACCGCAATCCCATGCGATGCGCCTAGCTTTGATGTGTGGGGCCGGCAGGCGTGTCGTGACGCTGCTGCAGCAAACCGGTCCCACAAGGAGCCCACCGAATGAGCGTTCTCGAAAGGGCCATGCCCTGGATCACATTGTTTCTGCTGTTGCTGCTGACACTAGAACCTGCAAATGCCCAGCTTGCGGGCGGTGGCTTGGGTGGATCGGGCGCAGCAATGCAAGTCCTGCAATGGGTGATGAGTAACATCGCCGCCTTCATCATTGCCGTCGGCGTCGTATTTGTCGGCGTCATGCTGGTAACCGGACATGCATCCCTAGGAATTGTCGGCGCCATGATTGTCGGCGGCGTCGTTATCAGCCAGTGGCAGACCATCGCCGCTTTGTTCCCGGTGTAGCATGGACAAGGATGAGGAACTGGAAGTGCACGAGTTGGCCATCGCCCGCACCCGTCCGGCGATGATGCCTTATCTCGGAATGCCATGGGCCGATTCGATCGTGTTCGGTGTTGCCGGGCTCGAATGCATTACCCTGCACTACATGCAGTTCCTCATCCCGCTCGGGGCACTCTTTATGTGCTCTCTCGGACTTTACAAACGTGATTACAACGCAGGCCGATGTTTTGTCTGTTGGATCAACGAGACGGGGCGGCTGCGCATCACCGCAATTTTTGGCTGGCTATTCTTGCTACGTCCGCACGACCGTGAGGCAGCAGAATACGCCTACAACGCCCAATCAATTTCGCCACGAGGCATCAGTGGGTAAGCTACGGGATCTCATCTTAAACAACATGTTCGAGCCGGACATCGAGCAGCGCGTGCCGTATGCAGGGCATATTACCGACAATGTGGTAAAGCTATTCGACGGCACGTTGATGGCGATGGTCAAATTCCGCGGTGTGCCATACGAGCTAGCGCTTTACTCCGAACGTAACGGGCGCAGCGGCCGGATCAACACCATGGCGCGCGCCATCTCCGATCCGGACATCAGTATCGTCGTCCACTTGGCGAGACACCAAACGGTGCCACCGGCTCCGCAACCAGAAACTAGCGACGATTTTGTCGGCCAGATGCTGCGGGACTACGAGCGGGTGGCGCTGTCAGACATCTATACAAATGACTGGTTCATGTCTGTGCTGCTGCATCCTGGCGGCGGCAAAACCAAGAAGTTTATCCCTGGCCGTAAGGGGCGTTCGAAGATTGACATATATCGTTTCAATCGTCTTCGAGAGACGCTTATCACCGTTATGACCACGCTGGAGGAATACGGTCCTCAGCGTTTAGGCATTCGAGAAGAAACGGTTGGTTTCGAGCATATCGACGGTGCCGACGAACCAACCCCAATTACCGTGCCGGTCACCGAAATTGGTTCGGCCCTCCATCTGATCCGCACCGGGCAATATCGCGATATCCCACACACCGATGGCCCATTGTCGACAGCAGTCTACGCCGAGCCTGTGGAGTTTCTCCGTTCGGCCTTCAAGCCGGATCCACATGAAGAGCGCTACGGCGCTATGCTTACCTTCCTGAACTATCCCGGACGCACCAGGGCCGGCATGTTTAACGCGCTGATGAGCGCGAAATATCCGTTGGTTATGACCCATTCCTTCCGGTTTCTGTCCAGTGCAAGCTCGGTCAGTTCAGCGTCTTTGACGGAACGTCAAATGGCGGCCTCTGGCGATCGAGCAAAGTCGCTGCATGCCGGCCTTGATGACGCGATGGATCGTATCCAGTCGCAAAAGACGATCGAAGGCCAGCACCACTTCTCTCTCGCCGTCTATGCATCGTCATTGCGGGAATTGGACGCGAAGGCTGCTGAAGCCCGACATCTGCTGCAACACTTCGGTGGCGCCGCACCGACCCGCGACGAGAACATCTTCTACAAAGGTGCCATGGCTGCAGCCTATTGGCTGCAGTTGCCGGGCGCGTCGGTGTTCTCACCAAGACCCGGGAAGATAGACTCTGCTTGTCTCGCCGACATGGCCTCGTTCGATAGTTATTCAGCTGGACACGCCGAAGGCTATTGGGGTGCAAGTCCGCTGCGTTTCAAGACCAATGGCGGCACGGCTTACGACTGGGTGCCGCACAATGAAGACGTTCCGCACTCATTGATCATTGGCCGCATCGGGTCGGGGAAGACCGTTTTGCTAGGGTTCCTGGCGCTCGCCATGCAGGAGACTGTCGGCAAGGATGGTGTCCGTCTGATTATCGACAAGGACGAAAGCAATCGCTTGGCGATTGAGGCGGCGGGCGGAACCTATCAGACGCTGCATCGTGGGCGGGCGTCTGGATTGGCCCCTCTCGTGGCTTTCCCAGATACTGAGGAAACCCGTAACTTTCTTCGTCGACTTTATACCGCTCTCATCCTGAAAGACGGCAGAACCCCCAGTATCACGAGCTTTGAGGATCAAAGATTGCAGCGCGGCATAGCGCAGCAAATGAGAATGCCGCCGGAGAAGCGTAGCATGGGCGGCGTCCGCGAGTTCCTCGGCTTCAGCAACGGAGACAATGGCGCTGGCGCACGCTTCGAGCGTTGGTGTGCTGGTGGCAGCATGGGGTGGGTGCTCGATAACAAAGAACACAAGATCAAGCTCGGAGCTGGTCTCTATGGCATCGACCTCACCGAGCTACTCCCCCGCGAAGGGTTGCATGACGACGGAGCCTGTAGCGCCACCGCTGCGGTCATAACCCAGCAACTTGGCGGTCTCATGGACGGCCGCCGCATTGTTGCATTTTTCGATGAGTGCCGGTTCTACATTGAGCCGCTAGCATATTGGATCGAGGATCTCAATCTCACTGGGCGCAAGAAGGGCGTGTGGCCGTGCCTGGTCTTCCAAGAGGCCGCGCATGCCGTTGAAAGCTCCGTCGGCAAAGCACTCATCTCGCAGATGCGCACCAAATACATCTTCCCCGACGCTGCACACAACGTCAAAGCACTGGAGGACATGCAGCTATCACCCGCGGCAATCCACATGTTGAAGAACGACATGACGATCGGCAATGCCCGGCGCTTTCTGCTATGGCGCCACGGCGAACCGGCCATCTGCGAGTTCGATCTATCGAAATTGCCGCAACTCCGCATTCTGTCCGGTCGCCCGGAAAGCGTCACTCTCTGGGAAGACGTCAAGCAGCGTGGTGGCGGGACCGAAGAGTTCCTCAGGTTACTCGACGATGGCAAAAAGCAACTCAGGAGGGCTGCATGAAACGGCTATTGCTCGCCTCCGCCGCCACATTGGCGCTGGCGTTGCCGCAACCCAAGGCAAACGCTGCATTACCGGTTATCGATATCGACAACATCGTGCAGTCCTTCAAGCAGCTGCAGGAAATGATCGCGGTGAAGGACCAGGTCACCCAGCAACTACGAACGCTGCAGAACGTTCCCAGGGCGCTGATCGGCCAGTTCCAGGGCCTGATGGATTTAGGTGTCTCTAATCCGTTGCAGGATATCACCGCGAACCTCGAAAGCCTGATGCACGGCTCTGGCACAGGGCGATGCGCCGGTGGCGATGGGTTGTTGGCTCTAAATCAATACGCCGAAGCGCTGCCCATGGCTGGCGCCTCCAACATTGACTTCACCGGCGCCCAGATAAACGGCAGCGCGGCCCGTAACGCTGGTCTCTTGGCGTGCACCCAGCAGATGATGGCGGGAACCCAATCACGGCTGCGGCAGATGCCGGACCTGCTCAGGGGGCTAGAGTCCTGCGGGGACATCACCTGCTTGGAGGGCATGTCAGGCCGCATCCAATACGAGCAAGCGATTGTCGCGGCACAGACGCAGCAAGCAACCTTAGTGCATATGAACGCGCAACAGCAGCGTTGGAACATGGAAGACCAGGCGATGCAAAAAATGCGCGCCGACGCCGACCAAGGTGTCAATGCTACGGGTGGAGCCAACGCTCTGAGCACCGGTGGTGGAGGAACGGGGCCTGCGGCGCCGTCGATGGCAATGCCGACTTTCAACGCGATGTCGATGCGGTGAGATGGGGTATAAAACAATGAATAAGTTTCTTTTGCTGGCCGCGACCGCGCTCACGGCCCATGCCGCTGTTGCCCAAGCGCCAAGCCAAACATCTGGTTCCGGTTCTGGTTCTAATCCGACGCCGCAGACCAATCTTGCCGCGGCTTCGCCTTCATCGAGCTCATCTTCGCCTAGCGCTGGTAGCACATCGGCAAATCCCAGCGGCTCGTCTGCAACTCCCAGCGGCACATTGGCAACTTCTAGCCCGTCCATAACGACCACCGCTAACTCAGCTGGTGGCTGTCAGGTGCCAGCCCAAGCCGCGTCAGCGGGCTACAATCAAATGACCTACGGTCCCGATATGGCGCTCGGCGCAAATTGGTTCCCTGGGGATAATGTCACATCCGGCCTGACACAAAACTCGGATGGGTCAATCTCAATCCGCGGCGGCGACGGCAACAATTACAACAGGCAGCTGGTCAGCGGGGATGCGAAGTTCGGCGGCGGCGCCTATGTTCAGGCGACGCTTAGTTTCCAGAACCCGACAGGTGGCTGGTATCAAGGCGCGGACGGCTGGCCGGCGTTCTGGGGCTGGGCCACGGACCCGAGCGGGCACGTCATCGAGCCGGATTTCTTTGAATTCATGACTGCTGGTAACAACCAGGAGTTCGACTTTAATATCCATGAGTGGGGCTCCTCCGGACAGCTTGCCTCGGATGGAGGTAAGGCTTCCTTGCCCAGTGGGTTCGATGCCAGCCAACCGCACACTTACGGGTTCCTTTGGGTGCCCGCTTCTGGTTCGTCCCCGGGCTCCGCGAGCATGTTCGTGGACGGCAATCAAGTAGGTCCCGTGCATACTTGGAGCCCGGGCGGTTCCTATTCCACGTTCGATGACAGCGAATTAGAAGTTATCTTTGGCACCGGATCCGCCAATCCAATGACCGTCTACAATACGCAGGTTTGGCAGAAGGACGCGAGTAAGGATACTGGGATCGTCGGAACATCGGTCGGCAATAGCGGTGGTGCGTGCCCCACCGTTGTCAGCGCCAGCGGCCCAAGCCCATCTACTCCGTCTGGCAGCGGAACCACGCCGCCCAGTGGCGGTTCGCAAAGCTCAGCGCCGACCAATACAGCGTCCGCGACGCCGGGGGGATCCTCGTCTGGTATCGTGCCGCAGACCACTCTTGCCAGCGCCGCCGGCATGGGCCCAACGGGCGGAAGTCTACCTTCGATGTCAGGAGGCGAGTGGGGTTCATTCAAGATTGGCGAGACCAACTACGATGTAACAATCATCGATCCGCCGGGCAAAGGTCCCAGCTACGAAGTGCTGATCGCCGATGGCGCGACGCCTTACATCATAGCTCTGCCAGAAGGGGTTGGCAGCGGCGCCCCCAGCAGCCTAGGAGGCACGGGCGGATCCTGGTCGGGTTCCGGCACAGTATCGTCGCAGTTTGGCAATCCGACATCGACCGACATGTCGGCAAGTCCTGCGGGATATCAGACGAGGACGGATCCGACGACCGGCGCTCAGACGACGACGACATATAACGCGTCATCCAACACCGGTGGGCCGCTATCCGGCACAATCAATAACTACACTGGCGGAAGCGGGTCAACGATGACGCCAGCCACCAGCGGCGGCAGTGCGACCGATCCGTCAGCCACCGCGAGCAATGAGACAGGCCAAACGACCACAGCATCGAATGGGGGCGGTGGTCGGCGCGGGCACCGATCGCAGTCTAACAGCACATCAACGAGCGGCAGCTCAGGTTCGGAAACTGCGGCCAATACTGGTTCAGGGACTAGTGTGGACCCAGCCGCGACCGGCAGCGGATCTGCTAACAGCGGTTCGGGTAGCGCTGGAGCCCAGCCTGTGACAGCGACTGGTTCTACCGGCGGCTCCGGTGGCGGTGGTAGCGGTGGTGGCGGTATCTCAGCTGCGGCTATCCCATCAACAGTAGCGGCGATGAATCAGACCGCGCAAAACTCGGGAGAGTTCCGCGGCGGCACAATCACCTTGTCTCCTGGCGATATCACCCCAGGCTCCGGCGGCTCAGTGACCGACAAGAATGGAGACGTGTGGACGCTCGGTCCACTGCAAGGAGCCATGTTCGCCGGTGTTCCGATGGGCCTGGTTACCAAAAACGGCACGCCGCTCGATCAGGCTGGCGGCGGTGGATACGTCGCGGCTCTGCGCCTCGATCCCAATGGCAATGCGGTCTGGGAGAATGCCAAGGGAGGCGGCTGGTGGAACGAAACGACCTTCCTCGGAAACGCCGATCCTGGCACCAGCCTATAATAAGGATCGAACGGTGGTCTCACGTGCCTACTACAAACGTCTATAAAGGAGAGTTCTAAATGAGGTATGCACTACTGCTCTCTACTATGCTGGTCATGCCATTTTTCGCGTCTGCTAACAACAATACGGCAACGCCCGCTGACACCAGTTCGTCGTCGCCGACCTCAACCTCGTCGACGAGCAATACGTCCTCTACTGACACGTCGTCGCAGGTCACGCCGCAGACCAACCTGGCCTCGACCGCAGGAACGACGCCGGCGGATTCGTGGGGGTCATTCCAGGCTGGAGGCATAGATTACCAGGCTACGGTAGTCGATCCACCCGGGGACAATAACAGCCCATACGAGATTCTGCTCGCAACCCATGAAGGCAAGACCACACCTTATATCTTCGAGCTAACGCCTGGCGGCAATGCCCCGCTTCCTCCGATAGCCAGTAACAATCCGCCCGCTACACCTGCTGGTGGCAGCGGATCCGGTGGCACTTCAGGCGGGACCGACGTCAGCACGGGTGGCGTGGGGAACAATAACAACATCATCCGCATCGGCGGCAAAGACTACCAAGTGGTGCCGGTCGATTCGGGGGGCGGCACCGGAGCTGGCTCTGGCACCGGCTCCGGTTCAGGCACGCAGACGCCGAAGACGATTACCCAGCTGAAGGACGAATTGGTTAAAGCGCAGCGAGACGCAGCCAGGCTTACCGACAAGCTCGTGACGCAGATCAACAACCAGCTTCCATCTACAGATCCCGTGCCTGCTAGCAGCACCAGCTCGAGCAGCAGCCAGCAGGTCGCCTCGCAGTGAGGATACTGGCAGCAGCGATCGTGCTGCTGCTGGGCGGGTTGCCGGTTCATGCCCGATCCCCGGGGTGTGACGGCAACCCCCGTAATCTACGATGTCAGCCATCCGATTTCTTGAATCCGGTGTTCGGCGACCCGGCCTGGTATCGCGAGAACCGGATCGCCGCAGAGGCAACGGTGCGTGACTGCACAAAGCCACTGCCTTTCCCCGGCTATATCCGGCCTAATCGAGCCGCATGCCAGGCCGCCGCGTCAGCGTTGCTGGGCAAACGATGAACGGCACGACGCTCTTCCAGATGCTCTACTCCACCTATCACGATCAGGCGGTGCAGGTGGCTGGGCAGACGTCAAACCAGTTGCTCAATTCAATGCTGCCGACCTTACGCAACCTCATCGGGTTGGCCGTTTTCATCTTCGGCGCTGGCATGATTATGGGTCGCATTGATCTCGGCGAAGGCATTGCCAGAGTAGTGCGGGTATTGATCGTTGTTGGACTGATGAGCACGGCGAACTGGAACACATACGTCGTGCAGATGGCGACCAACACCATACCCGATCAAATGAGCACCGCGATCGCTGGTGGTGGTGGCGTATCATTGAAGGGTGCCCAGGGGTTCGATGGCCTTTGTAACGCTATCGACAACTTCGAATTCCAAGTGCAGAAACAGGCATCCAGCTGGTGGTATTTCGCCGAACGGGTGAAAATAACGCTAGCCGCTTGGTTCGCCAAATTGATGATTTTCTTCACGTTCTTGATTTGGCTCACGGCGCAGGCGTGCATAGCGTTTTTGATCCCGCTCGGGGCGCTGCTTGCGCCGCTGGCCCTGTTCAAGGCCACCGAAGGATACTTCGCCCGCTGGATTGCCAAGATCGTCAGCCTGGAATTGGTCGGGGTTCTATCTCTGTTGCTTGCGTCCTTCGTCGTCTCGGCCGACCAGAAGATGATGCAGGCGATCGGCCACCCAGTGCCCGCCGCTCAGAGCAACCCGGGTCTGCAGATGAATGCCGGGCTGACCCAATTTACCGGCTTCGATATTCCAGGCGCTCCTCCGATGGCGCTTGGTGCGGCAGCCCCAGCCGGCGGCGGATCCACGCTGAACGTTGATATGTCGATCGCAGCACTTTGGAACCTAGTGCTGAGCTACGCGTTCGGCGCGTTCCTGTTATTCCTGGTCACCGGCATCGCGATGTTCATCGGCTCGACGCACGGGTTCACTGCCACGCCGGTGATTAACACGGTCATCGCAGGCGCCCAAGGCGCTGGCGCATTGGCCGCGCGAGGAGCGGGGGCCGCTATAGGCGGACGGCGACGCTAATGTTGGGCAGTCGTGGCGGATATCTTGTCAATGTTAGCGTTTGCGGACGGCTGTTCTGGGCGGTCGCACTAGGCTACCTCGCGTCTATGTTTCTGCGCGAGCCGTTGGTGCGTTGGGAGGCGTTCATCATTTTTGCGCTCGGCCTTGGGGTCGCCACGCTATCGCTCATGGCCTTCATCGCTGCGCTGAGACTATTATGGTTAAAGACAACGCTGATTTTCTGGCATTGACGATGAACGGTGACCGAATAGTGGTAATCTTATGTGGCATCGGCATGATGTTGCTCGGTGCCCTGATGGTGTGGACATCCTTCGAAGACGTGGATCCAGTCATCCTTGTCATTTGCGCAGTTGTTCTCGGCTCACCCTACGCGTGGTGGCAATATCGGGCGTGGCGTGGTCGTCGTGCTAACGAAAATGCCGCTAATAAATCCTTGACGCAAAAATTCTAATAACTAAAATACATCGGGCGGGTGCCGTTCGTGGTGGAACTGCATCCCGCCCTGGCCACGACGATGGGGGCATCGCCAATGGTTACAGCCAAGTTAGCATTTTCGCTCATTGCATTGCTAGCGCTCGCTGCATGCTCCCACACCATGTCGTCATGTAGCGGGCCAGTCTATCCGCTCAACCAAGGCAAGTGGACGCCAACCGAACAAGACCTGTCGGTGCGGTCGTAGGAGAGGACAATGAAGCGATTTCTTATAGCAATGCCAGTGCTCGTTGCGGCATGCGGCAGCAAGCCGGAGCTGACCGCCGCCCAACAATGGAACCAGATGCCTGAATGGTGCCATCAGGTTTTGATCGCCACGGGCCCAGCACCCCTCGCACCCAAGGACTGGAAACCGGCAGATAGTAAGAAGCTGAAGCGCTATCGGTCGCAACAGACCGACGCGTCGAAGGACTATGTGGCCAACCAATGCGGAGTCCGTCCCGGATATAAGCCGCAGCAGTCATAACGTCTGACGTCTGTGAGCGACACCAAACAACTGCCGCCGCCGGATGCCGCGGCCGGGCACGATAACAAGCGGCGGCTCCCTGGGCTCGTCTACCCTGACGGACTCTTGCAGCGAGCGATCAACACTGAGAAAATAACCGGCTGGGAACTTCGCAAAACCAAGCGGATGAAGCTTTTCTGGAAAGCCTACTCCGTCGTTATTACGGTCATGTTCCTGTTCGCCATGACCGTCCTGGTCTATGCCGTCCCAACCATCCGCATATTGCCGGTATTCTTTTGGGCGCGGCCGGATGGCGTGATTGAGACTGCGCTGACGACCGAGAGCCTGCCCGACCAAATGATGTCTGACCTGGCAATCCAGACGTTCCTCTGGAAATACGTATTGGCGCGGGAGAGCTATTCCTACACAGAGCAGGACTTCAACAACTACATCGTGCAAGCGATGTCGTCCGTCCCGGTGCGCGAGGCCTACCAAAAATGGAGCAGCGGCAAGAACCCACAAAGCTACCAAGCCACGTTGGGCAAGAAGGGGGTCATCCGCGTGGAGATGACCGAGGTCGCTGACTATCACGCCTCCATTGGAGGGCAGCCAGGCAGCATCAGGCTGCACTATTCGCGCAAGCTTTGGCTTGAGGGCGAACCAGAACAGGAAGCGCGGATATATACGATCTCCCTGGCCTTCATAAAGGACTTCCCGACGGGTCTTAATATCAATGACATCCGCATGTTCAATCCGTTCAGGATAGTCATCACCGAATATCCTGGCGCGTATCCACTATCCGCAAAACCGGTGGGGCGATGAAACTCACAATCACAGCGGCTTTCATCTTGTTAGCGGCGCCCGCTCTGGCCATCCAACAGCCTTCGCCTGGCAAGAATGGCGACCCGCATATCTGCGATGTGCCATACGATGCAAACAATATGGTGCAGATTAACGCCGCCGTTGGTGAGAACGTGCAAATCGTCTTCGGCAAAGACGAGCGCATTCTCGATGTCTTCGTGTCTGATAAGGAGCACCTAAAGGCGGCCGGGAGAGAGGGGAGCAACACCATCTCGATCAAGGCCATCGCCGATATGTTGCCCAAGCCAATAACGGTGCGAACGCTGAAAAGCGACGCGCAAAAGGGCGACATGCCGCGTGATTACCTCATTCAATGGGCGGCCATTCCCCCTCCGCCACCCACCAGAGTGGCGGATGCCACCGGCGAAACGCCGCCGCCAGCCGCCGCTACGCCATGCTACATCGTCCGCTACACATATGCGTCCGACGTTGCCGCAGAGAATGCCGCGAAATGGGCGGCGCAAGCCGCCTTCCGCAGACAGAATTCCGCCGAGGTCGCCTTGCGTCAGGCCAATGACGCAATGCAGTGCGATACCAACCATCCGTTCAATCCACCCGGCTGCAACTATGCTTATGTGGTCGTCGGCGATACCCGACTATCGCCGGTCGGCGCTGCGACAGGACGGCCCGCGGTGTGGGACTACAAGGGCACCACCGTAATGCGCTTTCCCGGTAACATGGCCCTGCCGATCGTCCTGGTGGTTAATCGTGACGGCAAGGAGGCACAGCCGTCCGGGGTAACGGTGGAAGATGGCGGCATCGTTAAGTTGCATAGCGTGGAGCAAATCATAAGGTTGCGCGATGGTGACATGGTCCTTTGCATCTATAACCAGCGCTACAACCAGATCGGCGATAACCCAGGCACGGGCACGATCAACGATGCCATCAGCCGCACCATCAAAACTCGGTCCGCTAAGTGAGCGATCGATTACCGCATCTCGATTTAGAGGCCGTCACACCACCACGTATTTCGCCCATGCGGGGGGCGATCTACATCGGAATAGGTCTCATCATAGCGCTGATACTCTATTTTATGTTCAACGGAACGATTAGTTTCAAGCGCAAGGAGGCACAGAAGGATCTGCCACAAATTCAGATGAACCCGAACGTCACGCAGGTCGTCCGTCCGGTTGAACCGCCGGCTGAAGCCGTAGCGCGCCCGCAGCAACAAGGACAGCGGCTCCAACTACGCCCAGTGGCCCCGCTACCCAATCTTGAGGAGCAAAACGCGCGAAAATCCGATATGTCGTTGTTCGGGATGAAGGCCACGACGGCAGCGGCCGGGGCAGTTGGGAAAGGGGAGGGCGAGAAGGATCCTGACGCTTTACCACCCAACGCGCGACCGGACGCCCTGGAGGCATCGCTACAGCCAACCAAGATGGTCGGGACCCGGGTGGCAGAGCTGCCCAATCCAAGATGGCGCATCTCGCAAGGTCGCTTGCTCCCCTGCATTCAGAAAACCCGCATCAACACCACATTGCCCGGCCCGGTAACTGCGCTCATCCCACAGGACATCAAGGGAGAAACCGGCGATGTCGTGTTGCTGAATAAGGGGGCCGAGGTCTTTGGCACCATTCAGCACGGCCTGCTGAATGGCCTGGATCGCGCGGCGGTGCTTTGGCAGGATATCACCACACCAATTCTGTATGACGCAGCAGGGCACGCCCACCAATACCGCATTGCGGTCAATTCGCCCGCCGCCAGTGAGCGCGGCGAGACCGGCGTGGATGGCGACGTGAACAGGCATCTGTTCAACCCGTTCCCCGGCAAACTAGGCGGTATCATCGGCTTGTCGCTCATCCGCGGCGGTATCGACGCTGGCGTGCAATATCTCAATGGCATGCAGCGGGGCAACGGCAACAACAACAGCACGACCAATCTGAATTTCAACAGTTTCGCCCAGGGCGGCCAATCAGCGGCCGACGATCTGCTGCGTTCGTATATCCAAATACCCGACGTTATGACGCGCGACGAAGGATTGGCTTGCTCGATTTTCGTCGTGCGGGATCTGGACTTCAAAGGGGCCTATTGGCTGCAAAACAACAGGAGCCAACGATGAGCGTGACCTTAGACTACCTGCAAGCGCCTATCGCCCACTGGTTGGCAGACCCTGCAGTAGAAGATGTGCTGGTCAATGCACCCGATAATATTTGGACGTTCGAGCGCGGCGTATACCAGCGACAGGACGTGAAAATCGACGCAACCAGCATCGAGAATATAGCCATCGTTGCCGCAGCCCAATTACGCCAGGACGTGCACCACGACAGACCGTTGTTGTCGATCGCCATGAACAAAGAGGGGGGCGCTGCACGACGTCTGCAAGCCGTGTTCTACCCGTGCGTCCCGCAAGACCGCCCGTGCTTGGTCATTCGCCGTGGCAGTAGCGACTGGCCGAGCATGGATGGTCTGGCAGCCAGTGGGCTGTTCAAGAAGGCGGTGGCCAAGCGGGTCGTTCGACGCGACGAGGAATTACTGACGTTATATAACGAAGGGCGGTTCGCCGAGTTCATAACGCTCGCGGTCAAGCGACGCCGCACAATCATAGCATGCGGCCAGACCGCATCGGGCAAGACGACGCTCAGTAAGGCGATGATTGGCGAGATCCCTCTAGAGGACCGCCTTATCGTCGTCGAAGATGCGCAGGAATTATTAGACCTACCGCACCAGAACTCGGTCGCTCTGTTCTGTAAGAAAGACCCAAGGGAAGGCGACATCACGGCGACGCAGCTGGTGGACGCGGCTCTCCGCATGCGGATTGGCCGTCTCTTTATGCAAGAGATCCGCGATGGCAATGCCGCCAACGCTTTTCTTATCGCACTGCAGACCGGCCACACCGGCGCGATCACCACGATCCACGCCAACGACTGCGCGGGCGTCTTCAATCGCCTACGCGTGCTGATTAGCCAAACCCCGGAGGGCAGGGGAGTAAGGCCTGAGGACGTCACGGAACAACTGCAGGCATTCATCGACGTGGTGATACACCTCACGCTGGATGAGGACGGCGAGCGACACGTGGACGAGGTATGGTTCAAGGATGCACACCTCGGTTGAGGTCAGCCATGGATGACGAGCAGCTCTTCCGATTGCTCCAAAAATACCGCGGCTCGTTGAATCTGTCGCCGGAGAGTTTCATCGCGCTGATGCGCGCGGCCCGCGCAGTGCGGCACGATACCTTGACGGCGAATAATGCAACAGCCCACATCAACCAGGGAAAGAGGCTCGGCCGACCGCCTGGCGCAAAGGACAAGCGACCGAGGAAGCGCCGGAAATCAATAGAAGGATTACAGGAATGATCGATCGAGTATCGTATGGCCTCACCCATCCAGGGATTGTCTATAGCGATTTTGCTGTTCAGACATATCTTGTGGGCCTCGCACTAGGTATCGCTATCGGCTTACTCATTCCGCCGTTTATCCGATTCTGCAGAATGACGATCGCTGAGGTTCGTTGCAGCAGTCATGCCCCTCAGGACTGACCTCTTCTGGCGCTATCTGCTGATTGCGGTTGCCGTGCTGATCATATGGTATGCGTCTGCGACATATATTTTCGTATTGCTGACCGGCCTCGACGGTGAAGATGATTGGTATGCGTCGATGCTGTGGGACTATTACCGCGATTATGCTGGTTATGGCGTTCGAGTTCTCACCGTGCCAATCTCGGTGCGAGGCTTGGTGCTCACATCGGTGTTGTCACCGCCGGCGGTAATCATCGCTATCGTCTGCCTCATACACTTCAGGATCCGGCGTATCCCAATGCGACGGAGGCGTCCCCCTTTCGCTAAGATCCCGATGGCCTCGGAGCGCGCCGTGACTGACAACCACGGCCATGCCGAATGGATGACGATCGCTCGGGCCAAGCAAATCTTCGATGGGCCAAAACATAACTATGGCGGCAAGCTGGTTGGGCAGACAGCCAGCGGCGACCTGTTGTTTGACACCTGCGAACTGCGCAATGGGCTGTCGCTGGAGTTTGCCACCTCAGGCGGCGGCAAGACCTCGATGGCTGCCGCCCGATGTGCCTACTGGAATGGGCCAATGGTGGTCACCGATCCCAAAGCCGAGCTGGGCCCGATGCTCTACGAGGCCAAGCAGCGCGAGGGATATCGGGTCGTCATGCTGAACCCCAACCCAAGGCCCAGCGATGCATCTGGCCGGATCTATCCCTGGGCGGCATGTTCCGGGTCGGTCAACGTGGTCGATTGGATCGACCCCAGCCATCCGCTCGCCGCAATGCACGTCCACACCGCGGCCAATTGGATGTTCGACCCGTCGGAAAAGCAGATCAAAACCAACACCGGGGACTTCTTTCACCTGTCAGGTCGCGACCTCGTCGCCTGCCTGCTGGCACACGTGCTGTGGTCCATACCCGAGGTCAACGAGGAGACCGGCGCGGTGGTCCTGCCGCCGCCCAAAACCCTGGCCACCGTCCGGCGGATCCTTTCCCAAGGAGCAGACGCGGTCGTCGTTGCGTTGCATGCGATTAAGGCTAGCTCCCCCTCGCGTATGGCGCGCGACCTTGCGGGCGAGATCATCGGCACGGAGCAGTCAAAGGAGATGTGGCCTGGGATTTACAAGGAAGCGGCGCAGAAGACCTCATGGCTGACCGTTCCTGCGTTTGCCGACCTGGTGTCGGGCGACACCATCCGCTCGACCGACATCGTCAGCAAGAAGCTGGCAGTGTTCATCCAGGTGCCGCTCGATGCGGTGACCACCATGGCTCCCGTCGTCAAGGTGCTGATGGCCTGTTTCCTCAACGCCATGATCGTGGCCGACGGTGACGTGCCGCTAGGGCGGGTGCATTTCGAGATCGACGAATCAAAGCTGTTCGGCCGGATGACGGCGCTTGACCATCTGCGGCAATATGGTCGCGGTTATCGCGTTTCGATGCACATGAGCTGGCTGAGCGTCGCCGACATGGAGGAAGTCTGGGACGTGACCGGACGCCGATCCTGGTTCGAATGTGCCACGTGGCGGTCCTACACCGAGATCCGCGATCCTATGGTGGCGCGGGAAATCTCCGACGGCAGTGGCCGCTATGGCGTAATGGCGCGCAACGACAGTTTCAACCGCAGCGTCGCCGCCGGGACGGGCTTGGGCGGACGTTTGTCGCGCGGCGAGAATGTCGGTCTCCATGAGATCAGCAAGAACCTGATCGACCCATACCAACTGCTGGCCGATTTACACCCCCGCCAGTTGTTGATCCTTGGGCTGGAAAAACCGTTAAAGGACCTCTATCGGGTTTGGCCGTGGGAGCGGCCCGAACTTCTCGACCGCGTGATGTCATCACGTTTCTACCGCCAAATGGAGGACACTGATGTCTAAGGAGGAGGACCGCCGCACCGAGCAATGGATTACGAATTTACTCCATAAGGGCCACCTGGCCATGCAGGTAATGCAGGCGGCGCAGGCACCGAGCCGTCAACAGGAGCCGACCCAATCACCGCAGCAGCAGCTTCCTCTAGTAGTGCAGCAGCGTGGCCAGTCGCGCTGATAGTCTGTCGCACACCGCCATTACGGCGCTCGCAGTCGAGATCCGCGAGGCCGGTCACAAATGCGGGCTACGGCCGGGCGATCCGATCTATATCCTGGTGGAGAAGCTGACCGAGCTTATGGCAGCGGCGGCACTGGCCAATCCGTGGAAGCCGGAAATGCTGCGCCAGGCGATCCGCTCTTCCATCGTCGGCGAGCGCTGGCGCTACATCATCATCGCCTGCGCCGCTGGGTGCGTCGTGGGCGGCCTGGCGGTTGCCGTGCCAGCTGGGGTGGCGGGATACTATGTCGGCCTCAGCGCCGGCGTGGCGAACGCCCCGGCCTGTGTTGTGCGTCAATCGCCGGGCCGCTGATCCGGCCACAGTGCCGCGCTGTAGGCCTTGCTCTCGATCCAGCGTTGCCAAGGATCTGACTTCGGCTTAGCGACGATCGCGGGCGTGGCAAGCGGGGCGCCGAAATGCAGCAATCGCAGCAACGTTGGTAGATCGACGATTGTGTCGTCCTTCTCTGCGGTCGTTGTGTTCATGGCTGACCACCCTTCAAAATGCGCTTGGTCAGATGTCGCAAGCGACGGCTGTAACTGCGTTTCGCAGAACGTGGCGCACCGGGACGCCCCATGTAACAGAGCACCTTGCGCCAACCAGTGAAGGCGTCGTTCTCGTGACCGCCTCGTGCCGGTATGCGGATTGGCGGCTCGGTCGTGGAGTTCTCATCGGCCATGACTTGCAACCTTCTGTTTCGTCATTGAGAGCCTCCACCAACTCTATTATCCGGACTATGATTGACCACCTGGCTGATTACATCTGAGTAGACGTTGGACTGCACTTTGTTACCTTTGGACTGGCCTCGCAGAACAATGCCAGCCCCTAGGTTGTGGAAGCTGTTCCCAGAGACAACGATGCCAGCTCCTAAATTGGCATAAACGACAACACCAAAGGTGCGCTCATGGGAATTGAACCCAGAGAAGCAATTGCCTGCCACCGCGCCTCGGTGCGCCTGAACCAGATTTAATCCGACGGCCTGGCCGGTCTCTGGGCCGGAGATGAACACCACGTTTCCATTAAAGGTGAAGTCAGGGATGAAGCTGCGCGTGTTTATCGCGGCCATCGAGCAATTGAATTGCGAATTGCTGACGCTCAGCTGATCTAGACCGGTCAAGTCAGGCCCGGCATCAACCCCGACACAGCAGCCGGTGAAGTTGCTCCCGGTGATTGTGACCCCCTGGACATAATCCCCGTATTCTATCCCAGAGGTAAGATAATTGAATGTGCAGTCGGTAAAGTTGAAGACCACCGGCGGCAGATCGACGGTGCCGTGCACCGCTAATCCCACCCCTTGCGGCAGAGCGGAACCGGTGACCATGACGTTGAAGAAGTTTATGTTTGACACGTTCTCGATATCGATCCCGCACGTCCAGTAGTTTGTTGTGGCTGGATAATCCGCGCCGCAGATGCATACGTTGGTGATGTCCGACAGCGCAGTGTTGGCCGGATTGGGGATGGCATCTGCGGCGTTGTGGAGCTTGATCGCTGCGTTGCCCGTGTCGGCTGAGGCGCCCAACACGCTGAAGTCGCGCAAGTGCACCGAGTGGAACTGGTCGGGCAGCGTGAACACGAACCCAGCGTTAGTTGGGAAGTGAAACACCGTGTTGCGCACGCCACTGCCGAACAGATGGAAGTTTCCGGTTGCGATGATCGGCTTGGTGCAGAAATAGGTTCCGGGCGGCACGGCAAGCGTCAGGTTTGCGTCTGCGCAACAGTCAACCGCCGCCTGCACCGCCGCTGTGTCGTCGGTTGCGCCGTCTCCTTTGGCTCCGAACCGCTTAACGGTAGTGGGGTTATCGGTCATGATTTTCATTTCTCCATCGGAGATAGGCGCGGTCAGCGTCGGTCAGATAAACGCGAGCGCTTAGATTGTCAGGCGCCCGGTGCGTCGCGCACAGGCCGGTTATGTGGTTGCTAATCTCGCCGCATATCCGGCAAAGGATCTGTGGCCCGTTGGTGATGCGCTGTGGGGGCGTCTGGTTAACGGTCGCTGGGCGCACGATCTCCACAATATCGTAAGGGCGACCTTCCAAGTCGTAATCAAGCGGTCCAGGTTCGGTGGTCTGATCTTGGCTCATTAGGATTTCCATGCGCAATTCGTCTGCAATCTCTTTTAGAGCGGCCTTGTCGGACTCATCGAGTCCGCCTTACCAATCATCATTCCCCTCCAGTATCCATTTCGCTAGCTGCGGTAGATGCGGACGAAGGTCTCTAGCCTCACGATAGGACACATGTATTTCTCCGTTAGGAGCGCGGTGAACCAATAATCGCAGCAGACCCAGAACTTCCCCGAAGTCTCCAGGAGGGAGGGTCGTTTGGTATTTGGCTGGCTGATCTTCACTCATGGACGCACTTTTATCCATGCTTCACCCACAAGCGACTTCGGCTTTAGGCTTGGGTGCAGAACCGTGGTCTGGTTCTCAGCCATCGTGTTCCTCTACAATCGCCCGCGCCTCTCGGAGAGGCATGTATGTCTCGCTGGCGTAGTCTTTGGTGATAAATGGTTCCATCGCTACGCGAGCCTTAGCCTTGGCATAAAGACAGACGGAGCAACTGTCGGGGCCCATGTCGTCAAGCAACTGGTCCATCGCATCAACCAGCGCAATAATATCCGTGATGGGGTTTTGCTCAGCCTGGCCTTCAATCATCGGCGCGCCGTCCTTGTCTGTGCCGTATCCTCGGTAGGAGTTCCATAATTCCTGAGCGAATGGACCGCTCATACGTCGGGTGGTGGGGTTCTCAGGCATCTAGAATTTCCTCCCCGATCCATATCGCCGGCCAATCCGATACGCCGTCCTGCCCCTCGCCTTCGACGCCCAGCCAGAACCACAGCTCTCTGCCGTCGCCATCCCATCCTACAAAGCGAGCCGGCTGCGGACGGTTCTGCCACTCAAGATCAGTGTCCACGTCGTGTGCCGGAAGCGCCCAGTAGAAGTGGCCCGGCTTTAGGCTTGGGTGCAGAACCGTCGATGAGTTATCGGTCATGCTTATCTCCACTGCTCCACCGGGCGTCCGCTAGTCATCGGAGTCCACCCTGCGGTAGGAAATCACCTGCTCCAGACCAAGAGCTGCCAGGATTTTGCCAGCCGGCGCCCTCCTGCCTGCCAGGACATCAGATACGTAAACTGCTGACATTTCATGGTCCCTCGCCCACGCTGCCTGACCGCCCGCCACGGCACACTCTTCGCGCAAGAGGGCCAGAAGTTCGTCCTTCGTCATGCAAACAATTTAGCGGATTAGCTTTGACAGTCAAGCGGGAAATAGCTAGGTTTCTGTTAACAGGAAATGAGAAACCACACCCGGAGAGATCCCTTATGAAACTAGATGAAGCGGCGGCCGTCGTAGTTATCGTCATGACCCTGCTTTTTTCGGTTGTGGCGTTTCGCTACTAACCCGACCAGGAGATAGACGGTGCCCGAGCAAGCGGAAACCGCAGCGATGCGAATGAAGCGCCTCAGAGCAGCTAGGGAGGCCTGCAAAGCTCTTGGATTGCCCGTCGAGCTTCTGCCAAAGCTTGAGCCGGTCAGCGAGACACACGGAGCCAATGACTCAGACAAGTTCACCGCCGCAACGCGGGCGTTTTCCTGACCATGATTGAGGAAAGAAAGACCAACAATGATCCACAGTGTCGCCGGAACGCCGACCGCTCGTGGCGGCAGATTGGCGCGAGCAGCGCGGATGTGGTGGACCCCGGAGCAGGGGGGATTGCATCCTGCATATGGGTCTACTCTTTTTACGCAGACAGAGCCTCCTCGGCAGGTCGAAGAATTGGAGATCCCGTCAGACGCAGAGTTGCGGGCAATGCAAGCCCGCGGCGAATTGGCACCAGACGAGGAACTGGCGAAGAAGTATCCCTGACTCGGGCGAGCCCCGTCGCGTCGACGACGGTAATCCGAGGGAGCGGGTGGAAGCCCCGCACTAAACTCCGCTGGAGGATGGCATGCTCCCGTCTGATCACACAGCCTGGTGGACTATATTCTATTTTCGTTCGGCTGTTTGTCTTTCTCGGCATCAGCGCGCTGATAGTGGCATACGTCCCGATACAGATAATCGCGGTCTTTGGGGTCTACTATGTTCTGGAATTCACGTTTGGCGACTACCTAACCAAGCGTGAGCGTAGCCGATTTGGCGGGGGCTGACATGCGTAGGTGCAAGATCGCTTTGCTCGCGGCCACGATAGCTGTTGCTAGCCTCTCAGGAACAGCGGATGCCCGCAACGGTTATGGCCCGGGCTATTACGGCAACGGCTACCGTGCTGCCCCATATCGTGCCTGGAACTACGGCTACCGTGGCAGCCGACACACCTACGGCTACTACAACAACTGGGCCGCACCACTTGCCCTTGGACTGGGCTCGCTCGCGCTCAGCGCGGCTCTCGCGGCCCCGTATTACTATGCGCCACCGCCCCCGCCTCCGGTCTACTACTCCTACCCACCACCCTACGCGACCTACTATGCGCCACCTCCCTACTACTGGCGCTACTGACCCAACAGATCTCCGGTCACCGGGACGCAATCGCAATCGCCCGCTGCTGCCAATAGGCAAAGCGGACGCCGCATTCGAGGGCCAACGCCTGATGCGGTTTTTGATTTGCCTGCTGCAGCACGATCAGGCAAACGCGCATGCCCCAGCGGGCGGCTTCGAGGTATTCCTCGTCGGAACAGCGTCGGTCCACGTCGGTCGACAGCGGCATACAGGGTTCCTTCCGGGAAAATAAAAATGGCAGACAATATTCCCTATTTAATTTCAGGAATATTTAGCGAATATTCCTTAGCATAAATCAGCCCCTGGAGGAACGTCAGCATGACAGCCCGCACATGGCTCGGAGGCCGCAACAATAATCAGGTCTCCAGTTCGAAGAACTGGTCGCCCAATGGCGCACTACAGCCTGGCGATATCCTGACGGTGACCCACGGCACGGTGAATATCTCCGGCGCCCAGCTCCCAGCCAGCGACACGCTGACCCTCACCGGCTCGGCTACGGTCAACATCCGCAACGGCATCGACGATCATCTGGTGGTCGCGGGCGGCACGGCCACCGTCAATCTGTGGAATTCAACCGGGGTTAGTCTCGTCGAGGCCTCGGGAGCGCACGCGACCACGATCAATGCCTTCGGCTACAACAATTTGGATGTCTCGACCCCGCCGCGGGCGGGCGGTGGACCGGTGACAATCAACAACCATGGCGTGCTGACCGGCGGATTTAACGGCTTCGGCACTGGCTTCACCGTGAACGGCGGACTTTTTGCGAATACCGAAACGACCGCGGGATATGACGGCCAGCGCACGGTCATCAACGCGGATGTCGTCGGCACCGGCAACTTCAACGTGGGGTCATTCCATGCGCCGCGCAGCCATGCGCTCGAGTTCGTCAAATCGGTCGGCGCCGACCAGACTGTGACCATGGGAGATGGCATCGGCTTTGCCATCGTCGAGGTCGACCATCCTGAGACATTCAACGCGGCGATCCGGTGGGAAACCCCTGACGGTGTGATCGACCTAAATGGTCTGGCCGCGGATAGCTACAAAGCGCACGACGGCGTGCTGGACTTCTTCCACGGCGACACTGTGGTCAAGACACTGCGCTTTGCCGAAACCCGGCCAGATTTGTATAGCCCTGGCCAATACCAGATTAGCCAGGGCACATCCGAAGGCGCAGCTGGCATTGAAATACGCTCCACCGGCCACGTGGGTGCACCGCCGTTTGGGGCAGATCTCCCGCTACATAGCTGAAGAAACAAAAAAGGCCCCATGGCCAATGACCATGGGGCGGGGAGTTGTTCAAAGGAGGAGTATCTCCGGCGGCAGTAAATTACATATTCATAGCCAGGGCAACTAGGTCATGAACACCGGCTGCCCCGGCAGGTTTTCGATGCGGTTGGTGTCATAGAGACTAATCGCGGTGATATAATCCCGCATAGCGCGATAGAGCTTCTGAATTTCGTCCGGGGTCATCACCCGCATAACGCTGTTGCGGTCGGGATAGGCGAAGGTTGGCAGGCCCATCGGCAGGCCTTGTCCCGCACCGATGCCAAGCGCCAAATTGGTTATCTGCTCGATGGTCACCTCATCTAACGACCAAATAGTCGAGAGGCTTGGATTGCTCTCGCACAGCGTCATCATCCCCGCGTCCATTGCCGCCTGGGATTCCGGCTTGAGATACCGCGTGCCCTGACTTGTGGTCGTTATGATTAGTTGGGGGTTCGGCGGCCCAAGGGTGGATAGCGATGCCATAAAGCTTGGCGCGCTATCGGTCAGCGTTGGATTGAGCTGCAGCGCGTGGACGGCGGTATTGAACCAGCCGATAAAGCTGGTGATCTGCGCGCTTTGTGCCATCCGCCAGGGCGACGCGGCGTCATAGCGAGGCCCGACAGCGTTATATGCCGAAGCTATCATCGGCGGCTGAAATCGCGTCTCGCTGATCGTCGCAAGCATGTGCTGCGCGGCGGTGGTGATTGCCGTGGCCGGGGTGGCGAGATAGGTCTCGAGTGTGGTCGATCCGACAATCTGGATAATGCGGTCCCAACGCAGGCCGGTGCAGCCCGCATAGCAAAGTTCTGGTGTAGCCTCGAAGCTCTCGAAGCCGTTGAGGTATTGCACATGGGTGGCGGCGGCAGCTGTGCCGTGCGTCTCCGAGATCAGGCAGATGGCGGCCGTCAGTAGCTCGATCGGCACGGCTTCGGCGGTCGCTACGGCGCGCAGGTCATCGCCGAATGCGACAAATGCCTCATCGATCAAGGTCTGCGTATTGACGCGCGGTCCATCACCATCTTCGGTGAGGCCTGACGCAACATACGCCCACGCAATCCCATCGGCATAGCGACGGCCAGATGTCAGCGTGGCTTGGGCATCGGTCCAGGCGCTCATCGTCCTTGGAACCCGGTATACATGATTCTGTCGCACACGATCGATGGAGGGACATTCTGCTGACTACCAGCACCGGCGACGTTGATGTTCGGTGGGACGCCTGATCCGGGGGACGACTCTATGCCTGAGAGACTTGCGTCGATCTGGATATTTGTCGCATTGGCTGTGGTCGTGGTCAGCTGAGGGAGGGGGACGACATCCAATTTCAGTTGCGTGCCTCCCGCTAACGGCCCCACTCCTGGAGATTGGGCTATGAAATATTGCAGATCACTGTGAAAGTGTAGCGGGTCCGTCACAGGATGTGCATGCCCCGGATCATACCAATTAAGCGTATGGGTATGTTGATACAATCGATAGTCACCGAGCACCCCGCCAATCGTATTGATGCCGGGAAGCGGCGTTATGTTAATGGGGATGGCGCCGCCCATGGTCGACCGCCCAACACAGAACCGTTCGATTGTATTCGGCACCTTGAATGTTGCCGAGTCATCTGCGCCGTAAGTCGTGCCTATCAGGGAGAACAGCGTGGGATATGCCGTGCGAGAGAGTGACGTGCCGTTCAAATAGACCCATCCATTAGGCACAAAGCTTGGCACCCACCACTCGCAGCTGGCACCGATAGGCACACCGGCACATTGCGGGTCTAACCACCCGGCAGCATGCAGAATGCCATCCTGCACATAGGTCATGCGCTCACCGGGAATCTCGTTGTATGCGTCTACCGACCCTAAAAAGTTCAGCCTGGCGGTAGTGCCCACAGTGTTGCCGATCACTGTGTCGCGGCTAATCGTCGGCGGCGGTCCGAGATGGAAGGTGCAAACCCCCCACTCAGCCTTTGTCCCGTCATCGAGGAAATAGAATGCCGGCGACCCGTCACCATACACTTGCGCCCAGGTCAGTCGATCTACCTGCGCCGTGCCCAACAAAACATTGGCGTTCGTTCCAGGCGCATTGCAGCGTTGGAGGATATAGTTACGAATCACTTGCGCTGGTGCTCCCGAATAGACTCAAGAGAAATGCTGTGGCGCTATAGCCGCTCAGTTATCCGCGCTCGCCATGAGCGGCGATCTGCGCCGCCATGAGGGAACCCCACATCAGCGGTAGCGAAGACGCGGCCGTAGATCGCTTCCTGCGTTATGGTCTCCGATGCGACATCGGGCACGCAGAGGATATTGTTGCCACGTCGTGCGGCGAATTGCAGCTCGGCAAGCTGGCCCAAAACTTCGCTTTGGCGAATGCCCATAAAGACCAACTCGCCACGGCGTCGGTCATAGCGAAACTTGGGATACTCCTGACCGCCGCGCGATATCGTCTCGTCTATCCCTGCGTCACCGCCGAAGGTGGTCTCATAAGCCAGTCCGGTGAGCGGCAGCCATGCTGGCCCGGCATAGACCAGTGGGATATTCAAAAACCCATCCGTGTTGCCGGGGTCGTTAATATCTATGCTGCACCAATCCCCGCGGCGGTCGGTATCGCCGATGTAGACCGCTTGGCCGAACCCTGGCTCTATTCCGTCGAACGACGCGTTCCATACGAAGAGAGCGGGGTTGTTGTATAGCGTAACGGTGACGGTGGCGGCTGGGGTTAGATTGGTGCGACACAATGCCCATGCGCGCCAGAGCGACTGGGTGGTCGGTGGCACGATGTATAGCGTGGCGTGGGTCTGACCGGCGCTGGTCTGCCACGCGGTTGACGCGTCACCAACTTCAATCTGCAGATTGGTGACAGGCAACGCTTGCCCTCCCGCCTGTGCGCTTAGCACTGAGGTCAAAACGTAGTTGTTCCAGGCGAGCGCTGTGTTGCCGCCGATGCTGGTGGTCGCTGGCATCAGACTAGCACCGTATACGTCACGGTCGCATCGGTCGCACGCAGCGAATAACCGACGACTTGGGTAGCCTGTCCGTTGGTCAAGTCTTCAACCGGGTATTTTATATGCAACACGTCACCGAACTCCCAGCCGAATTCCCGCCGTGGCAGCGTAATATTGTAGGTTCGCCGCTTTCGCCCCCATAGCGCCCCGTGCTCGACGGCGACTTCCGTCGCGCCTACCTCCGTCAGCAATGGACCATTCATTGGCTGAAAGTCGTTGGGTCGACGATAGGCGTTCAGGATAGTCGGGTCATACCATGTGGCGTAGCGGTCGGCAGATTGCACGTATTGCGCCCGCGCATCCGAGTCGACCAAAGTGTAGTTAATCGCGGTCAGCACCGTATAATTGTGCAGGTAGGAGACGCGAAACCGGTATGGCGGCGGATCAAGCGTCGTCGGCAACGGGCGCCGTGTCAGACTGATGATATCCGTTTCATCGTAACTTGCGACAGGCGTCTCATCGCCGCGTAGCGCCCGCAGCAACGTCAGTCGTAGGCGACCATCGCGCGTCGGCACAAGATTGGCACCCAATGAGCCTAGGATGGCATCGATTGCCTGGACACAGGTCCACGATTCATCGGTCCCGAAATACATTCCAGCGACATAGTTTGGATGAGCTGCGGAGGCCGTCGTGAAGCTATCGCCGTCGACCATTGAGCCGGGCAGCGCCATCTCCTCGAGCAGCAGATAGCGGCAGATCTCAAGTGCGTTAGATACTTGGCCAGCGGTATGAAAATAGCCGATAGCGTCAACGGTGATTTGCCCAACGGGCAGACTGCCAAGTTGGAACAGGCCGCGCGAATTGTCGGTGCGATATTGTCCTATCGGCGGTGCTCCTCCCCATAGGTTTGTGGTGTCGCCCGCATAGGAGATCCCGCCCGGACCAGAACCAGCGGCTTCATACAGCGTTCTGATCTCGCCGGGTTCATCGGAATATTGATAGATATACCCAGCAGGATTCGGATCGATCAATGTCGGGGTTATGTTCTGCACCGGCGCACTTGGCGTGCCGCCGCGCAGCATCGGCTTCGGTTTGCCCTTAAGATCCGGCGTGCCATCGGCAAAACCCGTGCCGCCATATAGGTTGGTTGTGAGTGGTTTCTCGAGCCAGTAGCTGGCATCGCGTAGCGGCACTGATAGACCCTGGTCGGTCAATGCCCATGGTGTGGCGAGTCCGGAAAACAGCACCGACAGCGAGGCATAGGTTGGGTCGGTGAAATATTGCCGAGCGGGGTCCCAGCGCTTGCTTCCGCTCAGCAGCCTAACCGACCGCCCGTCGGAATTCTGCAAGCTGTTCAGATGGTCAAATCGCTGGTTGGGATTGGCAAGCACGACATTGCCCCAAGCGGCGGATGCTGCCGTGCGCGATGGCTCAAGCGTGAGCGCTGCATCGATCTGATAGGCGTCAGATAACAACGGCGGATAAGCCTTCACCCCGCCCTGATCGCCCGGCGATGTGCGATAGCCGAGATCGGAGGCAACGACGAACTCGGTGTTCTCCAGCAGGGTTGGCGGCAAGCGAGACAACGTGCCGTGCGCGCGGGTGCCGTGGGCGTAGGTTGCTACGACCGGCACGGATCCTGGCACGAATGTCTCTAGCTCGAGGGCGACAAAGTCGGGCTCCATACCAGCGGCGATACCAGGACGCAGCCTTGCCTTCCTGCGCACGTGCGGTTTGGCGATCAGCGCTCCATTGCCGATGATCTTGCAGCGGCCGACGTATCTGACCCGCAGACCGGCGCCGACGTTCAGTCGGCCCGACCCCGCCAGCACCGCCATAAGGGGTGCTGTGGATCTTTTTATAGCCACGGCCGTCAGGGTGCCGACGCCCCTTCCTCCAAAGCGGCCGTGGTTAAATGGCTCTAGGATGAAAGGATCGGTGATCAGCGCACCGCTACCCTGCTGCGCGGCGCGGACGGAGAAGCGGACCCCGGGTCTGGCGGTGAAGGAGGCGGCACCGTCGATCGTGGCAAACGCCTTTCGCAACACGCGCGAGGCGTTGGCATTAAGTGAGCCTACGCCGTTGAAGTTAGCGTGCGGCGCGGAGCTCAGTCCGTTGGCGGTAAACCCACCGCTGCCGCCGATGACCGCCGTGGCGGGTTTCACTACCCGTGCTGAGGCGTTGAAAAACCCACCCCCTATGAGGACAGTGTTGGCGGCGATGGGGGTAGACGCCTGCGCGAGAACCGCATTGGCGGTAAACCGCCCCATACCGGGGGTTTGCGCCAGGACGCCGAACGCTATGCCAGAGCCAAAGCTATCATCGAAAATAGGGTCCCAGGCGTCACCGTCCTCGGGAGGCGGCGGCAGAACGGTCGGCGTCAACCACCGCTCGGTCAGCAAATTCTTCAGCACCTCATAGGGGCGTCTGTCATGCGCAGCGACCTCGTTGGCCGCTAGTGCCCGGGTCCAATAGAACACGTCTGCCGTCGGCCATGGCCATTCGATGGCGGACGTCACATCTGAGCCGAATACCGAACGCAACGTCCAGTTGGCGAACGCCTGGGTCGCCGTGCCAATCCACGTTGTGCCGCCATCAACGTAGAGCGTGGCGGTAGAACCGCTGACTGTGACCGTGACACGATGCCAGCCGGTCAGCGATGACGCTACCAGCGGCGGTGCAGTGGGTGGCGGGGCCGGGATCGTGGTCGAAAAGTTCGTCGCATTAAAGAGCGTAGCCGTTGCGGCACTTCTTGGGGCAGAGGACTGAGGAATGCCAACCATAGCCAAGGTAGTAGCTAGCATGCTGTAGTGGTTATAGGCAGTGTTGTCCTGGCCAGGAACCACGTTGGCGCCGTAAAGCACCGTCATGATCCGGTTAGTCGTGTTGCTGCTGTCTTCGTCAGTCGTCACCACGAGCAGAGAGTTATTAACCTTGGCCCACTGCGCGTATGCGTTAATATTTGTATTAAGCCAGGAGTCACCTTGCGCGATCGTGCCATCGTGCATGTCATTCGCCTGGTTGGGAATGACCCAAGCCACGCTAGGCAACGTGTTAAAGTTCGCCGGTGACGGGAAAGTCGCGAAGTCTCGTTCGACGCTCGTTCCCTCGGGAGCAAATCTCCACGGATCATGTTTACCGAGTGGAGTCGCTGTCGGTCGCTCATCGTAGCCGATGAACGTCTTTCCAGCAGCATTGAGCACGGTATATAGGTCAGGCGCCGGCTGGGAGTGAAAGTTGTCATCCGTCACGCCGAACGTAGAACCGAAATATAAAGCATCATAATTCGGTTCTGATGGATGTGATACAGCAAAGTAGTTAGTCAGAAGACGTCCGCCACCAATTAAGGTTCCATTGATATACGGCGCCTGCGAATTTCCCACCAGTTCGCTGAAGTCCTTATTCTCAAGGACAACCATAACGATGTGGTTGTAATTTGGCAGTGTTGGGTTTAGTGGCGGAGTGGGTGGTAGTTGACTCGTTGAGAGAAACTCACTCTCTGCTGGAACGTGGGTGCGAAACGTGCCTGCGATGGTCGGCACAAAGACCGGCATACGCCCGGTGTCATCGCCTGCCAGTCCGGCACCAATAGAGTTAAAGCTGCCAGGTTGTGGGCCGGTGCCGGAGAACCGCACCAGAGCAGATAGGGTGAATGCGCTAGTAACCGTGTCCTTGGGGGCTAGCGTAAGACACGGCGTGAACGCCGATCCCGTGCTGCCGCTTAGGGCGCTGCGCGCCTGCGCCCCATTCGGGCCACGGGTTGACGTGATGGCGCCGCGTCGTGCGATCCTACGGGCGGGAAGCGCGATGTCCGTCAGGCGGCTGTCCTCGAACAGCAGAACGGTGCGCAGGAAATTGCCCAGCGGATGGTTAAGGTCGATTGCGACCGCTCCGCGCGGCTTGCCGACTGCTTGCCGTGCGGCGCGTTCAAACGGCGGCGAAGCCACTTACACGGCCTGTTCGGTATAGGAGGCGATACGCACCGAGCTGCCTGACGGGATGGAGGCGCCGAGCCGGTTACGTGCCATGGCTTTGAAGTGGCCGGGCGGCAACACGAGGCGTGAGGCACCCGCCCGCGGAATAATCGAAGTCCCGCCGCGCACCGCGATGGTGAGGTCGGGATCGCGAGATGGAATAAATCCCGCCGCACCGTCCTCAAACGACACGCCGCCATCAATCGAGCGCAGCACCCAAACATCGAGCATTGCGCCGCTAGCGCTGGGCGAGAAGGCAGCGCCGGCGACGAATTCCACGTCGCAGTAGAGCGAACCCCCGGTATTGATGATATCGGCGCCAGGCGCGCTGATTCCAGTATTCGCAAGGCCCGCCAGCTCGCTGCTGGTGAGTAGCGTAATCGGTAGCTCCAGCGGACCCCAGCGAACGATCGTCATGCTAAGGTTCCTGTCAGAATGACCACCGTTTCCGAGGCGATCGCGATCGCTGATAGACTAGGTTGGGTGCCGGTAACCGGCGTCGGGGTCGGTGTGCCGGGCGAGGACTTGCCAATCTCCCAGCGCGAGATCGTGCCGCTCGGCACACCGCCGGCGCTCACCGATAGGTTAACGGTGCGCGCATTGGCTGTGTCGTAATTAATCAGCATGACGGCGAATGTCGTCGCCGTGGGCTTCACCGCAAGAATTGACAGATTCTGAATCGAGCTGGTCACGGTGTATTCGGGGCCGAACACCGATTGTCCGGCCTTGCCGAGAATGTATCCGGCCGCGCTGACCCGGGTCATGTTCCCGCCGAACTGCTGATTGCCGATGGCACTGCCCGGCCAATTGCTGCCTCCTATGGATTGCATCGTGAAACATTCGATGCCGCCTGGTGTGCTCTTGAAGACCCCGACGATATAGCAGGCCATATAGATGCCGCCGATATACTGCGCGCCTTCGGCGGCATATTCTGACATGTTCAGATCGAACGAAGCCAGCGGGACATTTGCCAGCACCGTGCCTGACAACGCGTTGCGTTGGTTGACACCATCTGGATTATTAATACCCTTGGTGCCATAGGCGACGTCCTTGCTATCTATCATCGGGTCACCGATCTGGACCCCGGATGTGGCACCGCTTGGCAGCACGTCATAGGACATCCAGGAGACGCCATTGCATCGCGTGCCTACCTGGCTGGCCCAGGTCGAGTTGGCGAGGAATCCAGGGTTCCACTGCGCTGGACCCCAGCATCGATAGCTCGCGTTAACACCGTGCAATGCATCGGCAATCGCATTGAAATAGCTGATCACCGTGCTCTGACTGTTGCCTTGGGCAAACTGTTCGGTCGACCATAGATTGCCGACCGAGAAGTCCATAATGTCACTAAAGCCATTGTTCCTTAGGTAATTCGCGAAGTTTGCTGCGCGTGACGCCAGGGTAGACGCGGAGCCCGCAGAAGGCTGGAATGCGACGCCCATGATAACCCGGACGCCAGCCTGGGAGAATGATCGATAGTTCCCGAGAATGGTGTTGATATCGGTCATGTTGCCGGCGGCAAACTTTGTATCAAGATCCCAGTCCGGGTTAATCCACAACGCCGCAGGCTTAAGATTGACGTTCGCGGTGTTGCGGAACGTGGCATTGCCAAAAATCGGCGTCGCGCCGCCGCCTGAACTCTCCCAGAAGCTTGTGGTGAATCCCCACAGCGACTTGTTGACCGTCTTGCCGGTCGGCGCCGAGAAGTTCACTGAAGTGTTGGACGAGGCGGCCGCAGTGATGGTAAATGCACGGGTCATTGGCGATCCATTCGCACCAGGCTGCGTTGCGATTATATTGATCTGGTAATTCCCTGCGGCGAGTGTTGTCGCTGCCTGCAGTGTGTTGCCCACAATGCGAAAGCGCGTGGTATCGTTGACAGCGAGCGTGCCATTGAACGACCCGCCTGTCGCTTGCACGGCAATATTACCTATCGGCGTGCCTGAGATTGCTCCGGCGATAAGCGTAGTTCCGGACAGTGTGATGCCAGTCAGCGTCATCGTGCCGACGGGAACAATCTGAAATGTATTGGAGGTCGCTTGGATGCTAGTATTACCGGCGTCGCGCACGCTGACAGTCGCCATTCAAATAGCTCCTAAGGTGTATTACTGCCAGGCGCGACACATCCTAACATATTGAGTTCCAGACCCGTCCCAAATGCCCATTTGGAAATAGGTAAATCCGGACGCCGCACCACCAAAGCCATTGATGGTGCCAAAGGCAACGTTGTTTCCGGGATTTTGGCCGAACGGATACCAACCAAACGTCTGATTGCAGTTTACTTGGTTGCCTGGCTGGTCGTTGATGAATATCTGCATGAACGATGGGGTCCATAGAAAGCCAAACTTGTTGTAGGCTATCTGCCCTGGCACGGTATTTCTGACAAGGGCTGACGCCGGCCCTCCCCAAGTTCCGATATCAGGCGAGGTCCCCCCAGGGGTAACCCACTCATGGATTGCCGATAACATCTGGTGACCGAAGTCTTCCATAATGTCGAGCTCGATTCCGGTGTTGATAAAGGGCTCCATCCAGAACGTGCGAACGGTAGTTACCGTCCAGTCCCAGCCAGTGTCGCACTCGAAATAGCCGTAACGAAAGCACATTCCTCTGCCGGTGTTCACGCCGTGCGAAGTCGGGGTCGACTGTGCGGCGCTCATGCTGCAGGCCGAAGAAATGCCCCATCCCCAGTTGGTCACCTGTCTGATTGCCAAAATGTTATTGGTGACCGACCAGTCGGTGATCGACCCCTCGAACTGGTTCCATGCATACAACGGCGCGACCACGCTGCCGCTGGTATTGCCGGTAACCTGAGACATCGTGGTAGAGTCAGCATTGACCATAAGGGTGTTATAACCCTGTGCAGCCGCCTGTGCGGGAGCCCCAGAACTGGGCGGTGCTGCCACCGCGGGGTGGGCCAGCGAGAACGCTGTTGACGTGACAACAGACCCGGTGGGGAATGCCACCCACGGTCCTGCGTCATCGCGGTATTGTAGCGATGGCGGCGAGGTATAACCACTCAAGGTCCCATTGACGGTGAATGGATTGCCGACGATTTCCTGTGGAATGTTCGCGATTACAATTGACCGCTGACCGGTCGTCGTTGGTGGGGGAACGTCGGTCCAGTTACCCGGGCCGTCCCATCGCCACCAACCCGGCGTATAGCCGAGGTTATTGCCAGGGCTTGCTTCTTGATAAAGGAAGTGTCCCAAATAATACAACGACAGGGTGTCATGCGTCACAGCGTCTACTGTGCCGTTGCGGGAACATTGCCTCCCAGCGGTAATGGACCATTGGTCGAGCACAGCACCTGGTGCCTGACCTGGGTTTGGCGATGTAAATATCACCGTTCCGGGCCCGGTGGCGGTTGTCCCATCGAGGCTCTCTACATCCCCGACTGGGCCCCCTGTTGGGTCTGGCGTGTCAGCCCATCCGTTGACAGTGCCGGTCCATGACCACCAACCAGGCGCGCCGAAAGAAGAGGGGTTTGCTGCTTGATGATACATAGTGTGGTTGTGATAATATAAAAAGTTTACGTTCGCGCTGGTGCCGTCCCAGACGCCATTTCTCAGGGCCGCGAAACCGCCGGTCGGATCGACCCGAAGCGACCAGATGTCCATCGTTGCGCCCGCCACGGCGCCCGGCGTCTGCGAGGCATTGATCACCGGGCCAACCGTATCTACGGTGGTGCCTTCGGGGCTTTCCGTTAGGCCCCTGGGCGAAGGGCAAGCAACCCACGCCGAGCCAGACCACTGCCACCAACCCGGCGTGCCGAACGCATTGCCGTCGGTGCGCCGCATATACACGATGTGAGTGTGGTAATACGCCTCCATTACATTAGAGGTGCTGACGTCAGCGACGCCATTAAGCACCATTTGTGCGGAGGAATTGATCGTGAACTCGTCGAGTGTTGCGCCCCCCACGGAGCCCGGCGTCTGTGACGCAAAGATCGTATTGCCCGGGCCATTGATCGTCATGCCCTCGGGGCTTTCGGTCGCCACGATGCGCGGGTCGGTGCCGACCACCCAAGCGGATCCCGACCAATAGAACCAGCCCCCGGTCGAGGTCTGCTGCCACACCTGATGGTCCCAATAGAGCAGTAAAATTACGTTGGAACTGTCAGTGACGCCGCCGTGATTGACCTGGAAGCCGTTGGGCGGATTGGCGACCAGCGAATAGGCGATACCGGCCGCATCATGGATCGCGCCTGATGACGTGTTCAGCGTTGTGCCCTGCGCGCTCTCCGTGGGAATGATCGATCCCTGCGGCGATATGACGAGCAGATGCACCGACGCGGTCAATGAGAACGACAGCGTGGCGATATTGGTCAGTGTGGCGACGGCGGTCTCGGCGTTGAGCGGATCGCTCGTCAGATCATAGTGCACGACCTGCGCCATGGTGCGGACGAAACTGACCGTTATAGTCGCTCCGGCGCCAAGGATCGGCCGCTGCTCATTCCACAGAAAGATAAAATATGTGCCGCCGGAATTTTGATACAGACGATGGTGACCGCCGGTCCATGGCGTTGCGTTAGAGCCGGGGGCCTGCAACCCGGTGACGGTATAATCGAGCTTCGACGGACGGAACGTGCGCTTCTTCGAGCCGCTATCGCCCGTCAATGCATACATCGCACGGATCGTTCGGGCAGGTAGCCGTGGCGTGCCAGCGCCACTGTTGGGAAATAGTCCGACACGCACGAACGGGGAGTCCCCGCTCTGGCCGATATCGAATAGCGACTTCCAGAACC
>Ga0207647_10000203_pt1 | contig 48448 bp, 35 predicted proteins | sample KBSCornC2_FD_184295 | JGI IMG/M metagenome (GOLD analysis project Ga0207647, IMG submission 184295) | Corn rhizosphere microbial communities from Kellogg Biological Station, Michigan, USA - C2 (SPAdes) (version 2) | ecosystem: Host-associated > Plants > Roots > Rhizosphere ... | reverse complement strand
CCGGCTTTCCGCGCAGGCGGTGTTGAGACCAAGCTGCGCGGCGCGGATCGCCGCGACATAGCCGCCGGGACCGGAGCCGATCACCAGGACGTCGAAATCATAGTCAGCCATCATCGTCTTCCCGAAAACGTCATCCCCGCGAAGGCGGGGATCCATAATCTCGAACTGTGGGTTTATGGATTCCCGCCTTCGCGGGAATGACGACGTTCCTGTTCTTGAGGATTAAAGATCGATCAGAAGCCGCGTCGGATCCTCAATCGCGTTCTTGAGCGCGACCAGGAAGGTCACCGCCTCGCGGCCATCGATCAGGCGATGGTCGTAGCTCAGCGCCAGATACATCATGGGGCGGACCACGACCTGTCCGTCGCGGACGACCGGGCGTTCCTCGATCCGATGCAGGCCGAGCACGGCCGACTGCGGCGGATTGATGATCGGCGTCGACATCAGGCTGCCGAACACGCCGCCGTTGGAGATGGTGAAAGTGCCGCCCTTCATCTCGTCCATCTTGAGCGTACCGTCCTTGGCGCGCTTGCCGAAATCGCCGATCGTCTTCTCGATCGTCGCGACCGACATGGCTTGTGCGTCGCGGATCACGGGTACGACCAGGCCGTTGGGCGCGCTGACCGCGACCGAAATGTCGGCATAGTCATGATAGACGATGTCATCGCCCTCGATCGACGCGTTAACCGCGGGGATGTCACGCAGCGCCTGGCAGGCGGCCTTCACGAAGAAGCCCATGAAGCCCAGACGGACGCCATGCTTCTTCTCGAACAGATCTTTATATTTGGCGCGCGCGGCGATCACTTCGCTCATGTCGACGTCGTTGAACGTCGTCAGCATGGCGGCGGTGTTCTGCGCTTCCTTCAGGCGCTTGGCGACGGTCTGGCGCAGGCGCGACATGCGGACGCGCTCTTCCTTGCGTTCGCCACCCGTCGAAACCGGAGCTGAGACGCTGGGAGCCGGCGCGGCGGCCGCGGCCGGAGCCTTGGCGGCAGGCTGGGTCTTCGCCGCGAGCAAGACGTCGTCCTTGGTCAGGCGACCGTCCTTGCCGGTGCCCTTGATCTTGGACGGATCGACCCCGTGTTCCAGTACCGCGCGGCGGACGGATGGCGAAAGCGTCTGTCCACCCGTGCCGCCTTCTTCCGCCTCGCCATGATTGCCGTAGCCGGGAGGAGTCGACTGCCCTACCGGCGCTGCCGCAGGTTCGGGCGCGGCAGCGGCTTCGGCCTTGCCGACCGCGGTGCGGTCCTCGACCGCCGGCGTGGCTGCGGTCGCGGCGCTGGCGCCTTCCTGGATGCGTGCGATCACCGCGCCGACCTCGACCGTATCGCCTTCGCTCGCGACATGTTCGGCCAGAACGCCGGCGGTCGGGGCATTGACCTCGACGGCGACCTTGTCGGTCTCGAGGCTCGCGATCGGCTCGTCGGCTTTCACCGCCTCGCCCGGCTGCTTGAGCCACTGGCCCAAGGTCGCCTCGGTGATCGATTCGCCCAGCGTTGGGACGATAACGTCGGTCGCCATTGGTCTTCCCTTATGCTTTCAGTTCGTGGCCAAGCGCCTCGGCGACCAAAGCCGCCTGTTGCTTGGAGTGGTTCTTCATGAGTCCCGTGGCTGTCGCGGCCGATGCCTTGCGCCCCGCATAGACCGGCCGGATGTTCTTGCCCGCCGCCTGGATCGCCTCTTCGATCAGGCATTCGACGAAGAACCAGGCGCCGTTATTCTTCGGCTCTTCCTGCGCCCAGACCACCGTTTCCAGGTTGGGCATTGCCGCGATGCGCGCGGTCAGCGCCTCCGAGGGGAACGGGTAAAGCTGCTCGATGCGAACAATCGAGGTCGACTTGTCACCAGCGGCGTCACGCGCTTCGGCGAGGTCGTAGAAGACCTTGCCGGAGCAGAGAACGAGACGCCTGACCTGATCATTGGCGGGGGCGTTCGGATCGCTCAGGATCCGCTTGAAGTGACCGTCACCGAGGAACTCGTCGATCGTCGACACCGCCGCCTTGTGCCGCAGCAGCGACTTGGGCGTCATGATCACCAGCGGCTTGCGGAACTTGCGCAACATCTGGCGACGCAGGATGTGGAAATAATTGGCCGGCGTCGTGCAGTTGGCGACCTGGATATTATCCTCGGCGCAAAGCTGCAGATAACGCTCCAGTCGCGCCGAGCTATGCTCCGGCCCCTGCCCTTCGTAACCGTGCGGCAGCAGCATCACGAGGCCATTGGCGCGCAGCCACTTCGCCTCGCCCGCGGCAATGAACTGGTCGATCATCACCTGCGCACCATTGGCGAAATCGCCGAATTGCGCTTCCCACAGCACAAGCGTGTTGGGCGATTGGCCCGCATAGCCGTATTCGAAGCCGAGCACGCCATATTCGCTGAGCGGGCTGTCGAGCACCTGGAAACGGCGGTCGAGTTCCGACAGTGGAATATATTTGTGGCCGTCGGTCTGATCGACCCACACTGCGTGGCGCTGACTGAATGTCCCGCGGCCGACATCCTGCCCCGAAAGGCGGACCGGATAGCCGTCGAGCAACAAGGTCCCGAAGGCGAGTGCCTCGGCGGTCGCCCAGTCGAACCCCTCCCCGCTCTCGAACATGCTCCGCTTGGCATCGAGAATGCGCGCCAGCGTTTTGTGAATGACGAGTCCGTCAGGAACCGTCGTCAGTTGCTTGGCGACCGTGTCGAGCGCTTCGCGGGTCACACCGCTGGCAGCGGCACGACGCTCCGAGATTGGTTCGCGCGGTGCTGCTAGGCCGGCCCATTCGCCTTCGAACCAGTCGGCCTTGTTCGCCTTGTAATTCTTGCCCGCCTCGAACTCTTCCTCGAGATAGGCGACGAAGTCGGCCTCGGTCTTGTCGATCCAGGCCTGATCGACCTGCCCCTCGGCAACCAGCCGCTCGCCATAGAGCTTGGATACCGGCGGATGCTTGCGGATCGCTTCATACATGAGGGGTTGGGTGAAGCCCGGCTCGTCGCCCTCATTATGGCCGAAGCGGCGATAGCACCACATGTCGATAACGACGTCGCGCTTGAAGCGCGCGCGGAATTCGGTCGCCACCTTGCAGGCGAAGGTCACCGCTTCGGGATCGTCGCCGTTAACGTGCAGGATCGGCGCCTGGACCATCTTGGCGATGTCCGAGCAATAAGGCGACGACCGCGCGAATTGCGGGCTGGTGGTGAAACCGACCTGGTTGTTGATCACGAAGTGGATCGTGCCGCCGGTATTGTAACCGCGCAGGCCCGAGAAGCCGAAGCATTCCATGACGATGCCTTGGCCGGCAAAGGCCGCATCGCCGTGGATCAGAATCGGCATCACCTTGGCGCGCTCATTATCCTTGAGCTGGGTCTGCTTGGCGCGCGATTTCCCCAGCACTACCGGATCGACCGCCTCCAGATGGGAGGGATTGGGTGCGAGGCTCAGGTGGATCTGGTGCCCATCAAACTCACGGTCGGTCGAGGTGCCGAGGTGATATTTGACGTCGCCCGAGCCACCGACGTCTTCCGGATTGGCGGAACCGCCGGCAAATTCGTGGAAGAGAACCCGATACGGCTTCTTCATCACGTTGGTGAGCACGTTCAGCCGGCCGCGGTGGGCCATGCCGATCACGACCTCCTCGACGCCATGCTGGCCGCCATATTTCAGCACGGCCTCCAGCGCGGGGATCATGCTCTCGCCGCCGTCGAGGCCAAAGCGCTTGGTGCCGACATATTTGCGCGCGAGGAACTTTTCCCACTGCTCGCCTTCGATCACCTTGGCGAGGATCGCTTTCTTGCCCTCGGGCGTGAAGCTGATTTCCTTGTCCTTGCCTTCCATGCGCTCCTGGAGGAAATTACGCTCCTCCACATCCTGGATGTGCATGAATTCCAGGCCGACCTTACCGCAATAATTGCGGCGCAGCACGGCAATGATCTCCCGCAGCGTGGCACGCTCGAAGCCGAGCATACCGCCGAGGTAGATCGGGCGATCCATATCGGCTTCGGTGAAGCCATGAAATTCGGGCTTCAGATCCTCGGGGCAGCCCTCATGGGCGAGGCCCAGCGGATCGAGATCGGCAAGCAGATGACCGCGCACGCGATAGGTGCGGATCAAGGTCGTGGCGCGGATCGCATCGAGCGCGGCCGCCGTGACATCCGCTGCGGCGGGTGCTGGAGCGGCAGGAGTTGGCGCGGCAGCGGGTTTAGCCCCCTTTGCCGGCTTAGCTTCGACTTCCATCTGCGTCGGATCGAGCCCCGCGGTGAGCGCGTCCGTATCGCTCGGCGGCCAATTGGTCCGGGCCCAACTCGGGCCCGACACGGTCGCTTCCAAGGCTTGGAAATATTCGCGCCAGTCGGCATCCACCGTCTGCGGATCGGCGCGATACCGCCGGTACAGCGCCTCCGCGAAGGAAGGGCTTACCCCTTCCAGCTCGTCAAAGCCGATTCCTTCGATACCCATCGCACGTCCTTATTTCGCTTCGCCGCCGTAATGAAACGGTCTGTCGCGGCGGGGGCTCCTATCAGGTGAGCGCAACCAATTGGTTAATCAACCCTTGAGCAGGGTAGAAAGCGTCGTTCCCAGCTCAGACGGCGATGCCGCGACCCGGATTCCAGCCTCCTCCATTGCTGCGATCTTGCTCTCGGCGCCGCCTTGACCGCCCGAGACGATCGCACCGGCATGGCCCATACGGCGTCCGGGAGGCGCGGTGCGGCCGGCGATGAAGCCGACCATCGGCTTCTTGCGCCCGCGCTTGGCTTCGTCCTTCAGGAACTGCGCCGCTTCCTCCTCGGCCGAGCCGCCGATTTCGCCGATCATGATGATCGACTTAGTGTCGTCGTCGGCAAGGAACAGTTCGAGCACGTCGATGAAGTTGGTGCCGTTGACCGGATCGCCGCCGATGCCCACCGCGGTCGTCTGGCCCAGGCCCTCATTCGAGGTCTGGAACACGGCCTCATAGGTGAGCGTGCCGGAGCGCGACACGACGCCGACCGAGCCCTTCTTAAAGATGTTGCCCGGCATGATACCGATCTTGCACTCGTTCGGCGTGAGCACGCCCGGGCAGTTCGGGCCGATCAGGCGGCTCTTGGAACCGGTCAGCGCGCGCTTGACGCGCACCATGTCGAGCACCGGAATACCTTCGGTGATGCACACGATCAGCGGCACCTGGGCATCAATCGCCTCGAGGATCGAATCCGCGGCGAAAGGCGGCGGCACGTAGATCACGCTCGCGTCGGCGCCGGTCTTCGCGACCGCTTCCTCGACGGTGTCGAACACGGGCAGACCGATATGGGTCTGACCACCCTTGCCCGGTGTGACGCCGCCGACGACTTTGGTGCCGTAGGCGATCGCCTGCTCGGAGTGGAAGGTACCCTGCTGGCCGGTGAAGCCCTGGGTGATCACCTTCGTGTTAGCGTTAACAAGGATGCTCATTGATTAGTCTGCTCCGCAGGGGGCGTAAGATCGGGGGCAACGCGTAAGATAGTCCATCCGTCCAGTTCGGCGGCCCCCGCAATGGCACCGTTGCCCTGGAGTGCCGTGTAGTGGAGCCGCGGAGGGGTTTTGAGCGATGGCCCGCCCTGCAATGGACGATCGGCCACGAGATGCTGGGCGACTTTCAGGGCGTCCTCATATTGGCTCCCGCGCCAAACCACAGCACATGAGGTCGCATAACGGCCACTCCCTTGGCCCGCCAGCAATAGAAAAATGTGCTTCCCGGGAAGAACTGCCAGGATGCGGTTGGGGACTTCCGAGGCAGCCAGGGAGAAGGGAGGCGTAAGGCGCGGCATTCCGCCGTTAGGATTGGAGAAGCCCAGCACATCCTTTGCACCCTGGGGGAGCGTATCGTAGCTCTGGTCCACCATCGCATCCCGCGGGATGCCGAGCTCATCCGATAGACACGCGCGCTGGAACAGCTTGATGGCATCTGCAAACTCCGCCGTCGCCGCATGCGCAGATGACGCAGCAGCAAACAGCAGCCCGATCGCCGAAACTGCCGCGCGCACGAGCATCAGGCGAGTGAACCGTCGATGCCCTTGCAGGCCACCAGCAATTCTTTGACGGCGTCGACCGAGACCTGAAGGTTGGTCTTCGCTTCCTCATCGAGCGCGATCTCGACGATTTGCTCGACGCCGTTCGCCCCGATCATCACGGGCACGCCGACATAGAGGCCGTCGACGCCATATTTGCCGTCAACATAGGCCGCGCAGGGCAGGATGCGCTTCTGGTCATTGAGATAGGCTTCGGCCATCGCGATGCCGCTGGTCGCCGGCGCATAGAAGGCCGAGCCGGTCTTCAGCAGGCCGACAATCTCGCCGCCGCCGCCGCGAGTGCGCTTGACGATCGCGTCAATGCGCTCCTGGGTCGACTTGCCCATTTTGACCAGGTCAGGGATCGGGATGCCATTGATGGTGGAATATTGAACCACCGGCACCATCGTGTCGCCGTGGCCGCCGAGCACGAACGTATTCACGTCGCGCACCGAAACGCCGAACTCCTCGGCGAGGAAGGTGCTGAAGCGAGCCGAATCGAGCACGCCGGCCATGCCCACCACCTTGTTATGCGGCAGGCCGGAATATTCGCGCAGCGCCCACACCATCGCGTCGAGCGGGTTGGTGATGCAGATCACGAACGCATCCGGCGCATTGGCCTTGATGCCCTCACCCACCGCCTTCATCACCTTGAGGTTGATGCCGAGCAGGTCGTCACGGCTCATGCCGGGCTTGCGGGGAACACCGGCGGTGACGATGATCACGTCGGCGCCCGCAATGTCCTTGTAATCGTTGGTGCCGGTGATCTTCGCATCGAAGCCTTCGATCGGGCCACACTGCGACAGATCGAGCGCCTTGCCCTGCGGAACACCCTCGACCACGTCGAACAGAACGATGTCGCCAAGTTCCTTTTTGGCGGCGAGATGCGCCAATGTACCGCCGATATTGCCCGCGCCGATGAGCGCGATCTTCTTCCGAGCCATGCGACCCCTTCCAGCCTGAATCCAGTGCGCGTGAGATGCGGTCGCGAGGAGGCAACCGCGAAGCTGCGGGGGCCGCTTAGACCCATCGCCTGAGGGGTTCAACCGTCGAAAGTCGTATTAATCGAACCGAATTCGGTCACGGCTATAAATTTTTGTTTCCCACTCATTAGTCGCCGGCAAGGCCATGACCCTCGGCGAGATAGTCTGCGGACTGCATTTCGATCAGCCGCGATACGGTCCGCTCGAACTCGAAAGCCCCATCTCCTGAAGGATATAGCTCGCGCGGCTCGGCCGCCGCGGCGGCGAGCAACTTCACCTTATGTTCGTAGAGCGCGTCGATCAGCACCTTGAAGCGCGCCGCCTGATCGCGTTTGTCCGGCCCCATCTGCGGGATGCCGACAAGGATCACCGTGTGGAAAGCGCGCGCGATCGCAAGATAATCGGATGCGCCGCGCGGCTCACCGCACAGCCGCTTGAAAGAGAAAACCGCCACGCCCTTGAGCGCCTTGGGCACGTGCAGCGTGCGCCCCCCCGGGATCTTCAGCTCGCACGACGGGACGTGGAGTCGATCCTCGACCGGATAATCCGTCAGACGAAAAAACGCCGCGGAGAGCGCCTCGGTCGCGGCGTCACCGAGCGGCGCATACCAGGTCGGCATGCCGGCAAGACGATGGAGACGATAGTCGCTGGGGCCATTGAGCGGCATCACGTCCAGCTTTTGCTCGATCAGGGCGATGAAAGGCAGGAACAGATCGCGGTTGATCCCTTCCTTGTACAGGTCCTTCGGCGGCCGGTTGGAGGTCGTGACGATCGTCGTGCCGTGATCGATGATCGCGGTGAACAGCCGGCTCATGATCGCGGCATCGGCGGTGTTGTTGATCACCATTTCGTCGAAGGCGAGCAGGCGCGCTTCGGAAGCGATGGCCGCAGCAACCGGCGCGATCGGATCGCCTCCCTCCCTTTTGCGCTCCTCGCGGATGCGCTCATGCACTTCGAGCATGAATTCGTGGAAGTGGACACGGCGCTTGGGCCGGACATGCGCGGATTCGTAGAGCAGATCCATCAACATGGATTTGCCGCGCCCGACCCCGCCCCACAGATAGAGGCCACGCACCGGATCGGGCTTGCGGCGCAGCATGCGCCACAGCACGGTACCCTTGCTCGGCTGTTCCTCGAGCTCGCGCGCAAGGCGATCGAGGCGCTCCGCAACGCGGCGCTGATCTGGATCGGGCTTGAGCTCGCCGGCGGCAAGGAGCCGCTCGTAGCGCGGAAGAACGGTGGTCATGCAATCAACTCCGTTCGTGCTGAGCGAAGTCGAAGCACTGTACTTTTCTCTTGGAAGCGGAGGAAAGACAGCCCTTCGACGAGCTCAGGGCGAACGTGGGGGAAGTGCGAGCAGCGCCTGCTCGCCTCAGAGCTGACGCTCCACTTCCATCTTCTTGATCTCGGCGATTGCGCGGGCCGGGCTCAAGCCCTTGGGGCAGACGTTGGCGCAATTCATGATCGTGTGGCAGCGATAGAGGCGGAAGGGATCCTCGAGCTCATCCAGGCGCTCACCCGTCATCTCGTCGCGGCTGTCAGCGAGCCAGCGATAAGCCTGGAGCAGGATCGCCGGGCCCAGGAACTTGTCGCTGTTCCACCAATAGCTCGGGCAGGACGTCGAGCAGCAGGCGCACAATATGCACTCATAGAGTCCATCGAGCTTGGCGCGATCTTCCGGCGACTGCAGCCGCTCCTTGGCGGCGGGCTCCGGCGTGACCGTCTGCAGCCAGGGTTTGATCGACGCATATTGCGCATAGAAATGGGTGAAATCGGGGACGAGGTCCTTGATCACGTCCATGTGCGGCAGCGGCGTGATCTGGACCTCGCCCTTGATGTCCTCGATCGCGGTGGTGCAGGCGAGACCATTCTTGCCGTCGATATTCATCGAACAAGAGCCGCAAATGCCTTCGCGGCAGGACCGCCGGAAGGTCAGGGTCGAATCGACTTCGTTCTTGATCTTGAGCAGCGCGTCCAGAACCATCGGCCCGGTCTGGTCGAGGTCCAGCTCGAACGTGTCGTAGCGCGGATTTTCACCTGTCTCGGGATCATAGCGATAAATCTTGAAGCTTCTGACCCGCTTTGCATCAGCGGAAGCCTTGTGCTTGCGGGCCTTGCCGCTGATCTTTGAGTTCTTCGGAAGCAAGAATTCAGCCATCGGGTACCTACCTCTTGGCCGGGCTGATAGAACCAAGTGTGCAGGTGCGAAAGCCCCTTAGGAAGTTCAAATTAGAATCGCCCCAAACGTCGACCGACAGGTCGAACGGGACCACGGCGGTTGCCGGACCCTGCCGGGCAGGATAGCTGCGTGCGCCATGACGGCATTGCTCCCCCAGGTCCGCATTTGCGGTGATAATCATGTGCGTTTGTGGGGTCTGACGCCCCGGGAGCGGATCGTCCGCATTGCGAACAAGGCCGGATTGACGATGGCGCCTACGGACGCGATCGGCCCCGTTCTGCTGATCAACAGCGACTACGCTTTCGACCCGCAGTGGATCGGCTTCATGCTCGCACGTCCGGAAACGGTGCTGACGATCGGGGGAATCCCGGCGATGGCGCTCACATCCAATCGAGACGCAATCACGGCGATGGAGAATGGCACCCGACCGGCGCTGGACGAAGTCCGCGCGGAAGACCACGCCACCTTCTACAATCAGGCGCTGCGCAAGCGCGAAAAGCCGTTCCTTGAGCGGCTGACTCCGGCAGCGGTGCCCGGGATCGAGCGGCAAAGTTATTATGGCGCCTATAAGGGCGTCACCGACCTGCTGACCAAATATCTATGGCCGGAGATCGCGCTGGTACTAACGCGCATCGCCGCCCGGCTGGGCATCAGCCCCAACATGGTGACGATGTTGGGCGCGGCGCTGTGCGTCGCGGCAACCTTCCTGTTTTGGCACGGATATTACTGGACCGGCATGGCGCTGGGGTTTGTGTTCATGGTGCTCGACACGGTCGACGGCAAGCTCGCCCGCTGCACGATCACGTCCAGCTACTGGGGCAATATCTTCGATCACGGCATTGATCTGGTCCACCCGCTCTTCTGGTGGTGGGCCTGGGCGGAGGGCTTGGGCGCCTGGGGTCTTGGGCTCAGCCATGACGGCTTCGTCTTCGTGATGGGCGCAATGGTGGCGGGTTATATCGTTCAGCGCGTGATCGAGGGCATCTTCATCCGTCGCTACAAAATGCACATCCATGTGTGGGAGCGGTTCGACAGCCGGTTTCGGCTGATCACCGCACGGCGCAATCCCAATATGGTGATCCTGTTCTTCGCGACGCTGTTCCGGCAGCCGCATATCGGCATCATCCTGGTAGCCTGGTGGACGATCCTATCCTGTGCCGTCCACGCCGTGCGATTGGTTCAGGCGGAGATTGCCCGCGCGCGCGGCAAAGCCATCACCAGTTGGCTCGACGAACCGGCATAAGGGAGACACCTGAATGAACGATACCATCGTAAAGTTCGGCTACCCCGCCACGCTCGTCGCGGAATATTCGCATTGGGTAGTGCTGCTGCGTCCGGCACAGCCGACACTGGGTTCGCTGATCCTTGCCGCCAAGTCGGATGCGACCGCATTCTCAGACCTCAAGCCCAAGGCCTTTGCCGAGCTGGCGACAGTGACCGCACATCTCGAAAAGGTGCTCAAGCAGGCGGTCGCACCCGCCAAGATCAACTATCTCATGCTGATGATGGTCGATCCGCACGTCCATTTCCACGTTATACCCCGGTATGAAGGGGGGCGTGGCTATCAGGGGATCGAGGTGAGCGATGCCGGCTGGCCCAAGGTTCCCGCGCTCGGCGAGGCGCGAGCGCTGGAGGCGGAAGAGATCGGAAAGCTGGTCGGTTGGCTCAAGGGTTGGTGGCCGTCGACCTAATCTTACCGCCCGTCACCCTGAACTTGTTTCAGGGTCCACAGTGCCGCAAGCCTTGGACGAGTCGATAGTGGATGCTGAAACAAGTTCAGCATGACGGTGTTTAATCGCGCTGGCCTGCCCAGCGCTCCGTCATCGCGGTAGCGGCTTCGAGATCGGGCGGGAAATCCACTTCCTGCCATTCGAGCCCCTTGATCGAAACCGTGCCGACCTTGCCCGTCGGCGCGAGCGCGTCGATTGCCTTCAGATACCAGTTCTTGGTGCCGGCAGCCGTGCGCATCATGGCGTCGATCTGGTCACTGAACATCTGTGGCCCCTCGCCCTGGAAGGCGAGCATGCCGATCGATTCCGCATCGGTCTGTTCAGGCGAGAGCGTTTTGCCGATCGCGACCAAGCAGTCGCCATGGCGCTCGACCTTCATATCATCCGAGTCGTAGTCATCTTTTTCGTCGATCGTGACCGTGATCGGCCGCTTGGCGCCGGCGAGCAGCCTTTTCACGATCTCCGCCGACACGATCGTGTCGCCGTTGATGATGATGAAGTCCTCGGTCATTTCGCCGCGCATCATCCAGCAGGTGCCTAGGTTGTCGGCGACATGGTAGAAGGGGTTGAACACCGCGCGGGCGCGGACGTCAGTGCGCTTCGCGAGCTGTGCCTCGACCTTCTCGGTGCGGAAGCCGGTCGCCACCACCACCTCGCCCACTCCTGCGGCCACGAGCGCATCGATCTGCCAGTCGAGCAAGGTCTTGCCCGCAAACGGGATCAGGCATTTCGGCTGATCGGCCGTGATCGGGCCGAGGCGGGAGCCCTGGCCGGCGGCGAGGATTATGGCGCGTTTGATGATCATGCGCGGGGCCGGGCTTAGTAAACCCGCGCCTTCGGCTTGATATATTCGACTTCGTCGGTGAGCGTGTAATCGTGCACCGGGCGATAATCGATCGTGACCGCGCCGTCATGAAACCAGACGAGCGTGTGCTTCATCCACTCGGCGTCGTTCCGCTCGGGGAAGTCCTCGTGCATGTGCGCGCCGCGGCTTTCCTTGCGATTGGCGGCAGAATGCATCGTCACAACTGCCTGCGGCAGCATATTGTCAAGCTCGAGCGTCTCGACCAGATCGGTGTTCCAGATCAGCGAACGATCAGCGATGCCGACGTCCTGCATGCGTGCGGCGACCTTGTCGATCTTCTCGACGCCCTCGCGCAGCGTGTCCGTGGCGCGGAAAACAGCGCAATCGGACTGCATCGTGCGCTGCATTTCCAGCCGGATCTCTGCCGTGGGCGAACCGCCCGATGCATTGCGGTAGCGGTCGAGCCGGGCGATCGTCTTTTCGTCCGCTTCGCTGACCACATTGCCGTGCTTGGCATTGGGCTGAACCAGCTCCGGAATGCGGTGGCCAATCGCGCGACCGAACACGACCAGATCGATCAGGCTGTTCGAGCCGAGGCGGTTGGCCCCGTGCACCGACACGCAAGCCGCCTCACCCACCGCGAACAGACCCGGCACGACTGTGTCGGGATTGCCGTCCTTCAGCGTGACGACCTCACCCATATAATTGGTCGGGATGCCGCCCATATTATAGTGGACCGTCGGCACCACCGGCAGCGGCTGGCGCGTCAGATCGACACCGGCGAAGATCTTGCCAGTCTCGGTAATGCCGGGCAGCCGCTCGTGCAGCACCTTGGGATCGATATGGTCGAGATGGAGCCAGATATGGTCCTTGTTCGCGCCGACGCCGCGACCCTCGCGGATCTCCATTGCCATCGAACGTGACACCACGTCGCGCGACGCCAGATCCTTGGCGGACGGGGCATAGCGCTCCATGAAGCGCTCGCCCTCACTATTCGTAAGATAGCCACCCTCGCCGCGCGCGCCTTCGGTGATCAGCACGCCCGCGCCGTAGATGCCGGTTGGGTGGAACTGGACAAATTCCATATCCTGGAGCGGCAGACCGGCGCGCAGCACCATACCACCGCCGTCGCCGGTGCAGGTATGCGCCGACGTCGCCGAGAAATAGCAACGACCATAGCCACCGGTTGCGAGCACTGTCGCATGCGCACGGAAGCGATGGATCGTGCCGTCTTCCATGCACATGGCGATCACGCCTTTGCACTCGCCGCCCTCCATGATGAGGTCGAGCGCAAAATATTCGACGTAGAAATCCGCGTCATATTTCAGGCTCTGCTGATAGAGCGCGTGAAGCATGGCGTGGCCGGTACGATCGGCCGCGGCGCAGGTGCGCTGCACGGGCGGGCCCGCGCCCATATTCTGCATGTGGCCGCCGAACGGGCGCTGATAGATGGTGCCATTGTCGTTGCGGCTGAACGGCACGCCCGCATGTTCGAGCTCGATCACCGCGGCGGGTGCCTCGCGCACCATATATTCGATCGCGTCCTGATCCCCGAGCCAGTCGGATCCCTTGACCGTGTCGTACATGTGCCACGTCCAGTGATCGGGCGTGTTGTTGCCGAGGCTCGCGGCAATGCCACCCTGCGCGGCGACGGTGTGGCTGCGGGTCGGGAAGACTTTGGTGATGCAGGCGGTCTTCAGCCCCTTCTCCGCGACGCCCATCGTCGCGCGCAGACCCGAGCCTCCGGCGCCGACGACGACCGCGTCATAGACATGGTCGATAATCTGATAGGCGGCGGGCATTAGGCGACGGCTCCCTGGAAGGCGACCTTGAGAATGGCGAAGATGGCCAGCGCTGCGCCGCCGATCGCATAGAAGTTGAGCAGGACCAGCGCGATCACGCGCGTAAAGTCATGCTGATAATCCTCGATCACCACCTGCAGGCCGAGGCGCAGATGATAGAAGACCGAGATCACGGCGAGGATCAGCGGCACGCTCGCCCAGGGCGATGACAGCCAGAGAACCAGCGCGCGATAGTTCCAGAGCGGCAAGCGGAACAACGAAACCACCAGCCAGGTGACGAGCAAAAGGTTGCTGCCCGCGGTCAGCCGCTGGTGCCACCAATGTTTGACGCCTTCGTGCGCCGATCCGAGGCCGCGCACGCGGCCGATGCTGGTACCAGTACCCATCAGTGCGCTCCACCGGAGTAAATGAAGCCCCAGATCAACAGGGTCAGGAGGATCGAGAGTACAAGGGTGCCCAGCGCACCTGTCTTGTTCGCTTTGAGCTCATAGCCGGCACCCGTATCGAGCAGCAGGTGGCGCACGCCCGAGCAGAGATGCTGCAGGAAGGTCCAGGTAAGCCCGATCAGGACGAGCGCGGGAAGCCAATTGAGCTTGCCGCTTGCATCCGAGGTCATCAGATCGACGAACCGGTTATAGCCCGCTTCGCCGCTAGCCAGCGCCAGCAACCACCAGACCAGCAGCACGCCGCCACCGATCGCGTTTGCGGTGCCGGTCGCTCGATGCAGGATCGAGACCAGCATATGCGGTCCCCATTTCCAGATGGTGAGGTGCGGCGACAGCGGCCGCCCGTTATTGCGCGCCATGCTCGGGCCAAGATCCCAAAGAAAAGAATGGTGGCCCCTTTAGCCCAATCATGCCGCGTTGCAACGTCACCCGTGTTGGGACGGCACGTCGCGAAAAAGGGCTAACCGACTATTTACCTTCTGCGCCTAATCAGGGGGTCGAATTAGGCGAAACCGGAGAGCGCAGCCGCCATGTCAGACGACTATTTCCTGATCGAACTCCCCGCGGCGGCGCGCGTGCCGATGCCAGCCGAGGCGATTTCGGAGCGGCTGGCCGTCTATAATGGCGACGGCGCCCTGCAGCGCGAGCTTGCCTTCGCCTGGGAAAAAGCGGGCGAGGTCATCCTGCGCGCGACGCTCGATTTTTGGGCAGTGCTGCCGACCAGCGGATCGCCCTGCGGCAATGCTATCGCCAAGATGGGCGTCTCGCCGGAAACGATCGCCTCGCGCGTCACTCACCATACGCGCGCTATCTATACGCGTCCGATCGATTCGGCCTGGATCAACCTCCTGAGCTTGATCGGCCGCGAAATCTTCACAACCGGCGCTTCTGCGCCGCTCGTGATCGACGGCACCAACAGCCGTACCGCTGCTGTCGTGAAGGCGGTGCGCGAAGCTTTTCCCGAATCGGAAGACCACGACCGGATTATCGACACGATCCATCGCCTGAGCGGCATTGAGGTCGAGATTTCCTTCGCCCAGCTCTCCGTTCTTCAACAGCACAGCGCGGTCGCCAGCCAGACCGAAGAGGGCGCGCGCTTCCAGCAGGCCGTCGTCGAGATTCTGCAGGGTACCGTCTCCAGCGCTGGCGCGCTGCAGCATCGGACGGCCTCTACTGCGGGCTCTGCGCGCGGCATGCTCGGCAAGGCATCCGAAGTCGCCGCTGCGTCCGAACAATCTGCGGTTGCGATGCGCGAAGCCGCGCAGACCGCGGCCGGCCTGATCCGCGCGATCGAAGAAGCCCGTGGCGAAGTCGAAGTGGCCGCGGGGGTTGCGACTCGCGCCGGCGAACAGTCCGACAAGGCAGTGGAAGTCAGCCGCGCGCTTTCCGAACATGCGCAGGCGATCGAATCGATTCTGGGCCTGATTCGCGATATTGCCGGCCAGACCAACCTTCTCGCTCTCAATGCCACGATCGAAGCGGCGCGCGCAGGCGATGCAGGCCGCGGCTTCGCGGTTGTGGCGCAGGAAGTGAAGAGCCTCGCCAGCCAGACCGCGCGTGCCACGGATGACATCGCCACCAAGATCGGTGCCATCCAGGGCGCTGCCCGCCAGACGGTGGAAGCCAATGGCACGATCCGCGCCACCATCGGTGACGTGCAGTCCTCGGCCGAGCGCATCCGCCGCGCCATGGAAACCCAGGCGCAGACCGTGACGATGATCACCGCTGCTGTCGACGAGACTGCGCTTGCCGCGGACGCCATGTCCTCCACTATCGCCGCGATCCGCACCGATACCGAACAAGTCGCGCGCGACATCGACGAGTTGGAAAACGGCTTCCGCTCGGTCGACGCGCAGCTCGCTCGCCTGGACGCCACGACCGGCGCTTTCGTCGAGCGCTTCGCCGCCTGAACATCCTGGGCGGGGGCCCAGACCGCCTCTCCAAGCCTGACCGGCTTGGGGAGGCGGTTTCTTTTTAGCTGAGCGAGCAGCTGAAGATCGACTGGAAATCATTTCCTTGAATGCCGCGCCCCGGTAGGGCGCGCGCCATGTCCATCCATATCCTCGCAACCGGAACCAGCCGGGGAATCGGCGCGGCGATCGCCCAAGCCTTCGCGTCCGACGACGTGCGCCTGATCGGCCATTCCACCGACGGGGGCGACGACGCCATCGCCTCCGACCTTTCCCGACCTGACGCCGCGAACCTTTTGTGGCGGGAAGCGATAGACCGCCTCGACGGCCGCATCGACATTCTCATCAACAATGCGGGCATCTTCGAGGCTGCGCCGATCGATCAGCCGGACCTGGCGTGGCTGGACGCTTGGGAGCGGACGATGCGCATCAACCTGACCTCCGCTGCCGAGCTGAGCCGGTTGGCCGTGCTCCATTTTCGGGAGAAGGGCGGCGGCAGGATCGTCAACGTCGCCAGCCGCGCTGCCTATCGCGGCGACAGCCCGGACCACTGGCATTATGCCGCATCCAAGGCCGGCATGGTCGCGATGACGAAAAGCATCGCGCGCGGTTACGCTCGTGACAATATCCTGGCTTTCGCAGTCTGCCCCGGTTTCACCATGACCGGCATGGCAGAAGATTATCTCGCAAGCCGCGGCGGCGAGCGGCTGCTCGCTGATATCCCGCTTGGCCGCGTTGCCGAACCCGCGGAGATCGCGGCGACAATCCGCTTTCTCGCCCTGCAAGCGCCCGCATCCATGACCGGAGCGGTGCTCGACATCAATGGAGCCTCCTATGTCCGCTGAATGGGAGACGCAGTCGGCGGAAAGCTGGAAGGTGACCTTCTTCCCCTGCTCGCGCGAGGAGGGCGAGGCGCTGGCGACGATCGAGCCCGATCTCGGGATCGAACCGCCGCCCACCATCATGACGAGCGAGCCGGATCTGAGCCGTCCCGACGAATGGCAGCTCGATGTCTATCTTGCGGCTGAACCCGACGCGGCAATGATCGAGCGTATCCGCGCGCTGGTGCCGAGTATGACCGACGCCACGCCAAGGATCGAGCGCGTCGCCGACGAGGATTGGGTCACCATGAGCCAGGGCTTCCTGGAGCCGATCCGCGCGGGCCGTTTCTACGTCCATACCGCCGCGCACGCAGACGATATCCCGCCCGCCGCGATTGCGTTTCGCATCGAGGCGAGCCGCGCCTTCGGCACCGGGCACCACGAAACAACCGCGGGATGCCTGACGGCGCTCGACCGATTGGCCGGCGCGGCCAAGACGTTCAGCAACGTCGCCGATATCGGCACTGGCACGGGTCTGCTCGCGTTCGCTGCCCGTGCGCTGTGGCCGGAGGCGCGCATCCTTGCATCCGACATCGATCCGATCGCCATCGATGTCATCGCTGAAAACATGGCAATGAACGCCATCCCGTCAAATGCGATCACGCTTGTGGCGGCCGATGGCATGGATGATCCGCGCATCCAGGCGACTGCGCCATATGACCTGATCGTCGCGAATATTCTGGCCGGTCCATTGATTATGCTCGCATCGGACCTAACTGCAACACTGACCCGAAATGGCACAATCGTCCTGGCAGGCCTGCTGGCGACCCAGGCTGAGGATGTGCTAGCAGCCTATATATCGAATGGAATGCAGTTGGCCGACCGCCTCGACAGCGGTGACTGGTCCATACTGACGCTCGTTCAGGCATCGTAAACGGTGCTTGAGCCAAGTGATATATGTTGATAATACAGTCGAGCGCCGACGCGAGGGGACTTGCGCGTCGTAACGCGAGAAATGGGACGGCGAGATGAATATGGAAGCGGGTATCGATCCGGCGAATTATATTGAGCTGGATGAAGCGCGGAACCGCCGCAGGCGGATTGCGATCATCGTGGGCGTGGTCGTGGCATTCGCCCTGATCGTCGGCCTCTATGTCTGGACGCACAGGAAGCCCACGCAGGTGGTGACCGATACGGCACCGAACGTGACCCTCATCGTGCCCGGCCGCCATTCCGTCGTGACTGAAATACCCGCGGTCGGTAATATCGGCGCGCGTCGCGACATGCCGGTCGGAGTGGCCGGCGAAGGCGGCATGGTTCGCTCGGTCCTGGTCGAGCCCGGCACGTGGGTACAAGCCGGCCAGACGCTGGCCATCGTCGACCGGTCTGTTCAGGTGCAGCAAGCAGCCGCGCTCGCTGCCTCGATCCGGCAGGCGCGTGCCGACGCGGAACTCGCAAAGTCCAACCTCGATCGCGCCAAGGCGCTGGTTTCGCGCGGCTTTGTTTCAAGGGCCGACATTGATGCCAAGCAGAGCGCGCTTGATGGGGCCAATGCCCGCGTTGCCGTGGCGCAGGCTCAGCTCAAGCAGCAGCAGGCGTCGATCGGACGACTGGACATACGCGCGCCAACCGCCGGTCTGGTCCTGACCCGCAATGTCGAAGCGGGCCAAGTGGTCAGCCCTGGTTCAGGGGCGCTGTTCCGGATTGCCTCTGAAGGCAAGATGGAGTTGCAAGCGCGGCTTGCAGAAGGCGATCTTCAACGTGTCCGGGTCGGCTCGCCCGCGACCGTGACGCCGGTTGGCACCACGGTCAAAATTCCTGGCCACATCTGGCAGATATCGCCGATCATCGATCCTAATACGCGGCAGGGCACGGTTCGCATCGAACTGCCTTACGACAAGGCGCTGCGTCCGGGCGGCTTTGCGGCCGCCGAGATTGGCGGTGGCACGGGCGAGGTTCCGCTCCTGCCGGAAAGCGCCGTGCTGAGCGATGAAAAGGGCAATTACGTCTATCTGGTCGGCCCTGACAACAAGGTCACCAAGCGCTATATCAAGATCGGCGATGTCGATGACCGCGGTGTGACTGTGCTCAGCGGTCTGTCTGGAACCGAGCGCGTAGTCGCTTCTGCGGGTGCCTTCCTCAACGAAGGCGACAAGATCAAACCGACCGTGCAACCGAGTCCGCGCTGAGGAGCGAGAGGCGCCATGAACTTCCGCAACATCTCCGCCTGGGCGATCCGCAACCCGGTTCCGCCGATCGTCCTGTTCGCCGCGCTGACGCTGGCGGGGCTGGTTTCGTTCATGCGCATGCCGCTCAATCAGGACCCCGAAATTACGTTTCCTGGGGTCTATGTGCAGATCGTGCAGCCGGGAGCCGCGCCGACCGAGCTGGAGACGCAGGTCACGCAGAAGGTGGAAGCCGCCGTCCGTAACCTCGAGGGCGTCGACGAAATCCAGTCGACCGTTTCGGAAGGAAGCTCGGGCACCTTCGTCCAGTTCACGCTCGACACGCCGGTGGATCGCGCGACCACCGATGTGCGCGATGCGATATCGCAGATCCGGGGCAGCTTGCCGGAAGGCATCATCGAACCGCGCGTCCAGCGCGTGAACATCAATGGCGACTCGCTTGCCAATTTCTCGGTGCAGGCCACCGACATGACGATGGAGCAGCTCTCCTGGTTCGTCCAGAATACGGTTGCGCGTCGTCTGCTCGCCGTTTCGGGAATGCAGCAGGTCGAAACGCACGGCGCGGTCGATCGCGAGATCCGTGTGATCCTCCACCCCGAAAAGATGCAAGCGCAGGGCGTCACCGCATCGCAGGTGAATCAGCAGCTGCTGCAAATGAACATGAATGCGGCAGGGGGCCGCGCGGAGATCGCTGGGACCGAACAGTCCGTGCGCGTGCTCGGTAATGCGCAGGATGCCTACACGCTGGGCCAGCAGCAGATCCAGGTCGGCAATGGCCGCTCCATCCGGCTCGCCGATATCGCGGACGTGCGCGATGCCTATGGCGAGAGGCGCAGTATCGCGAAGATGGAAGGCAAGCCGACCGTCAGCTTCGGGATCATCCGCTCGCGCGGCGCTTCGGACGTGTCGGTGTTCAACGATACGATCAAGGAACTCGCCAAGATCGAGAAGGAGTATCCGAAGGTTCACTTCGTCCAGCGCTCGAACAATGTCGTCTACACGCTACGCAATTATAAGGCGGCGATGCGCGCGATGATCGAGGGCGCGGTGCTCGCGGTGGCGGTCGTGTTCCTGTTCCTGCGCGACAAGCGTGCGACGGTCATCTCTGCTCTGGCGATCCCGCTGTCGGCTATTCCGGCATTCTGGATTCTGAGCCTGATGGGCTTCACTCTGAACTTCATGACCCTGCTCGCGCTCAGCCTGGTGTCGGGCGTGCTGGTCGACGACGCTATCGTGGAAATCGAGAATATCGTGCGTCACATGCGCATGGGCAAAACCGCTTATCAGGCCTCAATCGATGCAGCCGACGAGATCGGCCTCGCCGTGGTCGGTACGACCTTCTCAATCGTGGCGGTCTTCCTGCCGGTCGCGCTGATGCCCGGGATCGCGGGCCAATATTTCAAGAATTTCGGTCTCACCGTCGTCGTCGCGGTGCTGATGAGCCTTGCCGTCGCGCGCCTCATCACCCCCATGGTGGCGGCCTATTTCCTGAAGGCGCACGGCCAGGCCAGCCACGGCGAAGGCTGGATGATGGACCGTTACATGCAAGTCCTTCGCTGGACGCTGGAACGTAACACTGGCGCGCCGCGCAAATGGTACCGGCTGTGGTTGCGCGATAATCGCAAGCTGACGATGGCGGCGGCGGTGTTCTCGTTTGTGCTGACGGTGATCGCCTACGGGACACTGTCCTTTACCTTCATCCCCCCGGCCGACGCCGAAACGAGCCATTTGTCGATCAAGATGGCGCCGGGCACGACGCTTGAGCAGACCGAAGCGGTTGCTGATCGTGCAACGCGCATCCTGCGTTCGCAGCCTGAGGTCGAGACTGCCGTCGAATATATCGACGTCGGCACCGCCGAAGTCGTGATGACGCTGCGCCACGAGCGCAAGCGGACCAGCACGGAATTCGAGCGTCAACTAAGCCCGGTGCTGAACAAGATCCCCGACGCACGCATCAACTTCCAGTCGCAAGGCGGTGGTGGCGGCAGCAACCGCGACATCTCGATCATGCTCGCCGGTGACGACCCCGCAGCGCTGACGAAGGCGGCGAACACGGTCGCTGACCAGATGAAGTCGATGCCCGGCGTGCGCGCACCGCGCGTCGAGGGCGATCTTCCCCGCCCGGAAATCTCGATCAAGCCTCGGCTCGATCTGGCAGCTGAGCTGGGCGTGACCACCGCGGCGCTCAGCCAGACGATCCGTATCGCCACCTTGGGCGAGATCGATCAGAATGCCGCCAAATTCTCGCTGTCGGATCGTCAGATTCCGATCCGCGTGATGCTCAATGAGGACAGCCGCCGAAACCTTTCGACGATCCAGAACCTGCCGGTGCAAACCAGCCGCGGTACGACCGTACCGCTCAAGGTCGTTGCCGAGATCGGCTTCGGCCAGGGACCGTCGCAGATTGAAAGGTTCAACCAAGAGCGGCGCGTGGTGATCAGTGCGGATCTCGCACCCGGTGCCGTTGCTGGTGACGAGCGCGCCAAGATCATGCTGCTTCCGGCGATGAAGAATCTTCCATCCACGGTTCACTTCGAACCGGCAGGCCAGGCCAAGTGGCAGGCAGAGATGGTCATGAACTTCATGATCGCACTGATCGCAGGCGTGCTCCTGGTCTTCGCCGTGCTTGTTCTGCTGTATCGCCGTGCGATCCCGCCGTTCGTCAACATGGCGTCGCTGCTGCTGGCACCGCTTGGTGGCGCGGTCGCGCTCCATCTCGCGAATATGCCCAATTCGCTCCCGGTGTTGATCGGCATCCTCATGCTGTTCGGGATCGTCGCGAAAAACTCGATCCTGCTGATCGACTTCGCGATCGAAGAAATGCGTCACGGCCGCAACCTGACGGAAGCGATCATCGATGCTGGGCACAAGCGGGCTCAGCCGATCGTGATGACTACCGTCGCGATGGTCGCCGGCATGATCCCAACGGCGCTGTCGCTGGGCGGCGACGGCTCCTTCAACCAGCCCATGGCGGTCACGGTGATCGGCGGACTCATTCTGTCGACCCTGCTCACTCTGCTCATCGTCCCGGCTGGGTTCAGCCTCGCCGATGGCTTTGAGAAGCTGATTGGCCGCAAGCTCGGGCGTGCGCTCACCAATGGTGGCGAGAACGCCCTGCCGCCTGGCATGGCCCAGCCGGCCGAATGAACCTTTCCGGGGCAACGGTTATTGTCTGATCGACATGCCGTTGCCCCGGATCGATCCGTGACGCTCAACCAGCGACTTCGTCCCACCCAGGGTGGCGTGCGCCAGATGCGCATTCTTGCGACCGGATTGCTGGTCGCAATGGCGGGCCTGTTCTTCCTTGCCCGCGCATTGACCCCGGTGCATCCCGTCTGGGGCTATATCCGCGCCTTCGCCGAAGCCGCCATGGTTGGCGGGCTCGCGGATTGGTTCGCGGTGACCGCCCTCTTCCGTCACCCGCTCGGCCTGCCGATCCCCCACACCGCCATCATCCCGCGCAACAAAGATCGGATCGGCGACAGCCTCGCCGCTTTCTTGCGTTCGAATTTCCTAGTGCCGCGGATCGTCGCCCGGCGAATGGCGCGGCTCGATGTCGCGCGCGCGATCGGCCGGGTGCTCGCCTCTCCGCCGCGTGAAGGGGCGATGCGTGCAGGCGCGGGTAAGCTTGCCGAAACGCTTCTCGAGAGCCTCGGCGATGAGCGACTGGGGCAATTGTTCAAGAGCGCGGCCGCGCAGCGGCTGAAGTCGCTCGATGTGGCCCCGCTCGTAGGCCGGCTACTCGCTACCGCAATGGACGAGGGGCGCCACCGGCCAATGATCAACGCCACGATTCTTTGGGTTGGTCGCACGCTCGATGCCAACGAATCCTTGTTCCGGCAGATGATTCACGACCGGGCGGGATCGATCCTGCGCTGGACGGGCCTGGATGAAACGCTCTCGACCAAGATACTGGATGGCATCTTCCGCCTGCTGGGAGACATGGCGGAGGACCGCAATCACCCGCTACGCGTGAAGGCGGAGGAGGGACTCGCCAGTTTGGCGCAGCGGCTGCAGTCCGACCCGGAACTGCAGGCCAAGGTCGCATCCTATCGCGATGCCGCGCTAGCCAATCCCGCCGTCGCGGATTGGCTGGACGGACTGTGGCAGAATGCACGCGCGGCGATGCTGCGCGCGGCGCGCGACCCTCAAGCTGTCGCCGCCGGCAAGTTCGGCGAAGCGATGCGCCAGATGGGGACGCGCCTGCAGGAGGATGTCCGCGTACGGGTCGCGGTCAATCGCTTCGCGCGACGCGCCACCGCGGCTTTCGTCGCGTCCTATGGCGACGGCATCGTCACACTGGTTTCCGAAACGGTGCGCGGCTGGGATGCACGGACCGTCACCGGCCGGTTGGAGAATGCCGTCGGCCGCGACCTTCAATATATCCGGATCAACGGCACGCTCGTCGGCGGCCTGGTCGGCGTGGTCATTCACATCATCGATCAGCTCGGCTGACCTGCCATGGCTTGACCCGGCGCCGGGCGCTTCGCACACCGGGGCATAATCTCCCGGAGACACAGATTGCGGACTTTCCTTTCCCTTCCGCTGCTTGCGCTTGCGGCGGAAGCACCGATCCATGCAGCGCCACAGTTCAGCGCAGATGCGTTCAAGAGCCATGTCGCCTTCCTTGCCGACGATCTTCTCGAAGGCCGTCGCACGGGCACGCCGGGTCATGAGATCGCGACCCGCTACATCGCCAGCCAGTTCACCGCACTGGGGCTCAAACCAGGCGGCGACGACGGCAGCTATTTCCAACGCTTCCGGCTGGCCGAGACCTCGGCCTCCAGCCCTGGCTCGGTCATGATCTCCGGACCTGGCGGAAGTAAGACTTGGGCCGATGGGACGGACGTGGTGCTGCGGCGTGATCCGGCGCATCCCAATCCGGACGTGGACGCACCCCTGGTGTTCGTCGGCTTCGGCATCGATGATCCGAAGCATGGCCATGACGATTATCGGGGCCTCGATGTGCGAGGAAAAATCGTCGTCACGCTGGCCAATTTTCCTGACGGTGTGCCGAGCGAAGCGGGCGCCTATTATGCGGCCGACAAGAAGCGTGTCGCAGGCGCGCGTGGCGCGATCGGCATGATCCAAATCTATCCCCGCGCGCTCGCCAAGATCCGGCCGTGGCCGACCGTCATACGCAACGCCACCTTCGCGTCGGTCTCGTGGCTCGAATCCGACGGCAAGCCGCACGACGATTCGGGTCTATCCTTCAGTGGCTATGCGACTGGGGCGGCCGCCGAGGCGCTGTTCGCAGGCGCGTCCGATAATCTGAAGGCTGTTCTGGACGCTGTGGACAAAGGCGGTGTGCCTAAGGGTTTCGCACTCAAGACGCGTGCGCATGTGGTCGACCATACCGAGACACGCATGATCAGCAGCGCCAACGTGGTTGGCATATTGCCGGGAAGCGACCCCAAGCTTGCCGCCGAGTATATCGTTCTGTCGGCTCATTCAGATCATATCGGCATCACGCCTCCCCGACCCAACGACAAGCCGGACGCGGACCGCATCAACAATGGCGCGATGGACAATGCAGCCGGCATTGCGACGATGATCGAGGTGGCGCGTGCCGCAACGCAGGCGCCCGACAAGCCCCGTCGCTCTCTGATATTCCTAGCTTCGACGGGCGAGGAAGAAGGATTGCTAGGTGCGGATTATTATGCCCGCCACCCGAGCGTTCCGATCGCCAATATCGTGGGCGATGTCGATCTCGACATGCCTTTGCTGCTCTATCACTTTGCCGACGTCAACGCGTTCGGCGCCGAGCATTCGACGATCGGCCCCACCGTCGCCGAAGCCGGCAAGACCATGAACGTGGCACTCTCGCCAGACCCAGAACCGCAGGAAGTCGTCTTCGTTCGGTCGGACCATTATATGTTCGTCCGGCAGGGCGTACCCGCGGTGTTCCTGGCGACCGGTTGGGCCAACGGGGGCAAGGAAGCATGGGCGGATTTCAGCACACGTCACTACCACAAGCCGAGCGACGACATGTCGCAGCCGATCCTGTGGGAAGAAGGCGCACGCTTCGCCGACATCAACTATCGAATCACCCGTGCCATGGCCGACGGCGGCCAGCGGCCGATGTGGTTCAAGGGGGATTTCTTCGGCGATCTGTTCGCTCCGAATCAGCCCAAAGCTCCCGCGCCGGGCAAGTGAAAAGGGCCCGGTCTTTCGGCCGGGCCCTTCCATATGCGAACGCTGATCCGTCAGTAGGTGCCGGAGAAGCTCCGGTTCAGGTTGACGCCCCGATCATCGTCGCGGGCGAACATCCCACCTTCGCTGTTGCGCTCTTCGTCGCGCCAATGCTGATGGGCCTGATCGGCGGTCTTGTTGATCGTCACCTTGTCTTCGACCGAGGTGAGCCATGAGCAGGGGATCGAATGATGATGCCCGCCCGAGGCTGAATCAGACTTGGTGAGTAGGATGCGGTCGCCGCGGACCTTGTCGACCGTTCCGATATGCTGCCCGTCGGACCCGACGACCTCCTGATGCTCGGTGACGCTCCTCAGCAGATCGCGCTGGCTTTGCCGGCCTTGCCGCCATGAGCCGAATTCACTGTCGAAGCGGGTCTGATGCTCGCGCCGATATTCATCATATTCGCGGTCGAGCGCTTCCATCTGGCGGTCGCGCCAGCTGCGATAGTGCGGGTCATGTTCGTGTCGGCTGCGATATCCTCCGTAGCTGCTACCTTGGCTTTCGTAGCCGCGCTGGGAATATCGATCATTGCGTTCGTCCTCCCGCCGCCGCCGCTCGGCTTCCTCGTCGCCGAACCAGGAGCGCACTTCGTCGCCCGCGCGGTCAAAAAATCCGCGATCCTGGTCACTATAGCTGTCGCGGTCATAGCCTTCCCAGCGTCGGCGCCGATTATCCGAACGATCGTTGAAACGCTCGCCGCGATAATCACGCGAAGCACTGCCACCACCATAGCTGCCATAGTCGCCATAAGCGCGCGCGCGATCGTCCTCCCACCGATCTTGCCCGCCATAGGAACGCTCGCGGTCCGAGCTGCCATACGCGCCATAATCCCGGTCGCCGGAATAGCCGCCATAGCGGCGGTCGTAACGCTCGTTCGCCATCGAAACCTCCTGTATTCTCTTGAGAAAAGCGCATCACAGTTGGGATGTGCCCGCTCGCGAAAAAACGAACGTTCGATGCGTCCCGTTCCGCGCCAGGACGGCGCATATCGCCGCGACAAGGCGGATCATCGTGCGGATATTTTGGGTTTTTGCGGGTAGCGCGTTGCATCGGCGGAAAAGCGCCGCTAAGCGCGCACTTCGCTGGTGCCGGGGCTGTAGCTCAGATGGGAGAGCGCTGCAATCGCACTGCAGAGGTCAGGGGTTCGATTCCCCTCAGCTCCACCAGCCCTTCCCTGCAATCCTTGCGCACAGGCCGGGCCTGCCGAATAGGGGACCCGTGAATCCGCTGCGTTACCTTCTCGCCCCCTGGTGGGCACTCGAGCTCGCAACCGACGCAAAGAGCTTTCGCGACAATCCGTTGATCGGCTCACGACGGCTGAACGCTTGGGGGCTGCACCAGAAGCGCGTACTGCTGGCCGATCGCATGGCAGCGTGGCGGCGGCGGCGCATGGAGGCTCTTGTATCACCGGAGCAACGGGCCGCCTTTGCTCGTGACGGCTTCGTGCTGGTGCCGAACTTTCTGCCTCCGGAGACATTCGAGGCGCTGAAGACGCAGGTGATGGAGCATCCCGGCGCCGCACGCGAAATGGTGCAGGGCGACACGATCACGCGCCGAATCGCGCTCGATCCGACTGCGCTGCGCGCACTCCCCGCAGCGAGGACCCTCCTCAAGAATCCGCAGTGGCAGGGCTTGATCCGCTATGTCGGCAGCTATGATGTCGAGCCACTCGTCTATATCCAGTCGATCCTGACGCACCGCCATGATGCGCCGCCCGATCCGCAAACCAAACTCCACGCCGATACCTTCCACCCGACCGTCAAGGCGTGGCTGTTTCTGACTGACGTTGCGCCCGACGAGGGGCCGCTCACCTACGTCGCTGGATCCCATCGTCGCGATGCGGCCCGTCTCGCCTGGGAAAAGAAGCGCAGCATAGAGGCGCGCGACGGTGATGATTTCCTGTCGGCACGCGGATCGCTTCGGATCGAGGAGCACGAGCTGGGGGCGCTGGGCCTGCCGGCGCCTACCGCATTCGCGGTCAAGGCCAATACTCTCGTCGTCTGCGATACGAGCGGTTTCCATGCGCGTGGGCCAGCGGTTCGCCCATCGACCCGGGTGGAGATGTGGGCCTATGGCCGTCGCAACCCCTATCTCCCCTGGACGGGCATGGATCTGACCGGTTGGCCCGGCCTCGCCGAGCGGCGCATTCCGCTCCACTGGGCGTTTCGAGATCGCTTTCAACGCTGGGTCGGCCAACCTTGGGCGGATGTCGGCCCCAAGCGGCCAGCCGACGGATGAGCGAATTTGGCAGCTTGCATCGCGAAGAGGGGGCTCAAACCGAGCTCGACCTGCTGCGTGCCCAGATCGATGCAGCAAATCGGGAAATCCGCGTCGCCTGCGGAATGGCCTGGTGGAAGAAGTCGCGGATCGCGCAGTTCCTCGCTTCTGAAAATCGCAAGCCGCTCATCTTTACCGAGGACGCGCAGAAAGCCGTGACGGCCGCAAATGGCGGCCTGATCGCCGTGTGGCCCTCGCGCATGCCCGTTGGGCTCGAAGAGCTTGCCGGGGATCGCCTGGTGCGCATCGAAGATGGCTTCATCCGGTCTGTCGGTCTCGGGGCAGACCTGCATCCCCCGCTGTCAATCGTGGCGGACCGCCGCGGCATCTATTACGATCCAACGCAGCCGAGCGATCTCGAGACAATTCTCGAGCAAACCACCTTCACGCCTGATCTGCTCGCGCGTGCGGGGGCGCTGATCGAGACGATCGTCACGCGGGGCATCAGCAAATATGCAAGCCAAGCGCCCGTTGCGCGGCCGATACCTCGCGCCAAACGCACGGTCCTGGTGCCAGGCCAGGTTGAAGATGACATGTCAGTGATGCTCGGCGGGGCCGACGTTACCGGCAACCTCGACCTGCTGCGGCGCGCCCGCGCCGCCGAACCCGATGCTCATATCGTGTTCAAACCGCACCCCGATGTCGATGCCGGCCATCGGCGGGGCCGCGTGCCCGATAGCGATCTCGTGCAATATGCCAACGAAATCGTTCGCGGCGAATCGATGCCGTCGCTGCTGGCGCGCGTCGATGCAGTGCACGTGCTGACATCATTGACGGGCTTCGAGGCGCTGCTGCGCGGGCTTGAGGTGACGGTTCATGGCCACCCATTCTTTGCCGGCTGGGGATTGACCCGCGATCTTGCGGGCCCTCTGCCCCGGCGGACGCGACGACTGACGCTGGCGGAGCTCGTCGCGGGCGCGCTCATCCTCTATCCACGTTATCTCGATCCGGTGACCGAGCTTCCCTGCCCACCCGAGCTGCTGCTCGATCGGCTGGCGGAGGGCTGGCGGCCGAAGCGAAGCTGGCTCATCCGGCTACGCCAGCTTGAGGGTCGCATCGCCCGCATGTTTGGCACCGTTTCACGCTAAGCCAGAGGCGGATCTCCAACGGCCCTGATCCGTCGCCCCGGCCGGGGCGGCTAAGGGACTTGGTCCCAGGTCGTGGCAATCTTCTGCGGCTCCGGCCTCCGTCGGTGCTACAGTCAGGCGAGGAAGCACCCTTGCATGACCCGTCGGGCAGCTTCCGCTTAGCGGACGCCCATTGCCTTCATCAGCGATGTGGCGATCTCTTCCGCCGCAATATCGGCAGGGGCGCCTGGAGTCGCGGCAGAACCCCAGATGGCATAATCTGATCGGCGATCGTCGACACCCGACGCCTGGAAAGCGCCACTTAGACTCGGTTGATGGTCGCCGTAGAAGACCAGCCAGCCTGGCGAGCCGGTGGCGGCAATAGCTTCGCGCAGGATGGGAATCATGGCGTCGGTCGACTGGAGATGCTTGAGCCAGCGCCCAGCCTCGGCTGCATCTGCCAGATCTCGCCAGCTTTCGGGCAATTCGGAGGGCGGCAGCGAGTCATGCTTGGCATCCCACGGCCCATGATTTTCCATGGTGATCGCGAACACCAGCACGCGCGGTCCATGCTCACGCACGTGCCGCGCGATGCATTGGGCAACAGCGACGTCGCTCACATAGGGGCCGTTACGCTCCGCTCCGGCGAAACCCTCGATGCCGATGAACTGATCGAAGCCGAGCAGGGGCATGACCTTATCGCGATAGTAGAAATCGGCATCATAGGGATGGACGCAGATCGTCCGATACCCCGCTCCGCGCGCCTGGTGCGCGAGCGAAGGCAGAGGAACCCGCGCGAAATGTTCGTACGGATTGAACCGATCGAGCCCGACATCATCCGAGCCGAGTCCGGTCAGCACGGCGAGTTCGGAGCGGATCGTGTTCGCTCCCCAGCAAGGGACTGACAGTTTGCCATATTGAGCCGCTTCCGCCTGCAATTGGGCGAAATGCGGCAGATGCGCTGCCAATGTGGGGTCCAACCGCCGCGCATCGACGAAGGATTCGCCCTGGACGATCAGGATCGGCCCGTTGGCAGGCAGAGCAGGCCATGTCCGAGCCTGGGCAGCACGTTGCCGTTCGCTACGCTCGGACCGTGCCAGCGTGGCGTGGATGATGCACGTCGCCAGCAATCCGAAACGAGCCGAATCGATGAGCGGATCGCGGCTGGGCTCGAACCCGCGATAATAAGCAGCCAACCGATCGCAGAGTGGCCGACTCGAGGGGATAACGAACAGCAATCGCCCGATAATCGCCGACATCACCGCGAGCAGCACAGCTGAGATGAATCCGACCGGCCACAAAGACGGCTCCAGATCGATCACCCATGCTATGGCCAGAAGCACAGCCACGGTTGCGAGGACCATCCGCCAGGTGCCGACGAAAGCGAGATAGAGGCGCGGGTGGCGTACCACCTCGATCAGTTCGGCGCGGTCCGCAAAGACAACCGGTTCGCCCAGTACCGCGCGTTTCACGCGATCCGCGAGGCCCATGCCGATGCCAAGACAGGCCACGGTTAGGCCGGCCAGGATCGGCCGGCCGGTCGGCAGCAGGAATAGGGCAAAGCCGGCCAGGCACGGAAAAAGATCGATCAATAACGCACTGATCCGGGCTGACGGCTGCACACCAAACGGCCATGCGCCGACCAACTGTCGCAACCCCAGCCATGTCGCCAGGCTGATCGCGATACCCACGAGAAGATGAATCATGGGTTTCTGTCAGCGGCCCGGCTCGATGCGGAAGCGGAAACCCCGCATGATGCGGTCCCCGATGGGAGCCGGCAGCAGGTCTGCAGCCTGCGTACCCAGTGCGAGCAGCCGCGGCACGACGATGCGCGATTTGCGCGCGTCCAGTCCCTTACGGATAGCTGCCACCATCTTGTCGAGACTAAGCATGAACGGAGTCGGGCCCTTCCAACGATCAGTCATCGGCGTATCGAAAAATCCGGGAACGACAACCGTTACCCTAACCCCTTTGGGTTGCAAAAGAGCGCGCAGCGCTTCGCCATAGGCCCTTACTCCCGCTTTGCTGGCGCTATAGCCGGGGCTGTAAGGGAGACCGCGCAGCGCTGCGGTCGAGGCGATCACGGCGACCTGCCCGCTTCCGCGCGCGATCATCCGCGGCAAGAGCGGTTCGACCGTGTGGATCGTCCCCAGCAGATTGCTGCGCACTTGGAGGCTCGCAAGACCTACCCCTTCGGGCATATCGTCCGGCCCCGTACCGGCCGATACCCCTGCCGCAGCTATTACGAGATCCAGCGGAACCGACTGGTCCTGTTCCAACAGCCAAGCGCCCAACGGCTCGGCCGAGCCCACGTCGAAAAGCCCTGTGACGACAGTCGCCCCCTTATCCCGGCAAAGGGCTGCGGTCTGTTCCAGACGCGCGGCATCGCGACCGGTCAGCGCCAGATGCACGCCTGGCGCGGCGTAATTCTTGGCGAGCCCGGCGCCGAGACCGCTCGACGCGCCGGTGATCAGGATCGAGGTGATGCCTCACCCCCGCGCGACGAGGGGCGCCACCGCAGGCACACGCACGGGCGCGGGAAGACGCACTACCGAGGTCTTCGCCTCGTGCATCTCCAATCGCTTCATCGCGCCCTTAACCAGCATGGAGAGTCCCTCATCGCTGAAGTAACCCCCATGGATAAGGCAACGATCGATCAGCACGCGGCGAAATGCTTCAAATACCGGCAGCTCGGGCGGGGTCGGATCGACCCAGAAGGCATCCAGCCCCTTCTGATCGGTGATGCGCGGCATGTCATAGACGGCATCGCCGAGCACGATCGTCGGAACCCCGCACCGAAGCGAAAGCGTTCCCGTCGTGCTGTTAACGGTGACGAGCCCGACCGCGTTGCACACGAGCGAATCGATGTCGACCGATTCCAGGAAGAGCAGCCGGTCCGAGATACCCAGTCGGTCGGCGACGGCGAGCGTTCGCTTCTCCCAATTGACCAGGCCATTGTCGAGCGGGTGACCCTTGACGACGAGCAGCGTATTCGCGGGCGCGTTTCTGAGGAACGAGCCGAGCACCGTCTCGATCGCGTCCTGCATGCCAGTGAACTGCGAGTGGACACGGATCTGGTAGTCGCAATCCAGCTGCAGCGGGAAAACGAAATAAGGACGACCGTCAGCCTTGAGCTTTTCCAAGGTAGCGGCGGAACGGCGACGCTCCGCAGAGCGGCGCAGCAGGCGCTGCGCCCAACCGGTATATTCGGTGAGAATATGCCACGGTCGGTGGGTGCGATAGCCGGGGAACAGCGGCGCCATTACCAACGAGGCCAGGTTATAAGCCAAATCTTCCTTAGCGCGACGCTGGAAAGAAGACGGAACTGGCGGAAAATCGGGCAGCGGGGGCAGCTGGCGGGCCGCTTCCAGATAATATTCGGGTGAGCGCGACAGACGGGAATGGCCATTCACGCCGCCCGCCTCGAGCGTCACGAAATCGGGGCGGACATAGCCTTCCTCGAACACGTGAACCTTTACGCCGAGGCGACTCGCGACTTCGATCGCGACGCTGTGAAGGGGACGGCAGTCGCCGAACAGCAGGATGTCGGTAATGCGGCGACGCGCCAGTATTCGCGCCAGAAAACGCGGCCATCTATCGAGATTGCCACGATAATCGATTGCGTCGGGCAGCTTCCAGTAGAGCTTGTCCCCGCCGTTGAAATTGATCCGGTGGACACCGTTACCCGAGGCTGCGAGCGCTTCACCGAGGAGCGAGAAGAACGGACCCGCCAGACCCTGAAGGAAGAGAAATTCTTTTTTCGGCACGCGCCTCACCTGACCATCCGACCCGGCGCGGCGCGCCCAAGCGGCACCGCACCTTTGCACCCGTGTTGCGTCCGACACAACTGGTCCGGTCGCCAAACTACCGACCGGTACGCACGGTTCACCCGCATCCGGATCGGCAAACGCTTACATCCCCATGCGCCAGTAAATGCTGCAATGCAAACGGGTTGCGTTGCAACGCCTTGTCCGCCCGTGTCGCTCCGCTATAGCCTTTGTTCGCGCCATTTAAGAGGCCGGGTAACGCCGGAGTTTGGTTTGAACCGTTCCCGATACGATTTCGATATGCCCGGCAGCGGCGCGTCCGTACTGGCGGAGCCGATCGCGATCGTCGGCGCCGCCTGCCGTTTGCCAGGCGCGCCCGATCTCGAATCCTTCTGGTCGATGCTCCTGGCGGGCACAGATGCAGTTTCCGAAATTCCCGATGATCGTTGGAACAAGGCACAGCTGTACCACCCTGAGAGGGGGCAGCGCGGCAAGGCGTATACGTTCGCGGCAGGCGTGCTCGGTGACGTAAGCCAGTTCGATCCTGCCTTCTTCGGCATCTCACCGCGCGAAGCCGTACAGATGGATCCTCAGCAGCGGCTGCTGCTGGAGCTCGCTTATGAGGCGATCGAGGATGCCGGGCTCGATGCAGCGCGCCTCGCCGGCGAGCCCGTCGGCGTATTCGTCGGCGGATCGTCCTGGGATTATCTCAATCTGAATATCGGCGATCCGGCAACCACGGACGCCTATTCGATGATCGGCATCACGCTGTGTTCGCTATCGAACCGGATATCTTATGCCTTCGATCTGCGGGGACCCAGCTTCACCGTCGATACCGCTTGTTCGTCCTCGCTCGTCGCGCTCCATCAGGCGTGCGAAGCGATCCGCGCGGGACAGATCGGGATGGCAATGGTGGGTGGCGTCAGCCTGCTGCTCGCACCGCAATCTTACATCGGCTTCTGCGCCGCCTCGATGTTGAGCCCGCGCGGTCGCTGTCATGCATTCGATGCGCGGGCCGACGGCTATGTCCGCGCGGAAGGCGGCGGCGTCGTGATTCTAAAGCCTCTTGGCCAGGCATTGGCTGCCGGAGATCCGATCCGGGCGGTGATCCGCGGTACGGGCGTCAATTCCGATGGCCGCACCACCGGTCTGTCGCTGCCTAACCGCGAAGCGCAAGCAGCGCTGCTCGAACAAATTTATAACCGTTTTGGGTTGGATCCCGTCGATCTGGCTTATGTCGAGGCCCACGGCACCGGCACGCCGGCCGGGGACCCAATCGAAGCGGGCGCGCTTGGCGAGATTCTTGGCAGCCGCCGGCCGAAACCGCTGACGATCGGGTCGGTCAAAACCAATATCGGCCACCTCGAGGCCGGCAGCGGCATGGCCGGCCTGCTGAAGGCGATGCTGGTGGCGGAACGGGGAACGATTCCGCCTTCGCTTCATTGCGAGACGCCGAACCCCAACATCCCCTTTGCCGATCTCAACCTGCAGCTCGCATCGCAGGCCGTAGCCGTGAAGAAGGGACCAAACCCTTATCTGGTCGGCGTCAATTCGTTCGGTTTCGGCGGCACCAACGCACATGCCGTCCTCGAATCACCAGATCCACAACCAGAACTCCCGCCGGAGAGCGGGGATCTGCTTCCGCCTTTCCTCTTGTCCGCCCGATCGGAGGCGGCCCTTCGCGAGCTCGCCGCCAAATGGCGCCAGCATATCGACCAGGCCGCGCCGGCGAAGCTCCCCGCTCTGCTGCGCGGACTCGGGCTGAAGCGCACCCAGCACAAGAATCGGCTGGTCATTCCCGCCGGCTCGCGAACCGCGCTGATCGAGGCGCTCGACGCCTTTATCGAGGGGAGACCGGCGTCGCTGGCGGCCACCAATAGCGCGGTCGCGGGCAAGATCGGCTTCGTCTTCTCAGGCAATGGCAGCCAATGGGCGGGCATGGCATCGGACGCCATCGCGTCCAGCGCGTCGTTCCGCGAAGCGATCACCCGGGTCGATGCAGCCCTGCAGCCGCATCTCGGCTGGTCGGTGCGCGAAGGCCTCGACGCGCCGGATGCGGACGCGCTGCGCAATACCGACGTCGCTCAGCCGCTGCTGTTCGCCGTCCAGGTTGCCCTGGTTCTGGCGCTCCGCGAGCAGGGAATCGAAGCCGACGCATGCATGGGCCACAGCGTGGGCGAAGTCGCCGCCGCCTGGGCATCGGGTGCGCTGGATCTCGACCAGGCCGCCCGTGTCATCGCGATCCGCAGCCGCAGCCAGCAGGCGCAACATGGCATTGGTGCGATGGCCGTGCTCGGTCTGGACGGCGCTGCCGCCGCCGAGGCGCTGGCGGGAACTGACGTCGAAGTTGCCGCATGCAACAGCAGCCAGGCGACCACGATCGCAGGCACGCGCGCTGGAATCGACGCGATCGAGGCGATCGCTGCGGAGAAAGGTTGGCGGTTCACCAAGCTCGACTTGGATTATGCTTTCCACTCTGCGGCCATGGATCCGATAGCTCCGCGGCTGGCCGCCGACCTTGATGGACTCGCGCCGGCGCGGACGACCACGGCTTTTTACTCGACCGTCGCGGGCCAGCTCATCGACGGCGCAGCGCTCGATGCGGGCTATTGGTGGCGCAACGTGCGCGAGCCGGTACTGTTCGCCGAGGCCGCTCGCGCTATGGTGGCGGACGGGATACGAATCTTCGTCGAGATTGGCCCTCATCCCGCGGTCCAGGCCTATTTGAACGACGCGCTACGTAGCGCTGATAAGGAAGGACGCGTCCTGCCGAGCCTGTCGCGGCGCGGCAGTAAAGGGGATCCGATCGCGAGCCTGGCGGCGCGCATCCATGCAGCCGGCGGCGACGTTCGCGACAGCCTCGCCTTTGGGGGGCCAGTCATCGCCCGCGGCCTGCCCCCCTACCCATTCCAGCGCGAGCGCTTCTGGGTCAGCCGGACCGAAGAAGCGACGGATCGGATCGCGCTGCCTTTCGAACATCCGCTGCTAGGCATGCGCATCGGTGACGAGCCGGTCGAGTGGACTCGTCACATCGGGCTGGAAATCCAGCCGTGGCTTGCCGATCACGCGGTCGGCGGGGCGGCGGTGGTTCCCGCGGCTGCACTGATTGAAATGGGTCTGGCCGCCGCCCGCGCGCGCCATCCTGGCGCGGCATCGCTCGACCTGCTTGATGTCGAGATCGGCCGCGCCTTGGTCATTGAACCCCACGTCATGCGAGAGGTTCGGCTTCGCGTCGGATCGGCAGCGGGGGATTTCACGATCGCGTCGCGCCCCCGCCTGTCCGAAGAGCCCTGGACCGTCCACCTGACAGGGAGGATCGCAGCATCGGATGCAGATGAAAGCCGGCCGGCTGGGCCGGAGGGAACTCCCAAAGCCCATGTCGGCGCCGACGGCCTTTATGCGCTCGCTTCGAAGCTGGGGCTCGATTATGGCCCGGCTTTCCAGCCGGTGTCGGGCATCGACATCTTCGCCGACGAACGCGCGATCGCGCGGCTCGATCGCGCCGCGGACCTCGGTGCCCAATTCCTGCTGCCACCCAATCTGACCGATGGAGCGCTGCAGGGCCTCCTCGCCCTCGCCGCTGATCGGCTGGGCAGCAAGACTGGCGTGCTGCCATGGCGGTTTGGCCGCGTACGGCTGCGGAGACCCGACGGCGCAATTCCCGCCGCGGCGGAATTGAAGGTCACCCGGGTCGGGCCGCGCTCGGTTCGTGCGGACGTGCTGCTGGTGGACGCCGCAGGCTTGCCGATCGCCGACATGCTGGATTGCTGGTTCGTGCGCGTTGCCCTCCAGCGACAGGCGACCGCCGATGAGCAATTCTTTCACATCACCGAAATCGCCAGTGCCGATCCGGCGGGCGCAATTTCGCCCATCGCTGACGCCGAGTTGCCGTCTGCAGTGCTGCTCGGTGACCAGTCGGCTCTTGAAAGTCGAATTCTGGTCGACGCTTTCGCCAGCTCAGCCGCAATCGAGGCGCTTCGTACGCTCGCCGCCGACAACCGGTTCGCGCCGCAGGCTTTGATCCGCGACGGTGTGATCGCTGCTGCAAGCCGGCCGATTCTGGATCGGCTGCTGCGCTGGCTTGCTGCCGACGGGGTTGCCTCACAGGCCGAGGACGGCTCCTGGAGCTTCGCCGACGAGGATTTGCCACCGTCGGATGCCATCCTGCGCACCTTGTTTTTCGATCATCCCCGCGGTGTCGCCGAAGTGGCCCTGCTCGCACTTGCGGCCGAAGCATTGCCGGCTGTGCTGACGCAGGGCCCGGCGGCTGCGCCAGCCCTCGCCGCTGCCTTGTGGGAACAGCTGCTGACAGCTTCGCCGGCGGGCGAAGCAGCCGGCCACGCACTGGCCGAGGCACTAGCTTCGCTTGCGCAAAAGAAGGCCGAGCCGCTGCGCGTACTGCAGGTCGGTGCTCGGCGTGGAGCTGCTACGCGGTTGTTGCTGCGCCATCTGGGCGAGCAGGATGCGCTCGTCGCCGCAACCGAAGCGGATGACCTTCCCGCCTTGACCGACGCGCTGCATGACCTGCCGGCCGCACGCGCGATCGCCTGGACTCCGGGGGAAGCGCTCGAAGAGCCCGCGTTTGACCTGATCGTCGGGCTGCACGGCTTCGCGATCGGCGGCTGGTCGGCACGCGAGTTGGCGGCGCTCAAGGCAATGCTCGCACCGGGTGGTGCCTTGCTGCTGGTCGAGCCGGCACCCAATCGCATGTGGCAACTGCTTCGGCCGGACGTTGCTCCGCCCGCAGACGACAGCCGCTGGCGTGCGCTGCTCGAAGCGACCGGATTCGTCGCACCCGCAGCCCGAGCCTTGGAAACCCCGCTCTGGCCCATCGAACTGATTTCTGCGCGGACCGAAGCGGTCGCTCAGCCCTTCTCGGCCGAAACACAGATCCGAATCGAGGGCGCCGGCGAATTCGCCGATGCGCTGGAATCGGCGCTCGCCGCGCACGGAACTCTGGTGGACCGCGGAGAGGTCTCGGGTGGACGCGTTGCGATCATTCCCGATCTGGCCGATCTGCCGGCCGCACTGGCGCGGATAGCCCAGCTTGCCGCCCTCCCAGCGGAGCTGGTCACCGAAATCGCCCTTATCCTGCGTGGCGACGGGATCGATACCGCCGCGCTTACCGGTCTCCGGCGCGTGCTCGCCAATGAAGGCGCTCATATTTCAACGCGGCTGATCCGGCTCGGCGAGGACTTGTCCGTTGAGGCAGCGGCCGAACATGCCGCATCTGAACTATTGCGCCCGGATGCAGAGCAGGAGGTTTCCTGGACGATTCACGGCAGGCGCGTGCCGCGCGTGCGGCGCGGACTGCCCAGGCCGGCAGACGTTGCGTCGTCCAATCTGAGGCTCGCGATCGAGCGGCCGGGGCTGCTCGATTCGCTTGGCTGGGCTGAAATCCACCCCTCCGCGCCGGGTGCGGGCGAGGTGGCAATCAAAGTCGAAGCTGCCGGCCTCAACTTTCGAGACGTGATGTGGGCGATGGGCCTGCTGCCGGATGAGGCGCTGCTCGACGGCTTCGCCGGCCCTACAATGGGCCTGGAGTGCGCCGGTACCATCGCCGCCGTCGGGGCCGGTGTCACCGGTTTCGCCGTGGGCGACCGGGTAATGGCTTTCGCCCCCGCGTCGCTATCGACTCATACTGTCACGGCGGCGCACGCCGTCATGCGCATGCCTAACAGCATGAGCTACGCCGCCGCCGCCACCATACCCGTAGCTTTCCTCACCACCCTCTATGCTCTCGGCCATTTGGCACAGCTGGCCGAGGGTGAGACCGTTTTGATCCATGGTGGCGCTGGCGGCGTCGGATTGGCGGCGATCCAATATGCCAAGCACCGCGGGGCGAGGGTGTTCGCGACGGCCGGGTCGCCGGCCAAACGCGCGCTACTCCAGAATCTGGGTGTCGAGGCGGTGCTCGACAGCCGATCGCTTTCGTTCGCGGATGAAGTGATGCGGCTGACCGACGGCCAGGGCGTCGATGTGGTGCTCAATTCGCTCGCGGGCGAGGCGATGCGCCGCAGCTTGACGTTGGTGAAGCCATTCGGCCGGTTCCTCGAACTCGGCAAACGCGACTTCTACGAGAATAGCAGCGTTGGGCTGCGCCCGTTCCGCCATAATGTCACCTATTACGGGATCGATGCCGATCAGCTTCCGCTGCGGCGCCCGGATCTGGCGGCGGCCTTGTTCGATGACATAACCGGACTGTTCGCGCGCGGCGCACTGCGTCCGCTGCCGCACCGCACCTTCGATTATTCGGATGCCGAGGATGCCTTCCGGTTGATGCAGACATCGGGGCATATCGGAAAGATCGTCCTTACGCCTGGCGAGCGGCTGCCCGCGGCGATCCCCACACCCAAGCCGTTCATCGCCACGCCCGAACGAACCTATATCGTCACGGGCGGCCTGGACGGATTCGGTTTGGAGGCGGCGCAGTGGCTTGTGCGCAACGGAGCGCGACATCTCGCCTTGCTGAGCCGGCGCGGACCCGAAGCACCCACGGCCGACAAGGTCATTGCCGAATTTGCCGCCGCCGGCGTGGACGCGCGTGCTTATGCGGTGGATGTGGGCGACGAGGCGGCATTGGGCCGCGCGCTTGCGCTGATCCGCGTCGAACAGGCGCCGCTAGGCGGCGTGATCCATGCCGCGGTGGCTATGGATGACGCCCTACTCGGGGCGCTCGACGCGGAGCGGTTCGCCCGGGCGCTACACCCCAAACTCGGAGGCGCCGATGCGCTCGACCGGCTGACGCGGGACGATCAGCTCGACCTGTTCCTTCTCTTTTCCTCGGTCACGACGGCCTTCGGCAATCCCGGCCAAGGCAATTACGTGGCCGCCAATGCCGCGGTCGAGGCGATCGCGGAGCGGCGTCATGCCGCAGGTCTGCCCGCTCTGGCGGTGCAGTGGGGCCCGATCGGGGATGCCGGCTATCTGGCGCGCGAGACGCAGGTCAGCGACATGCTCGCCCGCCAACTCGGCAGCGCGCACCTCACCGCGCAGGAAGCGCTCGATACGCTCCCCGCCCTGCTGGCGGCGGGCATTCCCGTAGCGGGCATGGCAACGATACGGTGGGGTTCGCTCCGCCGTCAGCTGCCGCTGATGGACTCGCCTCTATTCGCCGAACTGGGTGGCATGGCAGCCGAAGAAGCGGCCGAAGTAGATCTCAAGGCGCTGCTGGCGGAATGTTCGCCGGACGAAGCGCGCGAGAAGATCACCGGCATGCTGGTCGAAGAAGTCGCGCGCATCATGAAATTGGCGGTCGATCGTATCGAACCGCAGCGCCCGTTGGCTGAGCTTGGGATGGACAGCCTGATGGCGGTCGAGTTGCGCCTTGCCGTCGAACAGCGCTTCGGCATTTCGATCCCCCTATTGGCGCTGTCCGAAGGCGCGACCCTGACGGCAATGGCAAGCCGTATCGTGCGCAGTCTAGGCGGCGAAGGCGAAGTCCAAGCAGATCAGAAAACCCAGATGGCCGAGCGAATCGCTCGGCACGAGGGTGCAGCTTTCGATGGTCCCGCCGACGGGGCAGAGGCGCCCGGCGAGCTCACTATGGCGGCGGCTGCCGCGAGCGCGCCTTGATCCTGCCTTAGGGGCGTGCCACCGCTCGCGTACGATGAGTGACACATTTGGTCTCAGCGGCGATGCCAAGGCGAAGCTGCTCGCGCGCCTTTCTAACCGCGCCCCGGCGCCTGCCGAGGTTCACGCCCCCAAGCCCCCGCTCGGCCGGTCTGAGGTCTTGGGCGATATCGCCATGGTCAAGCGGGCGGGCGAGGCGCTGGCGATTCGCAACCCCTATTTCCGCCCGCATGAGGGGATTGCCGGCGCCACCACGCTTATCGACGGCAAAAGCTACGACAATTTCGTATCCTACAACTATCTCGGCCTAAACGGAGACCCGCGCGTCACGGAGGCGGCCAAGCAGGCAATCGATCGCTACGGCACGTCGGTTTCTGCAAGCCGGATCGTTTCGGGCGAGCGACCGATCCATCGCGATTTCGAGAAAGCCCTAGCGGAGGTTTACGAGGCAGAGGATGCGGTGGTCCTCGTGTCGGGCCACGCAACCAATGTGACCGTCATCGGGCACCTCGTCGGTCGCGACGACCTGATCCTGCATGATTCGCTCAGCCACAACAGCATCGTCCAGGGTGCGCTTGCCAGCGGCGCCCAGCGCATCGCCTTCCCGCACAACGATATGGACGAGCTCGAACGGCTGCTCGGCGCCGCACGGAGCAATGCCGGCCGTGCGCTGATCGTGGTGGAAGGCCATTACAGCATGGACGGCGACGTGCCCGATCTCGCCAGATTGGTTGCAATTGCAAAGATGCACGGCGCACACCTTATGGTGGACGAGGCGCATTCGTTGGGCGTGTTGGGCGCGCGCGGCCACGGCATCGCCGAACATGCCGGCGTGAATCCGGGTGATGTTGATGTATGGATGGGCACGCTCAGCAAAACGCTGTCCGGGTGCGGCGGCTACATTGCCGGATCGGGCGAGCTGATCGAATATCTCAAAAGCAGTGCCCCGGGATTCGTCTATTCGGTCGGGCTGGCACCTCCTCTCGCCGCGGCGGGGCTCGAGAGCCTTCGCATCATGCATGCCGAACCTGAGCGGGTGGTCCAACTGCAAGCCAATGCGAGGCATTTCCTGGAAGCGGCCCGGGCCAACGGCCTCGATACGGGCCCTTCGATCGGCGCAGCGATCGTACCAATCATGATCGGCAGTTCGATCGTCGCTGCGCGTGTCGCCGACCGGCTGTTCGATCGCTGTATCAACGTCCAGCCGATCATCTATCCAGCCGTCCCCGAACAGGCCGCACGCCTGCGCTTCTTTCTGTCTTCGCTTCATGACATCGCGCAGCTGGACCGCGTCGCCAGGGCTGTGGCGGAGGCGCTGGCGGAGGTCCGGGCCGAACGGATCGACCTTGGCGCGCTGGCGAGCAGATTAGCAGCCGAGTGACCGAGGTCATCCTCGACATAACGCGCCTTCTCTCGCGCGTGCTGCACCCAACGCCAACGGGCGTGGATCGGGTCGAAATGGCCTATGCACGGGGGCTGCTGGCAGCGGTGCCGGAACGGCTGCAATTCGCCGCGGTCCATCCCAGCGGTTTCTACGGTCGGTTGCCGACCCGGGCGGTGGAGCGCTTTCTCGACGTCACCGAGCAGAGGTGGCGAGAGGAAGGGCTGGGCCGCCAATCCTTGCGCCTGTTCGCCGCCAAGGCCCTGCTGTCGCTTCGTCCACGGCTTGCCAAGGTGAGCGAGCGCAGCATTTATATTCAGCCGTCGCCCAACAACCTCATCAAACCTGGTCTGATGCGCGCGTTCCTCGGGCGCGAAAATGCCAAGCTCGTTTGCTTGGTGCACGATTTGATCCCGATCCAATATCCCGAATATGCCCGCCCTGGCGGCGCCGCACTGCACGCGCGGCGGATCGAGACGGTCGCGGCCCTTTCAGACGGCATCATCGCCAATTCGAACGCTACGCTGGAGATGCTCCAGCCCTGGCTGGGTCGGGGCGGGCGGCGCCCCGCAACCGCCGTGGCGCATCTTGGCACCGAGATTAGCCCCGCTGTCCCGCCTTATGTCGCCGATCACGCCTATTTTGTCTGCGTCGGCACGATCGAGCCGCGCAAGAACCACCTGCTTCTTCTGCACCTTTGGCGTGCGATGGCCGAGCAGCGCGGATCGGCGGCAGCACCCAAGCTGATCATCATCGGCCGGCGCGGTTGGGAGAATGAACAGGTGATCGATCTGCTGGAGCGCTGCCCTGCGCTGGCCGGATGCGTCGAGGAACATTCCGGTCTGCCCGATCGGCAAGTGCAGGCGATGATCGCCGGGGCGCGGGCGTTACTGCTGCCCTCTTTTGCCGAGGGTTATGGGATGCCAGTGACGGAGGCGCTTGCGCTCGGCGTGCCGGTGGTCTGCAGCGACCTGCCCGCGCTACGCGAGGCCGGCGGCGACGTTCCGCTATTCCTCGATCCGTTGGACGGACCGGCCTGGCAACGTGCGATCGACGACCTTTCGGGCGCGGATTCGCCGGAGAAGGGGGCGCAGATGCAGCGTCTTCGCACCTGGCGCGCTCCTACCTGGCAGGAGCATATCGCTATCCTGCTGAACCTGTTGCATAAGCTCGGCGCATGAGCACCGCCCCTTTTGTCGCGCCGCCCGCCCGCTCCTTCGCGGCCGCACTCAAGATCCAGATCCGCGTCATCGGCGCATTGATCATGCGCGAGCTGCACACGCGTTATGGTCGCGAGAATGTCGGCTATTTGTGGATGTTCCTGGAGCCGATGCTGCTCGCATCGGTGATCGGGCTGATGCATTATGAGACCGGCCACACCGCTTATGGCGTCGACCTCAAGCCACTGCCGTTCGGCGTATTGGGTTACACGGTCTTCATTCTCTTCCGCGGTCTCGTGAACCGCGCCGAGGGCATGATCGAGGCGAATGCGCCGCTCCTCTATCACCGGTCGGTGACGGTGCTCGATCTTGTTATCGCGCGTGCCCTCCTCGAATTCGCTTCGGTGTTCGCGACATTCGTGATCATCATGACGCTGATCATCTGTATCGGCATGGCCGAACCGCCGGCGCGACCGCTCTATTTGATGCTCGGGTGGGGCTTGATGTGGTGGTACTGCCTCGGCCACTCGTTGTTGATCACCGCCATCACCTACGAAAACCGCACAATCGGCCGCCTGGTACATCCTTACAGCTATTTCATGACTGGCCTATCAGGCGCATTCTACCAGATGAAGTGGCTTCCGGAAGGCGTGCGGCAGTGGGCGGAATGGCTGCCCACCACCTCGATTTTCGAAGCGGCGCGCTACGGCTATTTCGAATCGGCGAGCGACGAATATGCCTATTATGGCTATGTCTGCGCCGCATGTCTGATCTCGACTTGGGTCGGCCTCGTGCTCGTGCGCCGGCTGCGCGATAAGATACATTTGTCATGACCGAAAATACGACGCCAGCGACCCTGTTCTGTCCGGCGCCCAGATCAGCTAGGATCACCCGATGAACATGCATGGTTTCATGACTCCAGCCGATCAGGCACCGGAGCCCGAGACCGGACCTGCCGAGCGGGTCTGGACCTGGATACGCACGCGCCGTTATTTCTTCGGGCTCGTCGTGCTCCCCTCGCTACTGGTGGCACTCTATCTCTTTGCCTACGCATCGGACCAATATGAATCCGAAGCTCATTTCCTGGTCCGTTCAGCCAATTCGACGGTGGTACCGAGCACCGGCGTGAGCGCCGCGCTGAGCCTGGTCACGGGAAGTTCCGGTCAGAATGAGGCGATGAGCGTCGCCGATTATCTGACCTCTCATGACGCGGTGGATAGGCTCCGTCAGACCGACAATATCGTGCAGCGCTTCCGTCGTCCGGGCGTGGACATCTTGAGCCGGCTGTGGAGCGACAATCCCTCACCCGAGCGGCTGCTGCGTTATTATCACAAGCAAGTTCACGTGAAGTACAATACCGAGACCGGGATTACGGTCGTGAAGGTACATAGCTTCAGGCCGCAGGACAGCTACGACATCGCCCGTCGGCTGATCGAGATTGGCGAGCAGCGCGTCAACACGATGAACGCGCGCAGCCTGAACGATGCGATCGCCAATTCGCGGCGCCAGCTCGCCGAGGCCGAAAACGCGCTTGCCATTTCAGATGCGCAGATGACCGCCTTTCGTCGTAACCGTGGCGATATCGATCCGCAGGCATCTGGGGCCGCCCAGATCGGCCTGGTTTCCGCTCTTTCAGCGGAACTCTCCAAGACGCGCGCCCAACTCAATGCGATGGGTGGCATGATCAGCCCGTCCAGCCCGCAATATCGCGCGCTGGCAGCGCACGTTCAGGCGCTCCAGGCGCAGGTGAACGCGCAGTCTGGCCGTCTGGTCGGCGGGAGCGGCGCGATCGCGAATGACATCAGCGGCTATCAGGCGCTGCAACTCCGTCGCGAATTCCTGGCCAAGCGCTACGAGGCTGCCGCGGTCAGCCTGGAAAAGGCCCGCGAACAGGCGCTGCAGCAGCAGCTTTATCTCGTACGCGTAGTTGATGCGAACTTGCCCGTGAAAGCCATGTTTCCGGAACGGTGGCGAATCCTCCTCACGGTCGTGATCTCGCTTCTGCTGGTCTATTCGATCGGCTGGCTGATCGTGGCCGGCGTACGCGAACACGCCTCTTGACGGAGCGGCGCGTCCGCACCGGGCGCGCCGACATGCTATGCAGCAACCAGATCCCACAGCCGGAACCGCTCGCCCGGCGGCGTTCCTCGATCGCGACGGCGTGATCAATGTCGATCACGGCTATACGTATCGCCCCGAACATCTGGAATTCACGCCGACCGCGATCGAGGCGATCGGCCTGCTCAACAAGGCCGGCTATCACGTGCTGGTCGTGACCAACCAGTCGGGCGTGGCGCGGGGCCTTTATGGCCTTGCGGAGGTGGAAGCTTTTCACGCGCATATCAACGCCGCACTCGCCGACGCTGGAGCGCATATCGACGCCTTCTATTTTTGCCCCTATCACCCGCAGGGTACGGTCACCGAGTTCGCAATCGAACACGAAGACCGCAAACCGGGCGCCGGCATGATCCGACGCGCGATGCGCGACTGGAACGTCAGGGCGAAGGGCAGTTTCCTGATCGGCGACAAGCCGAGTGACGCCGAAAGTGCCGCAGCTGCGGGCATCCCATCCTTGCTGATCCCTCCCAATACCGGGGATCTGGCACAAGCGGTGCGGAGATTCCTGAATCAGTGAGGGCGGCGCGTTCGAAGGAGCGCGGGGGTTCGGAACTCCGGGACACTATTCCGCCGAAGGCGGAGAGAATCTAGGGAATGACTGCGAAGGTGATGCTGACCGAATACGTCAACTGGATCAGAGGCACCGCACTTCCCCTGTGGGCGGAGCGCGGTTTCGACCCTGAACATGGAAGGTTCCGCGAGCGGCTGGATCAGACCGCCCAGCCACTACCCGTCCCGCATCGCGCAATGGTGCAAGCGCGGCAGATTTTCGTCTTTGCGCACGCGGCAGAGGAAGGTTGGTACAAGGAAGGCGATCGGCTGGCGGAAACAGCCATGGCATCGCTGCAACGCGACTTCGCTCAGACCGCAGGCGATGAGGCAAGCTTTGCCTTTTCGATAGACCCCGTGTCCGGCGCGGTGCTTTCGCCGGTTCGGGACGCTTATGCGCACGCCTTCCTGCTCTTTTCCATTGCTGCACTGTACCGGCTAAACGGGGATCTGGCGCTGCTGAACCTTGCCGACCGCATCATCAATTTCATGCAGCGCCGGCTGACTGACCCCATATATGGGGGGTTGTTCGATGCGTTGCCCGCCCCCGCCGAGAAGCGGCAGAATCCGCATATGCATCTGCTCGAGGCGTATCTGTTCCTGGAGCGCGCGGCGCCGGGGCGTGGCTACGGCGATCGTGCGAAGCAGTTGGTTCAGCTATTCCGCCGGCATTTCTTCCGGGACGGGTTGCTGCTGGAATATTTCGAGCCTGATTGGACGATCGGCGAGCGGGCCGCTTGGGAGCCTGGCCATCATTTCGAATGGGTCTGGCTGCTCGGCGAATATACCGCGCTTACAGGCGATGATCTCACGCCCGAAATGGACATGCTTTATACCGCGGCGACGCGACAGGGGTTTGCCGCGGACGGCCTGATCGTCGACGAGCTTTCGCCGGAGGGAACGGTTCTCAAGCCGTCGCGCCGCGTCTGGCCGCACACCGAAGCGATCAAGGCCGCTGCGACGCGCCATGCGGCCGGGGATCCGAAAGCGAAGCTCTTCGGCGACGAAATGGCGGCAGCGCTGATGCGCCACTTTCTCGATCGACCCTTTGCCGGCGGCTGGGTGGATCATCTCACGCCGGAGGGCGACGCGCTGGTCGATTATGTGCCGGCAAGCTCGCTCTACCATCTCGCGCTCGCCGGGAGCGTCGCCGCAAAAGGCTTTGCAGCGGCGCCTGCGCTTGCCAAGGCGGGCGCATGACCACGTATCTCGACCAACTTTCCGATTACCGCATCGCCGTGATCGGCGACGTCATGCTCGATTGCTATATGTCGGGCACGGTCAGTCGGATCTCGCCCGAGGCGCCGGTGCCGGTGATGCGGGTGACCGACGAACATGCCGTGCCGGGCGGGGCGGCCAACGTCGCGGCCAATCTGGCGAGCCTCGGCCTCAGCGTGAACCTGGTCGGCCTCGCCGGGCATGACGGGGCGCGCGATGAATTGATCGCGCTGCTCGCCAAAATGGGCGACATCGACTGCACCGGGATCCTCGCGGTGCCGGGGCGGCGCACCACCCGCAAGCTGCGGGTGATCGGCGCGCACCAGCAGATTGTTCGTGTCGATCATGAGGATGCGATTCCTTGCTCGGCAGAGATCGAGGCGCATTTCCTCAAGGTGATCGGCGACGCAATTGAGAGCGCGGACGTCATCATCCTGTCCGATTATGGCAAGGGCGTCTGCTCCGATCGGGCGATCCGCACGGTGATCGACCGCGCTAACGCAGCCGGGAAGAAGGTGTTGGTCGATCCCAAGCGGCTCGATCTCGCCATCTATCGTGGCGCCTTCGTGATCACCCCCAATCGCAAGGAGCTGACCGATGCCACCGGCCTGCCCTGCGAGACGGACGATGAAGCGGCCAGCGCCGCCGCCCACGCGCAGGAAATGTGCGGCGCCAATATCCTGCTGACCCGATCCGAGAAGGGCATGTCCTTCTTTCCGATGGACGGCACGCCCTTCCACCTGGCGACGGTGGCGCAGGACGTGTTCGACGTTTCGGGCGCCGGGGATACGGTCGTCGCGGTGCTCGCTGCTGCGATCGCCGCCGACATGCCGATCCGCGACGGCATGCGCATGGCGAATCATGCGGCCGGGATCGTCGTCTCCAAGCTCGGTACCGCCAGCGTTACGCGCGAGGAGCTCGCTGCCTCACTTCTGGCGGAAAGCACGACATCGGACATCAATGACGGCCGGCTGCTGAGCCGCGACGATGCAGTCGCGCTGCGCTGGGCCTGGGCCAAGGAGAAGATGACGGTCGGCTTCGCCAATGGCTGTTTCGACCTGATCCACCCCGGTCATGTCTCGCTAATTGCGCAAGCGGCCGCGAGCTGCGATCGGCTCATCATGGCGCTCAACACCGACGCCTCGGTGCAGCGCCTCAAAGGCCCGTCACGCCCGATTCAGGACGAAACTGCCCGAGCCGCGGTGATGGGCGCGATCAAGGGTGTGGCGGCAGTCGTCCTGTTCGACGAGGATACACCGCTTGAGCTGATCCAGGCGCTTCAGCCCGACGTGCTGATCAAGGGCGCGGATTATACGGTGGATCGGGTAGTCGGCGCAGATATCGTGCAGCAACGCGGAGGACGCGTGGTGCTGGCGGAGCTGAGCCCCGGTCAATCGACCAGTCGCTTGGTGGCGGCGAGCAACCGCGGTTGACTCTATTTTTTGGGAACTGTGCCTGATGACGACGCCAACACCCTTCCAACTTGGCCCCAACTTTCAAGAGCTCAATCGATTAATCGCGAATGACGCATTCGAACTGCAGGCACAGATCCGAAACACTCTCCGCCTGCTGCGCCCACAGACCGCCAAAGGCGTGCGCAAGGCACGTTTCGGCAGTGCGGGCGATGGTGGCTATGTCCACCTCGACGATTTCGAAGGCCTGGACACGGCTGTCTCGATGGGCATCGAGCATAATATCGCCTGGGACCGGCAAGCGGCGGATCGGGGCCTCATCATCCACCAGTTCGATCACACGGTAGACGCGCCGGCGCCGGATGATCCTCGCATGATCTTCAATAAAACAATGATCGCTCCGGTTAATGGACCGGGCCAGGAATCGTTGGAATCCATCGTGCAGCGCCTCGACAAGGGCAAATCACGTCCGAATATGATCCTGAAGATGGATATCGAATGCGCCGAGTGGGCCGTTATCGAGGCAACAAGCCTCGATGCGATCTCACGCTTTTCGCAGATCACCTGTGAGCTGCATTATTTTGAAGCCATCGCTGACCTTAGCTGGCGCCAAGCATTTTTTCGGTGCCTTCGCAAGATCTCAAAATTCTATGCGCCCGTTCATATTCACGCAAACAATTACGCGGGCTATTCGATGATCACGAACCTGCCGGTGGCACATGTTCTGGAAGTTACCTTTGCCAACCGGGCGATTTACGAGTTCGAAGATTGCCAAGAGACGTTCCCCGGTCCGCTCGATCTCCCGTGCAACCCGGCAGTGCCCGATATTTATCTTGGTACCTTCCAATACTGACGCAGCTAGGGTGC
>Ga0207647_10000202_pt1 | contig 48749 bp, 44 predicted proteins | sample KBSCornC2_FD_184295 | JGI IMG/M metagenome (GOLD analysis project Ga0207647, IMG submission 184295) | Corn rhizosphere microbial communities from Kellogg Biological Station, Michigan, USA - C2 (SPAdes) (version 2) | ecosystem: Host-associated > Plants > Roots > Rhizosphere ... | reverse complement strand
GATGCTGAGACCCACCCCCGCTATCGGCCCGTTGATCGCTGCGATAATCGGCTTGGGAATAGACAGGATATAGGTGAGACGGTGGCCGTAATTGCCCTCATAATCGTCGGGGTTGGGCAGTACCGCGTCCTCAACGTTCTGCAGGGCCGACATATCGGCCCCCACGCAGAAGGTCTTTCCGTGCCCGGTGAGCACCACCACCCTGACCTCGTCATCGCTCCCCGCCTGGCTCAGAGCTGCGCGAAGTTCGGTTTCCATCACGGCGCCGAAGGCGTTGCGCTGCTCCGGATTGTACAGTGTGACCGTCGCGACATGGTCGGTGACGTCATAAAGCAGACGCTGGTACATGATTATGAATCTCACAGGCTTCGTTGCCAGCTTGACGGCAATCAGCCCCAGTTCAATAACCTCGTTCCATATACTGTAATTGTGTTACTTCAATGGGCCGTGGGATCGTTCGATGCGAGCCGATTGTGAACTGGAACATCTGAACAACCCCTGCTTTGCACGTCGGTTGACCGGGTCATCTGGCTCGCCGGATTCTTGAGCTTCTGGGTTTCGTCGTAAATGATCGCGGCAAAGCGCTGGCGCGCGAAACTCAGATGATAGCCGCGCATCGTCTCGAATGTCGTGAGCACAATGCCGCCATGCGCCCATATGTCGCTGTCGATTGCTTCGCGGCCAAGCAATATCAGTCGCAGGGGCGAGCGTTATCGTGACGGACGCGATCACCGAAAATATGGACCTGCCGCACGCTCTCAGCGTCTGGCTATGTCGAGAGCAATATCGACGATCATGTCCTCCTGTCCGCCAACCATCTTGCGCTTGCCCGCTTCGACAAGAATGGTGCGGGTGTCGACGCCGTAGTCGGCGCTCGCCTTTTCTGCATGGCGAAGGAAGCTGGAGTAGACCCCGGCGTAGCCCAGTGTCAGCGTCTCGCGGTCGACGCGCACCGGGCGATCCTGCAGCGGACGGACGATCTCTTCAGCGGCATCCATCAGTGCATAGAGGTCACAGCCGTGATTCCAGCCCATGCGGTCGGCGGCCGCAATGAACACTTCGAGCGGCGCGTTGCCGGCACCGGCGCCCATGCCGGCAAGGCTTGCATCGACGCGGACCGCACCGTTCTGCACCGCGACAATCGAGTTGGCCACGCCAAGGCTGAGATTGTGATGGGCGTGGACCCCGCGCTGCGTTTCGGGCTTGAGCACGCGGTCATAGGCCTGGAGGCGGGCGGCGTACTCGTCCATGTTCATGGCACCGCCACTGTCGGTGACATAGACGCAGTGCGCGCCGTAGCTTTCCATCAGCAGCGCTTGGCTTGCCAGCGCCTCGGGGCTGGTCATGTGGCTCATCATCAGGAAGCCGGAGACGTCCATGCCGAGCTTGCGGGCGGCTTCGATGTGCTGCCTGGAAACGTCGGCCTCGGTACAGTGAGTGGCAATGCGGACTGACTTCACGCCCATCTCGCAGGCGTGCTTCAGGTCGTGCACCGTGCCAATTCCGGGCAGCAGCAGCGTGGTCAAGACGCTGTGCTCAAGTACTTCGGCAACTGCGCCGATCCAGTCCCAGTCGGTATAGGCACCAAAGCCGTAGTTGAAGCTCGATCCCTGCAGGCCGTCGCCATGCGCAACCTCGATGGCATCGACCTTCGCCTGGTCGAGCGCACGGGCGATCGACCTGACGTGGTCAAGCCCATATTGGTGGCGGATGGCATGCATGCCGTCGCGGAGGGTGACATCCTGAATGTAGAGCTTCGTCTTGGTTGGATCGAAGGTCATGCCGCCATCCTTTCAGCGATCTTCTCGGCGGTCTTCAGCGCGGCCGAGGTCATGATATCAAGATTGCCGGCATAGGCCGGCAGGTAGTGCGCGGCACCTTCCACTTCGAGGAACACGCTGACCTTGAGACCGGTATATTCGTCGTCCATCTCCGGAATCCGTAGCGGGCGGTTGGATCCGATATGCTCGAACTGCACCGCCTGCTTCAGCCGATAACCGGGTACGTAGGTCTGCACTTCCGCGACCATGGCCTCGACCGACTGGCGAATTGTATCCTGGTCGGCATTCTCACAGAGGCAGTAGACGGTGTCGCGCATGATCAATGGCGGTTCGGCCGGGTTGAGAATGATGATCGCCTTGCCGCGCGTGGCGCCGCCGACATCGACGATCGCCTGACTCGTGGTTTCGGTGAACTCGTCGATATTGGCGCGGGTGCCAGGGCCGGCACTCTTCGATGAGATCGAGGCGACGATCTCACCGTAGTGGACCTTGGCGACACGGTTGACCGCAGCAACGATCGGGATCGTCGCCTGCCCGCCGCAGGTCACCATGTTGACGTTGGCGGCATCGAGATTGGCGTCACCGTTGACCGGGGGAATGGTGAACGGGCCGATCGCAGCCGGGGTAAGGTCGATCATCCGCTTTCCGGCGGCCAGCACCAGCTCGCTGTTGCGCTTGTGCGCGCCGGCTGACGTGGCGTCGAACACAATGCCGATGTCGGCGAACTCGGGCATTGCCAAGAGGCCATCGATACCTTGAGCGGTGATCGGTACGCCCATCCGGGCCGCGCGCTTCAACCCATCGCTTTCGGGGTCGATGCCGACGAAGGCGCCCATTTCGAGCTGCTCTGAAAGCCGCATGATCTTGATCATCAGATCGGTACCGATGTTACCCGAACCGATGATCGCCACTTTGGTCTTGCCCATGTCGATCAACCTTTACGCGTAAGTGAAACTGCAGGCGCCGATGCCTGCGACCTCGATATCGACCCGGTCGCCCGGGGTGAGCGCGACCATCGGGCCGAGCGCCCCCGCGAGCAGGATGTCACCCGCCCGCAGCGGCTCGTCGCGAGTCGCCAGCGTCCGCGCCAGCCACGCGGCGGCATTGAGCGGATGGCCAAGCGCCGCGGCGCCGACGCCGGTGGAGACTTCCTTGCCATTGTAGCGCATCACCATCGCGGCACTGGCGAGGTCCAGCCCCGCAAGCGGCAGACCTTGATCGGCAAGCACGAAAAATGCCGAAGAGCCGTTGTCAGCCACGGTATCGGCAAAAGTGATCTTCCAGTCGGCAATGCGGCTGTCGACAATCTCGATGGCGGCATGGACGGTGCGGACAGCAGCGGCGACCTGTTCCGCTGTGGTATCGGGCGAAGGCAGGTCAGCCGCGAGGACGAATGCGATTTCGGCTTCGGCCTTGGGCTGGAGGCAGTGGGCGGGCGATAGAGTGCCGCCGTCAGCCACGCGCATGTCATCGAACAGCACGCCGAAGTCAGGCTGGTCAACGCCGAGCTGAGCCTGCACCGCCTTCGCCGTCAGCCCCGCCTTGCGACCGACGACGCGCCGCCCCTGGGCTTCCCAGAACCGGGTGTTGATCGTCTGCACGGCATAGGCGCCGACGGCATCGGTCGGCTCCAGGCCATCGCGCATCGGCGGGACGGCGCCCCCGGTGTAAGCATCGCGCAGGCGCAGCGCCAACTCTTCATGGTTAGGGACTGTCATCGCCACATCCTCTCTATTCTCATCATGGACACACTAGCTTCACGTGGGGCTTGAATATAGCTTGGCCCGGCATCATCATCTCACATGGTGAGAAAAGGTACGCCTCCTATCGCGGCGCTTAGCCGTACGCTTGCGCTGCTTGAAGCCGTGATTGCCGATGGGGGGCGATCGAGCATAGCCGCTCTTGCGCGCGCCAACAGCGTTCCACCGGCTACTGCGCATCGACAGGTGGTTTCGCTCGTCGCGGCCGGATACCTGGGCGTGTCGGATCGTGGGCGCTACATTCCCGGGCCACGGCTGCTCGGCCTTGTGCATCGGTTGGACGTGCGCCAGGTGATCGTCAATATCGCGGCATCGCAGCTGCACGAACTGGCGGTAGCGACTGGCTGCGTCGTGCAATTGGGCACGTTCGAAAACGAGATGGTTACTTACCGGATCAAGACCGGAGAGGGGGCGGGTTCCTTGTTCACGCAAGTGGGAATGCAGCTCGAAGCTTATTGCTCGGGAATCGGCAAAGTCCTGCTTGCCCACCTGCCCGAAGCCCAGCGCCGGGCCTACCTCGCCGGGGGGCCGTTCGTGGCACTGACGAGCCGAACGATAACCGATCCATGCCAACTGGAGGATGAGTTGGAACGGGTCAGGGCCCGAGGCTACGCAACTGACGAGGGTGAGATCGCGGAGGGGTTAGTCTGCGTGGCAGTTCCTATCCAAGCGCCAGACGGCCAGGTCCATGCCGCCATTTCCGTATCCCGTGCAAGTTCCGCAGACCCATCTGCAGGGCTCGGTACTATCCTGGATGGGTTGCGCGCGGCGGCCCGGAAAATCGAGCAGGCGGCATTCGGGACTCCGGACCAACAAGCTCTGGCTTGAGCAAGCGTTCTGGATCAGCAGGTCCAAAATTCAGGCGGCACTCCGGTGTGTTGGCGAGCTGGAGTTTGTCTCAGCCGACGGCGCCGACCTCGGTGAAGCCCGGTTTGGGCTTGCCGTCCCAGTAGTCGAATGATCCCCCTTCGAGCACGAAACGACGCGGCTCACGCGGGTTGTCTTCGGGGAACTCCTCCATGCCTTGGCTGTATTCGATCGTGAGGCCATCGGGATCGAGGAAGTAGAAGAAGATCGATCCCGACTGCGGATGGCGTCCCGGGCCGTAGACCACCGGCACGCCGGCCGCTTCCATGCGGGGCCCGGCGCGGCCGATATCGTCGATGTGTTTTACATTGAAAGTCAGATGGTTCATCGTGGGCTTCTCGGTCGCCCCGAGGCCAAAAGTATGGTGCAGCGGATTGGGGAAGCAGCGCATATGCACTACAGCGTCGGCAATTCGGTCCGACTGTTTGAAGTTCATGACATTGTAATAGAAATTCTCGCTCGCCGCGAGGGCGGGCGTTCCGAGAACGATGTGCCCCAGAGTGGTGATCCGGGTATGGGTTGGCTCGAAGGGGCTGTCGGAAAAGGCCATGCGGACATAGAATTCGTGCTCGGCCCCGGTGCTCGGCTCCACCGCGCGAAAGCCCCCGTCGGTGTGCAATTCGCGGCCCTCCTCGACCGGCACGTCGCTGCAGGCAATCCCTGCGGCCCGGCAAGACTCACGCAGCGCGGCAAGCGCATCGGCGCTTTCCATCTGCCAGCCGATGCGGCGCACGCCGGGCCTTTCTGACTTTGTCAGGACGAGGTCGTGGTGCAGGTCCGAGCAGCGCAGGTAGACATCGCCTTTCGGAGATTGCCCGACGAAGGCCAGGCCGACATGCTTTTCGTAGAATGTGCGCGAGCGCGCCACATCGGCGACATTCAGCACAACATAGCCAAGCCGTTTGTAGCGGATCCGGTCGCTCGTCATCTGGCCTTTCCTCTCTCGATTTTCGGGGCCAGTTCCCGCCGCGAGACTGCGTCGCAGCGGGAATAAGCCATTTCGTTCAGATAAAGATCGTGACCTTGCCTTGCTGGCGCAGCGAGTTCATGTCGATGAAGGTCCGCTTGCTGGCGATCTTCAGTACGCCCTCCTCGTGGCGCAATATGTACTGATGATGCCCGCAATAGAGGTCGGTCGCCTCGTTCTTGGAACGATAGGTGATGAACCGACACTCCACATGCACGCCGCGCTCGTCATTGCCGGTCACCCGGACGTTGGTGATCGAACGTGAGCAAACAGACGCCGGAAATTCGGAGTGGTTGGCAGTCTTCTGCATGCGCGCCACTCGAAACCGCAGTTTCGCGTGGTCATCGGCGATGTAGAACAGGTCGGTTGCCGAGTTGGCATTGTCTTCAACGCCAGCTTGCGGAACTTCGTACACCGCGTCATCCGTGAACAGCGCGAACCATTCATCGAAGCGGCGATGGTCGAGCATGGCAGCTTCTTCGAAGAGGAAGTCCTCATACTCCGCGCGCGAAAGCGGCCGCTCGAGACCGCGGGACAATATTGTCGCTTCCATGGTCATGCCTCCATCCTGCGGGCCCATTCACGCCAGAAGCATCGCATCTGCTCCTCGTCGGTCCCTCTGAAGAAGCCCTTGCGCAGCATCCCGCGCGAGATGTCATTCCAACCGACTTCGCGGCTGGCCTGGTAACCGCGCTGCGCGATTTCGAGCGCTTCCACGTCGTCCGGCGTCGAAAATCCGCCAGGGCCAAGGAATTCAAGGTAATTGTCAAGGCGCAGTTTACGTTGCGCGGCGGATTCGCCTTTGACGCCCAGCGCCCAGCTGCTCACCTCCATCAGGTCGGGCGCCACCGGATAGAAGGTGCGGACGGTGATCGCCATGATGTCGTTGATCACGAGATTAGGGAACATGCCGGAATTGCGGCTATAATGGGCAATGCGTTCGGCCCGTTCGGGTCCGAGACGATCGACCAGCTCCTGCTTGATCTTCTCGATCTCTCCCTTGGCTCCTTCGCCCCATTTGGGCGACCACCGCGCCACCGGGCGCCCCCACACCATATCGGATTCGATATAGGCGTGCCCGTTGCCGGCATCGAACACGCGCGCGTTTTGATCGACATGAGCCTCGTCGCCGATCGCTTCGATCAGATATTCGAAATAGGTCTGATGGGTATCGGCCGCGTGATAACCGTCATAGCTGTTTTCCATCAGTAGCTTCCAGTTGGCCCGGATGGAATATTTCTGGTCGATGCCGATAATTTCCATTCCATCGGGCCCCTGATCGGCCACCATGTCAAGGAAGTCCTTATAATCGGCAAGACTGGCTTCCAGCGACTCGGCGCCAGCGTCATAGTTGAGGAACCAGAACCCGCGGTAGCCAGCCGCCTGCGGGACGGAAGGTAGATTGGCGCAGCCGTCTTCATTAAAGTGAGGGCCATAGTCGCCTTCGTGCATCTTGGTGCCGAAGGTGCCGTTATTGTTGAACGCCCAACCGTGGTAGATGCAGCGGAACGAGATGGAGTTGCCCTTGGCCCGCCGCTCAACCATCGCGCCGCGGTGCGGGCAAGTGTTAAGGAAAACGTGGATCTCGCCTTTGCGGTCGCGGTTGAAGATGATTTCCCTGCCGCCGACCTTGCGGGTCACGAAATCGTTGTTGTTCGGGGTTTCGGACTCGTGACCGACATAGAGCCAGGAACGGCTGAAAATACGTTCCCTTTCCGCTTCGAACACCTCCTGGCTGGTGAATGCCTCGCGCGAAACTCGGAAGGTTCCCTCCTCGCGGTCCTCGACCACATAACCCCCGGTCTTGGTGAACGGGGCCAATTTCAGTTTCGTCGCCATCGTGCGCTCCTCTCCATCAGGTGAACGTGGTTTCCATTTAGTACATCCGTTCTATGCTGTGGGATCACACAGTCCTTTGACTCAAATCAAAATGAGGTTGCTCTGGCTAAAATTCCGACGGCGAAACGCTTGACCGCGAATTCTGCACAAGTGCGGGGGCGTGGGGCCACGCGGTCTTACTTGCGGAAGACCCGACTTAAGTGCCGTCAATCATGGCGTAATAAGTTCACGTCGCTGAAACTTGCGATAGTCGGACCCGCTAAGCGGTCTTGGGAGGCCACTCGGGCAATGCAGAATCACCATTTCCGCGCTGGCAAATGGGATCAACGGAGAGGCGGCAAGCGGGAGCTGCTGCAGGTGGCGCCCAGACGCCTCTAACCTTTCCTGTCACTGGGAATTGAGGCTTCGCGCCATGGCCTCCACCTGGTCCAGCAGACGCAATCGCGGGGCCGCTTCTCCGGCTATCTCCCTGGCAATCCCGATATCTTTGTGCAGAATGTCCAATTTGCCGGCATAGTCCGGCCGGGCATGGCCACCGACGAGATCGATATATGCCTCGATCAGGCCTTTGATGCCGCCCGCCTCACCTGCTGCAGATGCCCGCCGAAACTCTGCCAGAGCGGCCGAATCGCCGAGGCCGCCTGCCATGATCTCCGCCAGCTGGGCGGGGGGCAGCCCGGCTGATCGCGCACAGGCGAACCCCTCCCCGATCGCCGCCATAATCGTGAAACCGATGATCTGATTGCAGGCCTTGGCAGTCTGTCCCATCCCCAGACCGCCGACATGCGTGACCCGACGCCCCAGGCTGTGCAACACAGGCGCCGCGACTTCGAAATCGGCTGCCCGCCCTCCCGCCATGACCGCCAGCGAACCGGCGCGTGCGCCCGCCGCGCCGCCCGAAACCGGTGCATCGAGCCACGCGGCACCGATCCGTGCTTCGAGCCTCTCGGCAAAGTCGATCGTGTCCCGGGGCGAAATTGTCGAATGATCGATCACGAGGCGCGGTGCCGACTTGGCTTCGGCAATCCCATCCGGGCCAAATACCACAGCCTCAATCGCATCTGCATTGAGGAGACACAGGCACACGATCTCGCAGGCTTCGGCAAGTTCAGCAGCCGTTCCGGCGATCGCCACGCCTTGCTCGGCGAGCAGTTTCGATCGGCTGGCTGTCCGGTTCCAGACCATCAGGTCGTGCCCGCACTCGTGCAGGCGCATCGCCATCGGCAGACCGATGTCACCCAATCCGATGAAACCGATCCGCGCATTTGCGCCGTCTGCGTCGCCTGCCGCCATCCCGCACCTCGTGCATGACTGAGTTCGCCTGTCGGGTTCATGCCCTGAATGCGAACAGGCGAACAAGCGCCGATCGCAGTTGCCACATTCGCGTCGATTTCCGCTCCGTTTGATCCCGATCATCCTTCAGGATTGACAAACGGCGGCAGTCACAGGCGGAATGGCGCAAGCAACCGCTGCGCGCGTGAAACCGTGGCGGTGGGTCCTGGATGCGAGGGTAGAGGCGATGATCGAATCGAAACGTGCCGGTCAGGTCTTGACCATTACTCTGAACGCGCCCGAGCGCCTGAACGCCCTGACCTCGTCCGACTGTCACAAGCTGTCGGAAATCTGGGACATGTACGAGGCGGACGACACCCTGCGCGTTGCCATCATTACCGGCACCGGGCGTGCCTTTTGCGCCGGTCACGACCTCGCCGACGATTTCTCGATTCCCTTGCCCGACACCGGATGGGGCGGCCTGGCCCACCGGCAAACCATGGACAAACCGATCATCGCCGCAGTCAACGGGCTTGCCGTGGGTGGCGGCTGGGAAATCGTGCTGGCGTGCGACCTGGTCATCGCCGATGAAACCGCAAGGTTCGGCCTCCCGGAAGCCCTCGTGGGATATGCCGCGCTGGGCGGAGGTGCCAGCCTGCTGCCGCTGCGCATGCCCTGGCACATGGCCATGCGTTATCTGCTTACCGGGGAAATAATGGACGCGCACGAGGCCCAACGCTGGGGGCTGGTCAGCGACATCGCCCCGCAAGGCACCTGCATCGAAATCGCCAATCGCTATGCAGAGGCTATCATCGCCGGCGCGCCGTGGTCGATCAGGGCGACCAAGTCCGTGGCCCGCGCGGCGGTTGAGCCAGCTGCCGCCAATGACGCGGTCTATCAACTGTCGATGGAGTGGTTCAACCGCATCAGGAAGATGAACGACGCCAAGGAGGGCGAGGCTGCATTCAGGGAAAAGCGCAAGCCGAACTGGACCGCAACATGAGCCAGGTCCAGCGCAGCGTGACCAGCGGCGTGGTTTCGCCGAATTCAGCGGTGATCGGCGATCCTTCCCAAAACAACGCCGGCAGACCACGCCCCGTCGACGGCGAGTTCGGCTCCTGAAATGTAGGATGCGGCGTCGCTGGCGAGGAAGAGGGAAGCATAGGCAACCTCGGTTGGCTGCCCGACTCTCCCCATTGGTACTCTGAAGCTCTTGGCGAGGCCCGACATGTCGCCCCCACCGGGGTTAAGCATCGGCGTATCGATCGCGCCGGGATGGACGGAATTTACCCTGATCCCGCGGTCGGCGAATTCCAGCGCAACAGACTTCGACAGCCCGCGCACACCCCATTTGGTGGCATCGTAGGCAGCGGTCCCGCCCGTTCCGCGCAGACCGTTGATCGATGAGATGTTGATGACTGAGCCACTGCCGCGGTCGATCATCCCCGGAAGGACTGCCTGCATTCCCAGAATGCAACCTTTCAGGTTGACCGTGATCATCTGGTCCACCCGGTTGGGTGAAAGTTCGAGAAATGGCGTAGAATCTGCAAGCGCGGCGTTATTGACGAGGATGTCGATCTTGCCCGCAATCTGCTCCACTTCACTCACCAGATCTGCCCAGTTCTGCTGGCTGGCTACGTCAAGCCGTCGGAAGGCGGCGGCCTTGCCGATTCCGGCCGCAATGCCCTCGCCTTCCTCGGTGAGGACATCGGTCAGGAATACGCGCGCGCCTGAAGCAGCAAACAGGGTGGCGGTGGCAGCACCCTGGCCGCGCGCGGCGCCTGTGATTATTGCGGTCTTGCCTTCCAGACTGATCATCCATCCCTCCTTCTTGCTTTCGCAGGCACATCGCCACTTTGCCGGTGTCGATCAGGCTCTGACGCGTTGGCGCTCGGAAGGACCGGTTGTCAGCGAGATCCCGTCAGCATCGCGAACCTGGCTTCGTGATAGAGCTCGTCTCCCCACGTCTTTTCGATTTCGATCATCCGGCGCACATAGCGGCTCAGCTCGTATTCGTCGGTAATACCGATGCCGCCGTGCAGCTGGATAGCGCCCTCAAGCACGGCTCGCCCATGCCGGCAGACGAGCGATTTTGCAGCCGAAACATCGGCCTTGCGCGCGTCTGGATCGGCGTTCGCCAAGGCCGCAGCAGCCATCAGCGTCCCCGAGCGTGCCTGCTCTGTGGCAATCACCATTTCAGCGAAGCGGTGCTGAAGCGACTGGAAAGTACCAATCGCCTTGCCGAACTGGTGGCGGGTCTGGAGGTAGCCGGCAGTCAGCGCCAACATACGGTCCATCAAGCCCAGTGCCTCGCCGCAGATCGCGACCGTACCGTGGTCCACCGCGCATTCGAGGCTGGCAAGTCCCGACTGCGATGCGAAAAGCGGGCCTTCGACCGCGGCACCTTCCAGCACGACCCGCGCCAGCCAACCACCATCCAGGCTGCGCAGAGGAGTCACGGTCACGCCGGGTTGATCGGCAGACACCAAAAAAACGTTCAGGCCATCCTTGTCCGACCGGGCAGTCACGGCAAAGTGCGTTGCCATCGCTCCGTCGACTACAATTTCCTTGGCGCCCATCGCCACCAACAGACCGTTCCGATCCTCGACGCGGGTCTCGACCGACTCCAGGTTGAAGTCATGCACGGACTCGTCGCATGCGAGCGCGATCCTTACGCTTCCATCACTCATTGCCGGAAGATACTTTGCACGCAAGGCATCGGAAGCGCTAAGCCGCAGCAACATCGGTGCCACGACGGCAGCCGTCACGAAAGGTTCCTGCGCCAGTGAGTGGCCGAGTGCCTCGCTGACCAGCACCGCCTCGACCGCGCCCAGCTCGATGCCACCGTTGGCCTCAGCAATGACGAGGCCAGCAAGGCCAAGTTCCGCCATCTGCTCCCAACGTGCGATAACGGCCCTCGTAGCGACCTCAGCCGGTTTGGTGACCAGGCGCCTGGCGGCGGCGCTCCGCGCGAATTTCCCTACCGTCTCGACGAGTGCGCGCTGATCGTCGGAGAGGTCGAATTTCATTGTGCACCCCACCGGTTGACAGTTTCACGATAGATCAGATTTTTCTGAATTTCCGTGGTGCCGCCGACCAGCCCCGATTTGCGAAATTCAAGATAGGTGGCGCTGGTACCGTTCAACATGTGGCCGTAGGGCGGCGTGCCCTCAGCGCGGCCATTCCGCGCGTCCTCATCGTAAGTGATGCCGACCGGTCCACCCATATCCATGAGCAGCGTGGATAGACGCTCCAGCAGGTCCGTGCCGCAGAGCTTGAGGATGGATGCGGAAGGTGCAGTGGGGTCACCAGGCGCGGCTGCAATCACCCGCATGAGCGTCCACTCGTGCGCCCTGAGATCGATCTTGATGCGGGCGATCTGCGAGCGAAATGCGTCGAGCCGAACTGACGAAACGCCGCTTTCGGAGAGACGCTCGGCCAGCCGCTGCGCGAACTGAAGAAGCCGCTTTGACTGGCCGACTCCTGCGATTTCCGTGCGCTCGGTATTCAGCAGAAACTTGGCAACGGTCCAGCCCTGGTTCTCGCCAAGCACGACATTCTCGATCGGAACCGCTACATCCTCAAGGAACACCTCGTTGACGTCGTGCACACCGTCGAGCGAATAGATCGGACGAACAGTGATGCCCGGAGTGTCCATCTCAAGGAGCAGGAAGGTAATCCCTTCCTGCGGGCGGCCGCTGTCGGAGGTGCGCACCAGGCAGAACATGTGGTTTGACCAGTGCGCCCAGGTCGTCCAGATCTTCTGGCCGTTGATGATGTACCGATCTCCATCGCGCACCGCCTTGGTGCGCAGCGAAGCCAGGTCGGACCCGGACCCCGGCTCGGAATAGCCCTGGCACCACCAGTCTCGCAGGGTGGGAATGCCGGGAAGGTAGCGGCGCTTCTGCTCGTCGGTACCGAAGGTCTGGAGGACCGCGCCGATCATGTTGATATGCGGAATCTGGCGCGGCGCGCCGGCCATGAAGCACGCTTCCTCGAATAGGACGCGCTGCATCGGGGACCAGCCGGGGCCGCCGAACTCGATTGGCCAGGCGGGTGTGGCCCAACCGCGCTCGTCAAGGATCGCCTGCCAGCGCAGGTAGTCCTCTTTCCTTAGATGCTGGAGGTTCTCAACGCGCTCTTTGATGTCATCGGGCACCATCGACGGAATTTCAGCGCGGATCATGTCGCGGAACGCGATGTCAGCGGGAGAGAGGTTCAGGTCCACGCTTAGAATGCCTTCTCGATCGCTATCTGGCCTTCGGCAAAGACTAGCACGCCACGATCGGGGATGCGGGCTTCGATGCGCGCGCCCGATGCTTCGTTCCAAAGCGCCAGTTCCAAGGTCTCGCCGGGGAAGACCGGCGCGCTAAACCTGCCGGAAATTGCCCCGAGCCTGCGGGTAGCGGAAGTCCCCGGTGCCTTGCATAGGGCCTTTTCGGCAAAGGCGGCGCAAATGCCGTAAGTTGCCATGCCGTGCAGGATCGGTCCCGGAAAGCCTGCCTTGGTCGCGACTTCAGGAACCATGTGCAGTGGGTTCTGGTCGCCCGTAAGTGCGAACAGCTGAGCTGCCTGCGGCGAAGTCGGCACTTCGACGACGAGGTCGGGCGCGCGGTCGGGAACGGGCTTGGCCGCAGGCTTTTCGGCCGGCGGCGCGCCCGCGACCTGGTCCGACCGGCAAATGACAGTCATCGACAGCGAGGCGTAGTGCGTCCCCGACTGCGCGTCATGGAGTTCGCGGGCCATGTTGAGCAGGCAGCCACGCCCCTCCCCCCTGTCGAAAACGCTCTCCACCCTCGATTGGCTGCGCACCTTGCCTTCCGTCGGAAGCGGTGCATGGACCACGAGGCCCTGGCTGCCGTGCAAGATGCCGGACAGTGTTAGGCCCAGCCCCAGGGCATGGACACGCGGCGCTGCCAGCACCGTCGCGAGGGCGGGCAAGGTCAGCGCAGGCGGCAGCGGCCCCAGATAGCGTCGCATCCAGTCATCGGCCAGATCCATGCCGCAGCCCACGCTCAGTGCATAAAGGCAGCTGTCCAGGCTGGTGTAGGATTGCTCCATCACCACCGGCCTCATGCTCATCAATGCATCGTAATCCTTCATGACATCTCACCGCTTTCAGAATTCTGGTATGCGCTGCCCGGACGCCGCGCCAGTCTCGCGATCAAGCGGGCCATCACCCATTGTCACTGGCTCCGATCGGGTCGCTAGCGGCGATGACCGTTTCCCAGGCGCCTCGTGCCAGTCCAGCGCGGCCGACAGCCACTGCCCAGTGGCGCTGGCCACCGAAATCCTCGCTCCAACGCCACATGTTGCGGCTGAGGCGGGCCAGCGGGTATTCTAGGGTGATCCCGATCGCCCCGTGGATCTGATGCGCCAACATCGCGCCCTTCTCCACCGCACGGCCCGCCCGCAACTTGGCGACGGCCACAGCCAACGAGCCGTCCCCGTCGTCCATTCTGGCGCAGGCCATCCGCGCTGCAGCCGCAGTCGCCACCGCTTCACTGGCGAGTTGGGCGAGCATGTGCTGCACCGCCTGGAACTTCGAAAGCGGCCGGCCGAACTGGCTGCGTTCCTGCGCGTAGCGGACCGAAAGATCGAGCGCGCCCTGCAACGCTCCTGCGATCTGCACAACGCGCAGCAAGGCTCCGGCAAGGATCAGCTGATCCTCTTGCGGCGGCCTCGCGGCGATTGCACGGTCAGCGTCGCCAGCCGGAGAAGCAAGGGCAATCGCCGCGCCGTTGAAGGTGAGGACACGGGCATCGGCCGGAAAATTGAGCCCCGGCTCGCGTCCCGCGAATCCCGAAGGCAAGCTCAGGAACACCGGTCCCTGGGCAGGTGCCTGGCCTGCCGCGCAGAGCAGGGCATTGGCAACAAGCGTATCGCCCAGCGGGGCAGGTTCACCACATGACGCCGAATGGGCGAGTACGTCGAATAGCTCGGACCATTTCAGTTCGAAGCCACCCGCGGCTTCCGGGCACATCGCCAGTGGCAGGCCCAGTTCCTCGGCCTTGGCCCACAGCACCGGATCGCATTCCTCGGTTTCATCGCGCCGCCGGTTCTGCCGGTCGGCATGGAGGCGGACGACCTGCTCGAGGAGGATATCGGAAATCGACATCGTCACCGCACTCCCAAAGAGCGGGCAGTGATGCCGCGCAGGATCTCGCGCGCGCCCCCACGCAGCGAGAAGGTCGGAGCTGCCCGGGTCGTATGTTCGATAGCCTTCCGCAAGTCCGCCGCCGGCATGTCAAACAGGCTCCTCACCGCGGGCGCGGTGCGCTGCTCGAGCTCGGCGCCGAGATCCTTGGTAATGACCGCCAGATAAGACGGATCCTCGTCGCGCTCGAGCTTGCCCGCAACCATCAACGACAACGAGCGCAGCACCGCCGTTTCCGCGATCAGCGCGCCCAGCGTCGCCAGATCCGCGCTTTCAATTCTGGCCTCCGGCATCTCCGCGAACTTCGCAGCCGCTGCCGCCACCAGCGGGAATGCGCTGAGGAACCGTTCCGATCCGCTGCGCTCAAGCGCCAGCTCCGACGTCACCTGCTCCCAGCCCTGTCCCTCGGTACCAAGCACGCGCTCGTCGGGCACGAAGACGTCGTTGAACACGACTTCGTTGAAGTGGGATTCGCCATTGAGATCGGCGATTGGCCTCACCTCGATGCCCGGGCAGTCCAATTCGATCAGGAACTGGGTCAACCCGCCCTGGCGCATTTCACGCGCCGGACCCTGAGTGCGGAACAGGCCGATCATTACTTGGCAATACTGAGCGTTGGTGGTCCACAGCTTGGTGCCGTTCAGACGCCAGCCTCCGGTATCACGATCAGCGCGGGATTCGAGCGAGGCCAGGTCCGAACCGGCGTTGGGTTCGCTCATGCCAATGCAGAACGAGATATCGCCGCTGGCGATGCCGGGCAGATAACGCTGCTGCTGCTCGAGCGTGCCGACTTTCAGAATGAGCGGGCCGCTTTGGCGATCGGCGACCCAATGGAGCCCTACCGGCGCACCGGCCGCAAGCATTTCTTCCTGCAGGACGAAGCGCTCGAACGCGCTTCGGCCGGCACCCCAGGGCGCGGGCCAGGTCATTCCGATCCAGCCCCGCTTGCCGACCGCGCGGCTGAATTCCCGATCGACACCCGCCCACGAATGAGCCCGGTCGAAAGTCGTCCAGTCCTGCGCATAGCCGGCCAGGAATTCCCGTACCTCCCGGCGAAGCTTCAACGCCGCAGGCGGAAGCATTGTGACGCCCTCGGTCACGCTCATAGCACGCCATTCTCGGCGAGCCGCTTGACCGCACTCTCGTCCATGCCAAGCACTTCGTGCAGGACTTCTGCTGTGTGCTGGCCGATCACCGGTGGTCCCAGCCGATATTCCGCGGCCGATTCCGAACATCTGATGGGGCTGGCGGCGACCGCGATCTCGCCTGACAGCGCATGCGGCAGCTTCACCTCGATTCCGCGCGCGATGAAATGCGGATCCCGTTCAAGATCGGCCATCCGATTGATGGGACCACATGAAACCCCGGCAGGGTTGAGCAGGTTGATCCAGTACTCACGGGTGTTCTTGACCAGGATTTCAGTCAGCGCCGAGGCAAGCTCGCCGCGATGCGCGACCCGCGCACCCATGCTATTATAGCGGGGGTTTTGCATCCAGTCGGGCCGGCCCACTGCCGTTGCCAGTCGAGCGAACTCACGGTTGTTGAAGGTGGCGATGAGCAGGTAACCGTCCGACGTCCGATAGACCCCATAGGGCGAGGCGCTCGGGTGATCATTGGCAGTACGCGGCATTTCGAATCGGCCGTTGAACCAGGCGGTGAAGGTGTTCGCCATTGCTGCCACCTGGGATTCGAACAGCGAGATATCGATGCACTGCCCTTGCCCCGTCTGGTCGCGGTAGCGCAACGCCAGCAGGATTCCGATTACTGCGTCCTTGCCCGCGAGGATATCGGCGATCGGAACACCCACCCGCATCGGCGGGCCGTCAGGCTCCCCGGTCACGCTCATCAGTCCTGACATAGCCTGCATGAGGAAGTCGTATCCGCTGCGTGTCGAATAGGGTCCGGTCTGGCCGAAGCCGCTGATCGAGCAATAGATCAATCCAGGATTAGACTGTTTCAACGACTGGTAATCGAGGCCGTATTTCGCCAGCGTATTGGGCCGAAAATTCTCCACGAAGATGTCGGCTTTTCCCGCAAGTTCGCGAAGCAAAGCGGCGCCTTCCTCGGTCTGGAAGTTAACCGCAATCGACCGCTTGTTGCGGTTCGCCGCCTGGAAGTATGTCGATTCCCGCGTTTCCTCGCCGTTATAGTCGATCAGCCAGGGCGGACCGACATGACGGACGTCGTCACCCTCGCCGGGGCGCTCGACCTTGATGACATCAGCACCAAAGTCTCCGAGGCACTGCGTCGCCGTCGGCCCCGCGATAACCCGAGTCATGTCCAGAACTTTGATACCAGACAGTACCGACATCAGTATGCTCCTTGTCCCCTCCGTTTTGCGAGAAGGATTGCATGACTGTGTAGGTGCAGTGACTTCAGCAGGAAACGCGAATTGGGCTAGCGATGGCAGTTACTACAAATCCGTTATTGCAAGGCTTCAGCGGGTTGCGGTGCTGCCCAGCACGGCTGTCACCTGACTGGAGAGGAAGCCGCCATTGCCGTGCGCCACGGCGATTTCAGCGCCGTTCACCTGCCGCTCGCCAGCCGATCCGGTCAGTTGCCGATAGGCCTCGACAACGGTGAAGAGTCCGTACATGCCGGGGTGAACGCAGGCCAGACCGCCGCCGTTGGTATTTACCGGAAGGCTGCCGCCGGGACCGATTACTCCAGAGGCGACAAAGTCCCCGCCCTCCCCCTTCTTGCAGAAGCCAAGGTCTTCAAGGAACATGATCGTGTTGATCGAAAACGCATCGTACAGTTCAACGACGTCGACGTCTGCGGGAGTGATGCCCGCCTGCTCGAAAGCACGCTGGCCGCTGAATTTTGCGGCAGAGGTCGTCAGGTCGGGCATCTGCGCGATCTGGTAGTGGTCGGTCGCCTCGCCCAGGCCAAGCAGGTAGGCCGCCTCGCGATTTTCGACGCGGTCCTTGCGGACCATGATCACCGCGGCGGCCCCGTCGGTGACCAGGCAGCAATCCAGCACCGAAAGGGGATCGGAAACCATCCGCGCATTGAAATAGTCTTCTTGGGTGACAGGTTTGCGCAAGAAGGCTTCCGGATTCAACATTGCCCAATCGCGAGCTGATTTGACCACCGCGTACAGATGGTCGCGCGTCGTCCCGAATTCATGCATGTGGCGGCTTGCGGCAAGCGCATAGCCCCCCACAGGCAGGCGCAGGCTGTAGGGCTTTTCGTAGAGGTTCGGCGCCGCCGCACTGACCAGCCCGCCAGTACCTGTGCGCTGATTGCTGCCGTAGGCGATCAGCGCCACGTCGATCTCGCCTGCAGCGAGCGCAAGCGCGGCGACGTTCATGTGCGTGAGGAAGGCCGATCCACCGGTGCGGTTATTGTTGGTCAGCTTTGGCCGAATGCCCAGGTATTCGGCAAAGGTCAGACCGCTGAGAAAATCGCTCGGCTGACCGATGAAGAGGCCGTCGACCTCCGAGAGGCCGATACCGGCTTCATCAAGCGCCGCGAGGGCAGCGCGCGCGGCGAGGTCCATCGATGTGAAGCCGGGGGCCTCGCCAATTCCGAAGGTGGCGGCGCCGACAATGGCGGCTGGCGTGCGACGATCAATCGTCATGATCAGGAAACTTTCCCGGACTTCTCGCCGGCGGCTGGGACAAACACGACGGCGTGCTGGTCTTCGAATGGTACGATCTTCGCCTGCAACCGCATGCCGATGAAGACATCGGCCGGTTCGACCCCTTCGACTCGGCTCAGCATCCGCGGGCCTTCGTCCAGTTCGACGATCACCACGCCATAATCGGCATTCGGCGGTCGCACGCGGACGATCGTGGCGGCATAGACAGTTCCCCCGCCCGAAGCCTCGATCCACTCAAGGTCGGTATTGCCCGTGCCCGGCTCTGCGACGCGCGGGTAGAAGAACGGCTTGCCGCTCGATCTGCTCTGCTGGAGCATGAACTTTCCCTGTGCCAGGAACGCGAGGAATTCCTGGTCGGGTAGGATTGCGTCAATGGTCGTCATGGACAGGGTCTCGCCTGGTTCATGTGCTGATGTGGAAGCCGCCATTCACCGAGAGGGTCTGTCCCGTGATATAGGAGGCTGCGTCCGAAAGCAGGAAGCACACCGGAGTTGCCACCTCTTCTGGCGAGCCCCAACGACCCATCGGGATCTGGGCGAGGTAGGTGTCACGAAACTTTTCGCTGCGAACGGTCTCGGTCATCGGCGTCTCGATGACCCCGAACGCGACCGCGTTGACCCGGACACCCTTGCTTGCCCACTCGCGCGCGGCTGACATGGTCAGGCCGGTGATCCCCGACTTTGCAGCACCATAATTGATCTGGCCGACGGTTCCGCGGCGACCTGCATCCGACGAGATGTTGACGATGGAGCCAGGGGCCTTTTCCCCAGCAGCAGCCTGGGCGAGCATTTTCCGGCCCACGGCCTGGAGCAGTCGGAACGGCGCAGTCAGGTTGACGTCGATCACAGCTTGCCACGTCTCCATATCCATCTTGTGGATCATTGCTGCACGGGAAATGCCGGCATTGTTGACGAGCCCCTCGATGCTTCCGCCCCAATCGGCAGCCTTGTCGACCGTTGCATTCACGAAATCACCGTCAGTCACATCGCCGGCTGCAGTGATCAGCCGCTCCGTCGCAGCCTCGTTGCTGAACTGGGCCAGCGCGTCCGCATTGCGATCCACGGCAACGACCCGTCCGCCCAGCCCAAGAATGGAATTGGCAATGGCGCGACCGATCCCCTGGGCCGCACCGGTGACGACGATGGTCTTGTTCTCCAGGGTCATCGGATTGTGCATTCGCTGGCTCCCAAGAATTCAACGCCGTACAACTACCGCCCAATGCTTTGCGAAAGACCAGATCTTTCCGCAAAATACTTGACTATGATTTCCATGGATGGGGAGCGAACTGTCGGGTAAGTCAGCACTTGCCCGGCCTGGGGTTAATTCCGCTCCCCGCCCTTCGAGTGTTCGAGACTAGCGACCCGCCGACCGCGTGACAGCCCTTTACGCATGGCATGCGCGGATTACCACATATGTGTCACGCAGATGGATGCCGGCACGGGCGCAATCCGCCGCCGAGAGACCCCTCCCTCGCCCGCACGCAATTCCATCTCAGCACTCGTCGCGTTCCTCGCGTGTCCTGCGAAGCCTCGAAAAGGCCACTACCCTCAGCCAGATTCCCGAGCGCTCTCGAGCAGGTGATCACGAATGAGGTCGGCCACGAATTTCACGAGCGAGTCCTTTTGCGGTGCAATGATCTCGGCCGCGCCGCCCACGCCGATGACCGTGGGAACCGGGAACATCTCGTCCGGAAGGCTTACGGCGATGACCGCAGCGCCGGGGCTTATTTCGCTCTTGGCGACGTACAGATATCCATTCTGTCTGACGAAGCTAACATCTTCCAGCAGCTGGTCGAGATGGATAAGGCTCTCATCAGGCGCCTTTTCTGCATTCACCCGCCGAACCAGTTTGCTGATCTCGGAATCGCACACATCCTTCAACAAGGCACGTCCGCTCGTGGACCTCAGCAGCGGGCGTCGCTGCCCAGGGGTAAGATGCAGCCGAAGCGACGTTGTCGCTTGGGCTACCTGAATATATTGAGATTCAAGCTTATTGCGGACTGCAAGGTACGCGGTCTGTCCTGAAACCGCATTGACCTTGCGAACCAGCGAAGACAGCCGGTCCTCACCGTGCAATTGACCCATCACCCATGAACCAAGCAACCGTACCCGGCTGGTTGGAGCGAATGTGCGATCGGCATTGTTATACGACAGATAGCCGAGCACGTTCAGGCTGCGCATGATCTCCGATGTGCTCGATTGCGGATAGTCGAGCGCGCGGCCAACCTGCGCGATGTTTGCCGGGGCCTGGTGATGATCGAAGAACTCGAGAATCTGCATGGTGCGGCCAGTCGATTTTACGACACTGTCGGGCAGCGGCTCCCATTTGGCAGGTCTTCCGGCGCCATCATGTGACGAAACTGCGCCGCCGTCTTGCCCGAAAGGGGTGACTTCATCCGTTGCGCGGCCGACAACGAGCTCGAGTCCCAACGTCCATCTCCCACCATGCATAAGCCGTCGTTAACCCGCCGCATGCTGCGGCCTTCGGCTCGACGATCATTTCTGGTGGGTATCACATATGCGGTGGCCAGTAAAGCACTCGTACTAACAGTCCCAGCACGAAGATGCCGAACCCTGACACGGCTCGGCATTTCCCATGATCCATTTTCGGGTCGGACTAGTTGACCATCGCCATGCCACCGCTCACGCTAAGCGTCTGGCCGGTGATGTAGTCGGATTCCCCGCTGGCGAAGAACAGGACCGCCATGGCGACTTCCTCGGGCTCGCCGACGCGGCGCATCGGGATGACCTTGGCCAGGTTCTGCTGCACCGATTCGGACTGCGCATAATAGAGCGCCGTCCGGGTCGGGCCGGGCGAAACGCAGTTCACGTTAACGCCGTAGCGCGCGAGTTCACGGGCCAGCGTTTTGGTGAAAGAGATGATGCCGCCCTTGGCGCCCGAATAGACCGCTTCGCTCGGGCTGCCGATGCGTCCAGCGTCACTCGCGATGCTGACGATCTTGCCCTTGCCCTTCTCCACCATGCCGGGGGCGAAGTGGTGGCAGAGATGAACCGGGCCGGTATAGTTGATGGCGATGACCGTGTCCCAGGTTTCCGGCTTGCTGTCGAGGAAGCGCTCCATCAGGTCCCAGCCAGCGCCGTTGATCAGGATATCGACTGCGCCAACGCTCGCCAGGACGCTGGCTGCGAAGGCATTGATGCTGTCGCGATCGGTTAGATTCACCTTGTGGAATTCCGCCTTGCCGCCGGCGCCCACGATTTCGCTGACGGTCGCCTGACCGCCCTCGTCGTTCATGTCCGCGACGACCACGTTCGCACCTTGCGCGCCCGCCATGACCGCGATTGCCTTGCCGATGCCCGAAGCAGCACCGGTCACCACCATCGACTTTCCTTCAAATCTGCCCGTCATAGTTGGACACCTTCCCTTGTGAGTTTCAGTTCGCTAAATCTTGCAGGTCTGGTCGAAGACCGGTGCCCGCTTTTCGCGATGCGAGGCGACGCCTTCCTGGACTTCAGGCCCGGTCAGCCCGAGCATCTCGTAAGCCACGGATGCATCGAACGCCGGCCCAGCCATGCGGAACCAGTTGTTGAGCGAGTTCTTGGTCCAGCGGATCGCGCTCGGCGCTCCGTTCGAAAGGCGCGTGGCCACTTCCAGCGCCTTGGCGTCAAGCTCCTCGTCGTCCACCGTGAGCGAAACCAGGCCGATACGCTCCGCTTCCTCGCCAGAGATCGAATCACAGGTCAGCAGGTAGTATTTGGCCTTGGCCATGCCACAGAGCAGCGGCCAGATGATCACCGAGTGGTCGCCGGCGGCGACGCCGAGCCGGGTGTGCCCATCAATGATGCGCGCCGTCTTCGATGCGATCGAAATGTCCGAGAGCAGGCCGCAGACCAGCCCGGCGCCGACAGCCGGGCCCCGCATCGCGCTGATGATCGGCTTGGAGCAGTTGATGATGTTGTAAACGAGGTTGCGGGTTTCCTTCCAGACCTGGTTCCGGAAGTGATAGTCAGTCATGCAGCGCTCGACGATGGCGAAGTCGCCGCCAGCCGAGAACGCCTTCTTGCCGCCGCTCAGGATTACGGCCGATATTTCCTCGCTGTCGTCGATGTCGCGCCAGATGGTGACGAGTTCGGCATGCATCTTGGCGCAAACCGGGGTCAGCTTTTCCGGATCACCCATGGTGATCCGCAGCACGCGCGGCGCAGGGAAATCGAACAGGAGCTTTTCGTAGTTGTCGAGAAAGGCGGTCATCGTTCCTCCAAGATGGTTCCCTTGTTTCAGGGCAACGCAATCCCATGCCGGCGCGGCATTTGCCAACGGGGCGCGGCACAGGGCTTGGGGGTTTGATAAACACCGACGCCCGCGTGTTGCCATTCTTAAATCCCGAACGACTGGATATACCGCGTACGTGGCACATAGACTGCCGATCCGGCGAGACATTGAAACTGGAAGCCGATCTTCGCAGAGGTGCAGGCTACTCGGAACTTCATTACTGGCGAATGCAGAGGGCAGCAGCCCGCCTGAGTGTCCGCCAGGCAAAGTCCCGACCAGTTCGGGGTCCGTTCAGCGCTGGACGGATCATTCAGATTGAAGGATCAAATGGTCATGCCGGACGGCACTGTGCAAAGCATGCGGGTCAGCTCCGCGCCGATTGCCAGCAACGGCAGCGCCTCGCTCTGGGATTTCGGGTCGGGCGTGGTTTGCTTCGAGGTCCACACCAAGATGAATGCCCTCGACGTGGGCGCGCTCGATCTTCTTGCGGGCACGATCGAGAACGCTGAAAAGACATTCGGCGCCCTCGTCATTGGCAATGACGATCCCAAGGCGTTTTCGGCGGGTGCAGACCTCGCCTACAACCATGCCATGGTTGCGCGTGAAGATTGGGCCGCACTGGCCACCTACTTCAAGAACGGCCAGGACCTTTACCAGAAGCTCGCTTCCGTGCCCGTCCCCGTGGTCGCCGCGGCACACGGCTTCGCACTTGGCGGCGGCTGCGAAATGATGCTCCATTCGCACGCCGTCGTCGCCCATGCCGGGCTGAGAGCGGGCTTACCCGAGATCAAGGTCGGCCTGATCCCGGCCTGGGGCGGCTGCACCCAACTGCTGCTGCGACTGGTCGAACGGCATGGACCGGAAGAAGGACTCGCGCAGGCGCTGGCCGCGCTCCAGGCCGGCGAAATCGCGTCGTCGGCTGCAGAGGTCGAGGCGATGGGATTGCTCCGCCCCGGCACCCAGGTCGTTGAGAGTCGCGCTGCCCTCCTGCCGGCGTCCCTCGAAAAAGCGCGGGCGATGATGACGGAAGGCTTCACACCCCCTCCCCGCCCGCAACTGACCTATTGCGGCCAGAAAGCCTATGCGCTGCACCTCGAACGGCTTGAAGCCAATGTCGCCAGCGGATCGCTGGGCGAGGACCGGGCCGTCGTCATGCGCGAAATCATCGGCGTCCTGACCGGATATCCCGAAGTGGTCGAAAAGAGCACGCATCCGATCGCCGTTTCGCTCGCCGGCGAACTGGCGAGCGCGGCCCGGTTGATCCGAACCGATGGCGCGCGCGGGGCGATTGCAAAGCTGATCGGACATTGACCAGCGGCTGTAACGACCAGGTTTGAGACCGATGATAGAAGTGCCAGACCAGTAAATCAGATCGAGAACAGAAAATGACGCAACAGGACCTCAGCGCCGCCGCCGCAAGACCCCCCGCTGCCAAGATGGCTTCGCGTCTCATTTCGCTCGCGGAAGGCCTGTTCCGCGACAAGGTTGTGCTGGTTTCAGGCGGCGCTACCGGGATCGGTCGGGCGACCGTGTGGATACTGGCCCGGCTGGGGGCGAAGGTGGTCACTTGCGGCCGCTCGCAAGAAAAGCTCGACGTCCTCGTTGCCGAGCTTGCCGAATTTGGCCTGTCCGTGGATGCAATTCAGACCGACATCCGTAGAGCGGACGAAGTGGCCGCGCTGTTCCAGCATGTGGAAACCCGATACGGCAGGCTGGACCTCCTGATCAACAATGCCGGCGGCCAGTTCCCCCAGGCCGCTATCGACATGAGCGCCAATGGCTTTCGCGCCGTCGTGGAAAACAACCTGTTCGGTACGTGGTCGATGATGCAGACAGCAGCCCGCTTCTGGCGCGACACCGGGACCCCCGGCTCGATCGTCAACGTGGTGGTGGTCGTTGATCGTGGCGTTCTCGGTGCCGCGCATACCACAGCGGCACGTGCCGGCGTGATCTATCTTTCGAAGACGGTCGCGGTCGAATGGATACCGCTGAAAATTCGGGTGAATTGCGTCGCACCGGGGACAATCTTCACCGAAGGCATGGCTGGATATCCAGAGGAGGTGAAGAAAACCTACACTCGCAGCAATCCCATGCTGCGGCTGGGGGATCCTTGGGAAATTGCCGAATCCTGCCTGTTCATCGGATCGGATGCCAGCAGCTTCACCACCGGGGAAATCCTCCGCGTCGATGGTGGAGGCCAACTCTGGGGCGAACAGTGGACGCAGGGCAAGCCCGACTATTTTCGCGAATAGGTGTCCGTCCGGCCGTACCGGCAGCCCACCGGCACGGTCTCGGCGAAAGCATTGCTCGCTGCATATGGTGTCGAGTCCCAACAAGCTAGCGCATGTGTTTTAAGATGCGTGGCGCGGAATCGGATTTTGCAACAAAGTGCCGAGGCCCTGTTGCCGATCTCGTGGACTCGCCCAATCGTGATCAACACATATGCGGTAGTTGCGCCCGTTCGATCGATTGATCCGCAATTCACCTCAGCCTTGCGTGCGAGCCTGACTTGCTTACGTCCCGCCGGTATGCCTCGATCCTTGGGTGTCTCGGCTTGCAGGCGGCCGCGTCGATCAACAGTCAATCCTGATTTCTGAATTACCCGTCGTTCGAAACCCACACTTGTGCACGGTGCACTTAAAACGCTAGTACAAATTTTAAGCGGCGCATTCTTGCAAGGATAGCAAGAGTGTGTTCAACCCTCTGGAGCCGTCAGGCGAGTATACGGGAGAGAGGTATGACTGGTCGCCGGTTGGAGGGCAAAGTCGCGATCGTCACCGGCGCAGGGGGCGGCATGGGCCGCGGCTATGCGCTGCACCTGGCTAGTCTCGGTGCCGATATTGCCATTCTTGACAAGGACCTCGATGTCGGCAGACGCAACGGCGAGTATGCTGAAGGCAGCGTGGCAGATGAAGTCCGCAGTCTCGGCCAGCGCGCCATCGCCGTACAGGCCGATCTCTCCAATCGGGCCGAGGCGACCGCAGCGGTCGAGCAGGCCGCCCGGGAACTGGGCCCGATCGATATTCTCGTCAACAATGCCGGCGGCTCGATCACGCCGGCGGCACGCAGCTTTGCCACGATTGTTCCCGACGAAGATATCGACCTGCTGATCAAGGCCAATTTCCTGAGCGCAGTCTACATGTGCCAGGCGGCTTTCCCCCTGATGACCAAACCGGGCGGCAGTATCATCAACGTTGTCACTTTCGGCGTCTTCGGCAGCGATATCACGGGCCAGGGAGCCGCCTACGGCGCTGCAAAGGCGGCGCTGCATACCTACACCCGCCACCTAGCAGTCGAAGTTGGTCCTGCGGGCGTTCGCGCGAACTGCATCGCCCCCGGCCTCATTCTCACTCCGCGCATCGCCGCCGCCGCCAAGGCACGCAATCTCGGCACGGATGATCAGGCGAAGTCGGTGCCGTTGCGCCGCCTCGGCAGGGTCGACGACATGGTTGGCACGGTCGAATTCCTGGCAAGCGACATGTCGAAATACATCACCGGTGAATGCATCTGCGTGACCGGGGGACTGGGGCTCGCCGCAATCTGACTTGGGCGACGCGGCGGTACGCTCCGGCACTGGGACAAGAGATTAGGGCGAACAATGACTTCAGCACATAGCTTCATCGAGGTCGAACGGCGCGAAGGCTTCGCGATCGTCAGCTTCAATCGGCCGGAGCGGATGAATGCATTGGTCCCCGAACTGCTGGCTTCGTTCGACGCGGTGATGAAGCAGCTGGATGACGATCCAAACATCATGGCGGTCATCCTGACCGGCAAGGGCAAGGCATTCTGCGTTGGACTCGACGTCGCGACACTTCAGGAGGTTGGGCCGGAAACCTTCCTACCCTTCAATCCGGCAAAGACCATCACCGACTGGAATGGCCCGGTCATCGCTGCAATCAACGGCCTCGCGGTTACCGGCGGGTTCGAGATCACGGTTGCTTGCGACATCATCCTTGCTTGCGAGGAAGCCGCCTTCATCGACACCCATTCCCGCGTCGGCCTGCTCCCCGGCTGGGGGCTTTCGGTCCGGCTGCATCGGGCCATCGGTATCTATCGTGCCAAGGAGCTGGAATTGACCGGCCGCCGCCTGCCCGCATCCGAAGCGGCGGAATGGGGCCTGGTCAACCGCGTTGTGCCGCAGGCCGAACTGCTCGATGCCGCGTGTGAAATTGCCCGCGCCATTGTCGCGGGTGCGCCCGGTTTGCCGGGCGAGACAAAGGCGCTGATCGATGGCGTCAGCCGACTGACCTTGGCCGAGGGCCTTGTCCTTGAACAGCAGATCGGTTTCGAGAGGCAGGCCAGAAGCGGGCGCGATCTATCATTTGCCCACATGGGGAAATCCAAATGATTGCCGCAAACTGTCGCTCGGCGGGTATGCCACGGGAAGTCCAGCCAACCGAAATCGTCAAACCTTTTAGTTCAACCGCATGATTGGAGAGAGAAAATGGATCTGGAAAAGAAATTCGTGCAAGTGGACGGTGCCCGCATCGCCTATGTGGATGTAGGCGAAGGCAAGCCGACGGTCCTGCTTCAGGGCGGCGGCCCGGGCGCGAGCGGTATCAGCAACTATCGCCGCAATGTCGACGAGCTTTCGAGGACCCGCAGGCTGATCATCCCCGACTTGCCGGGTTACGGCGACAGCGAGGACAAGCTCGGCTTCCAGGAAATCTACAAGGCCATGGGGGAATTCCTGATCCATTTCCTCGATGCGCTGGGCCTCGACAAGGTCGATTGCGTCGGCAATTCGCTGGGCGGCATGACGACCGTGGGCGCCTTGCTGCATTCCTCCCATCGCATCAACAGGGCGATCCTCATGGGGCCGGGTGGCTTCCAGCCGGTCTTCACGCCGATGCCGACCGAAGGCATGCGCCGCATGTTCGTCGTCAATGCCAGCGACAATCCCACCCGTGAGCAGATGCGCGGCGTGATCGAACTCCTCGTGAACGACAGCTCGTTCATCACTGACGAGCTGCTCGACGAACGCGTAAAGGCCGCGTCGGACCCGAAGCGGTTCAAGCCGTTTGCCCGCCCGTTCGGGGAAATGTGGCGCGAGGACCTAGGCAGCATCAAGAATGACATCCTGGTCATGTGGGGCCTTGAGGATCGGGTCTGCCCGGTCGACATGGCGCCGGGTATCATCAAGGCCTTCCCGAACGCGTCGCTTCACCTCCTGCCCAATTGCGGCCACTGGGTTCAGTGGGAAAAATCAAACGATTTCAATCACTTGGTTGCATGGTTCTTCGACCGCTAATCACGCTTCAAAAGGCGGTCTGCGGCCTGGGGAACACCCCTAGGCCGCAGACCGTAGCCTTTTCAGCACATAAAGCTAGCGCAAGGCCCGCATGGCAAGGTTTCAGCCTTGGTTGAAACTCACTCAGTCGCGCCGAGGCTACATCTAGGGGAGCGCCGGGATGCGGGTTCAGGACAAAGTGGCGCTCATAACCGGCGCCGGCGGCCCGATGGGACGCGCCATCGCGGTTCGTTTCGCGTCCGAGGGGGCCACAGTTGTCGTCACTGACATCTCACAGAGAAGGCTCGACGAGTGTGTCGGCGAGCTTGAGGCGATTCCCGGCCGGGCGGGCGAAATTCTTGCTGTCCGGGCGAATGTCTTGCTTGAACAAGAGACCGTCGCGCTCGCCCGCGACGCCGTAGAGAAGTTCGGCCGCGTCGACGTTTTAGTCAACGTTGTGGGGGGTATAGCTGGCAAGCATCCATTTTGCCGATTCCTCGAAATGGATGAAGAGCAATGGCAAGCGACCTTTTCGTTCAATCTGGATGGCACGCGCTTCCTGATCCGTGAGCTGGCCCCCGGCATGCTTTCCCGGGAATACGGACGCATCGTGAATATTGCCTCGATCAGTTATGCCGGAGACTGGGGGCAATCGGACTATGCCGCTTCGAAAGCTGCCGTTGTCGCCCTGTCCAGGACACTAGCGATCGAATTGGCCCCGTCGGTGACCGTAAACTGCATCACCCCTGGAGTCATCAAAACGTCTGCGACTGCGATGATTCCGGCAGACATCGTCGAGAAAACCCGCCAGCAGAATGTGATGAAACGTCTCGGCGAGCCGCGAGAGGTTGCTGCGGCGGCTATATTTCTCGGCAGCGATGACGCAAGCTACATAACCGGCGAAATCCTATCGGTTTCTGGCGGCATCTGGCGGGGGCTTTGACGAGTCCAAGCCTAATTCGATATCGTCCAGGCGCCGACGTCCAGATCAGCTCCGATTGGAACCAGCAATACTCTGACAGGCCCCGATCGTCTGGGTGCGATGACCTTTACCGGTCCGGCTCTCGTTGGCGGCGAAGAGCGTGAGCTCCGAAGCGGTCAAAGAGCCCACGGCTGATCTGCGGGTCGGTGTCATCTCTTCTTCCCCAATCGAGATCGAGGCGAAACCGGGGGTGCACTCTAGGTAAGTTGCCGCAGCGCGTCCTTGGTGAACGGCTTCAACGCCCCGAATTCGCCGGACTGGACTATCTCCGCCCAGTCAGGATTGGCAAGGAGTGCACGGCCAATGGCGACGAGGTCGAACTCCTCCGCCTCCAGCCGGGCCATCAGATCATCGAGCGGCCGTGTCTCCGCCGCTTGAATGCTGACCCGGCTATTATCATCGGCCATGAAGTCGCTATCCAGGCCCACATTGCCCACCGTTATGGTCGGCCTGCCGGAAATCTTCTTCACCCAGCCCGCAAGATTGAGATCAGCCCCTTCGAATTCCGGTTGGTAATAGCGCCGCGTACTGCAATCGAAGATGTCGACACCGGCTTCGACCAGCGGCTCCAGAAATGCTTCCAGCGAATGCGGATCTGTCACCAGCCGCGCCTTGTAATCCTGTTGCTTCCATTGCGACCAGCGCAGGATGATCGGAAAGTCGGGGCCTGCCCGGTCACGAATTGCGGCAACGATCTCGGCGGCAAAACGCGCGCGATTGGCGACGCTGCCGCCATAACGATCGGTTCGGCGGTTGCTCTTCTCCCAGAAGAACTCGTCAATCAGATATCCATGCGCCCCATGGATCTGCACGCCGTCGCACCCCAGGCGCTGGGCATCGGCGGCCGCTGCTGCAAACGCCTGGACGACATCGGCAATGTCCTGCTCGGTCATTTCGTGGCACAGCGGTTCCAGCTGCTGCGTAAGCCCCGAAGGGGTATAGGCGGGGACCAACGGGTCAGGCGAAGCACCGGGATGCCGGGCCGATCCGGTATGCCAGAGCTGCGGAATGATGGCCGCACCTTTGGCGTGGACCGCGTCGATGACCCTTTTCCATCCGGCCAGCGACTCGTGCCCGTAGAAGAACGGCACCCGCTCGTAGGCATTGGCCGCGGGATGATTGATGCAAGTACCCTCGGTTATGATCATGCCGATCGATTCGGCGCGGCGAGCATAGTAATCGCGCACATCATCGCCGGGGACATTATTGGGGGAATGGTGACGCGTCATCGCCGGCATGACGATACGGTTGCGCAGCTTTAGCGACCCGTGTTCGAACGGCCGGAACAGGACTTGAACGTCTGTCACCAAACTTCTCCAAATCTCAATATATAAGGCCGACGACCCGAAATCTCTCGCGCTTCAACTCGCCGGCCTTGCAACCCTGGCAAAGAGTTAGACCTCCTGAGTCTTATCCAGAACATACCGCGCGACCACCAACTGCTGGATTTCAGCGGTGCCTTCCTCGAACCAGAAACCACGCGCATCGCGATAGATGCGCTCGATCACGGCTTCACGCGTATAACCCCAGCCACCATGAACCCGCAGCGACAGGTCGGTGACGCGGCCGATCATGTTCAGGTTGAACAGCTTGGCAGTAGCCGCCTGGGCAGTGAAATCCTTGCCCTGCTCGCACAGCAGCGCGGCGTGCGCCACCAGATGTCGGGCGGCCTCTATATCGGCCTGCATCGTCGCGATGTGGGTCTGAATCTGCGGGCGGGAGGCGATCGCCTTGCCGAACGTGGTGCGGCGCTTCGAGAAACGCACCGCCTCGTCAAGAGCGCGCTGCGCCAGACCGACCATCGAGTTGGACAGCGAAACACGGCTGTAGTCGAGGAAGAACAGAGCGACCTCGAGGCCCTGCCCGACCTCGCCCAAGCGGTATTTGTCCGGCACCGCCATATTGTCATAGGTCAGGAACGCGTGGCCGGTGCCGTGCAAGCCCATCGTATGCTGAGTGGCGTCGATGCCGAATCCAGGCGTCTCACGCGGGATCAGGAAGGCGGTCAGCGAGTCCTGCCCGCCGCGGTCATCGCTGGCTGCAACGATGAGGAACCAGTCCGCGCGGTCGGCCCAAGTGATAAGGTGCTTTTCACCACTCAGGTACCAGGTGTCGCCTTCCAAACGCGCCGTCGACTTGAGATCGCGCCCCGTGCCGCCGGTCATCTCGGTAAGCGCGAACGCCACGACCGAGTCCCCTTCGGCCATCCGCGGCAGGATCGCCTTCTGCTCGGCATTGCCGTAATGGTGGATCGGACGCCAGATGCCGTTCGTGGTGTGGACCAGCATGCGCCCGATGCCGGGACCTTCAGCAGCCGCTTCGAGATACGGCATATATTCGGTCACGCTCATCCCGTAGCCACCGTATTCCGGCGGCAGAGTTAGCTTGTAGCAGCCCATTTCGGTCGCGCGGCGGTTGAGGCGATCCGGAACGGTCTCCGTCTCCGCGACTTCCGGATAGATTTCTTCCACCTCGGTCAGGAAGAACTCGCGAAATTTGTCGAGTGGAATAGCCTGGCTCATCCCGGTAATCTCCATTTGCGATGCGCTTTCGCTTCTTGGCGGCGCAACTGAACCCTGCCCGCGATCCCCCACAGAGTTCGCAAGGCCAGATGCAAAACGCTAGTTTTGAATTCCACGACAAGTCAACATTGCCGGGGCATGTGCCGGCTCACCCTGCCGGATACTATAAACGCGTTAATTCCATCGGCTCCAACCGGGCGGTACTCCTGTGCTGATATTTTGCTAGAGTTCCCCGCATGAAACCCGAACCGAGCAATCTGCGCGTGGTCATCTCGCCCGGCCACATTGCCTTGGTCGCAACCCCGCGCGAAACCCGTGAGCCCGGCTGGGCGCGGCTAAGAGTGCAGGCTTGCGGCATTTGCGGAACCGATCTCCACCTCCATCACGGCATGAAATTGCCGGTCGGTGCGGAATACCCGGTCTATCCGGGCCACGAGGTCGCGGCCGAGGTGATCGAGGCCGACCCCGGCGTCGGCCCGCAGCCCGGCACGCGCGTGGTGGTTCACCCGCTGCTTCCCTGTGGCAAGTGCGAAGACTGCATGTCCGGGCGGGAGCACTATTGCGCGTTTGGCGAGATGCTCGGCGTTCACCGTGCAGGCGGCCTCGCCCAGGAAATGGTCTGGCCTTCGAACCGACTGGTGCCCGTCGACGATCTCGATCCCAATCTGGCCGCACTGCTGCCTGACGCCGTCGCCACCGCCTACCATGCCGTGCAGCGCGCCCAGCTTCCGCGTGGCGGCAAATTGGTTGTGATCGGGTCAGGCGGCGTCGGCACCAACGTCCTCCAAATCAGCCGCGCCATAGATCCTGATCTGCAGGCAATCGCCGTCGTACACAGCGAAGGAACCGCCCAGCGGATCAGGGGGCTTGGATTTCCCGTGGTTCAGGGTCTCGATGGCGCTGGGCGCGCGGTTCGGAAGGAATTCGGCGAGATCGACGCGGTGATCGATTTCAGCGGCGCCCAGGCTGCCGCCACCGAAGGCGTTCGTATGCTGAAGAAGCAAGGGCGTCTCGTGCTGGGTTCGGTTCTCGACGAAAAGGTTTCGATCGGGACGACATACACGGGTCTGATGACCCGAGAGATCGAGATCGTCGGAAGCTATTCAAACAGCCTTAGCGACCTGCAGGCCGTGACCGAATTGGTGCGCAGCGGCAAGTTGTCCCTGGATGGGCTGGTAAGCCATAGCTTTCCCTTGAAGGACATCGCAAAGGCGTTCGACGTGCTGGAAAAGCGCCCGCCTGGGATGGTTCGCGTCGTCATTACCGCCTGACGCAGGATTCATCCCCGGATGGTAGGTCGACTGAAGGTTCCTGAACGCCGCTACCTCTCGTACGCCGCATAGGCATGCTTCGCGATCAGCAGCTTCTGGATCTGGTTGGTGCCCTCCCAGATCTGAGTCACCTTCGCATCGCGCATCATGCGTTCGACAGGATAGTCGGCCGTGTAGCCATAGCCGCCGTGGAGCTGGACGGCGTCCGTGGTCACCGACATGGCGGCATTGCTGCAGACCAGCTTGGCCATGCTCGCAAACGCGCGGGCACGGTCGTCGTTCTTGCCCGCGACGGCAACGCAGCGGTACAGCATGCTGCGCGCTGCTTCCACCTGCGCGGTCATGTCTGCGATCATCCCGCGGGTCATCTGGAATCGCGAGACCGTTTGGCCGAACTGCGTGCGCTGGCTGGTATAGGAAATTGCCTCGTCCAGCGCGCCTTGAGCAATCCCCAGCGCGTGAGCCGCGATCAGCGGCCGGCTGTAAGTCAGGATCTCCATCATGATGCCGTAGCCGCCGGACGGGTCCCCGACGACACGGTCAAGGGGGATCAGGCAGTCGTTGAAGATAACGTCGGCCAGCGGCGATCCGCGGGTTCCCATCTTGCGTTCGTTGCGGCCGAACTCCAATCCCGGGTCATCACGATGCACCATGAAGATGCCGAACCCGCCCGCGGCATTGCGGGCAAGGACCGAATACCAGTCTGATTTGCCGGCATTGGAGATGAAGCGCTTTCCGCCCCGAATGCGCCAGCCAGCGGCCACCTGCTCGGCGGTCGTTTTCATTCCTGCGACGTCAGATCCCCCGCCCGGCTCGGTCAGGCAGAAGCTCGCCTGGTCGTGGCCTGCCGCAACGTCGGGCACGATCCGGCGCTGCAATTCCGGATCGCCCGCGAACACCAGCGGCATTATTGCAACCCAGCTGGTGAGCATCAGGTGCGCCGTACAGGCGCAGACCCGTGCGATCTCTTCGACGGCCAGGACCTGGGCCATGAGGTCGCCATCGGAGCCGCCAAGCGCCGCCGGGAAGGGCAACCCCGGCAGGTCCAGCTTGCGCAGCGCCTGTATCGACTCAGACGGAAATCGCTCTTCAAGATCGACGACCGCCGCAAATGGCTTGATTTCCGCCTCGGCAAAGCGCCGCAGGTTATCCCGATGCGCCTCGTACATGTCATCTGGCTCCATCGTGCCACTCCCTGAGATCAGCGATCCGAATTCAATCCTCCTTTGCACGATGTGGCAATCTCGCTGCCAGCAAGACATATCTAAAGCGGACCTGCGGCACCCAGTTCGTGCATGCTTGTTAATTCGGGTGGGCGGCTCGCCAAGTGAGCCTCGTCGATCTAGCGGTCGTCGCCACACCGTGGAGTTTTCGATGGTCGAACGCAGCGTGCCGAGCCACGCCTATCCGCACTTGTTCGCGCCGTGGCGATCGGGGCCGGTTGCAATTCGCAATCGCATCGTCATGGGGGCGATGCATACCGGTATTGAACGCCTCGACCACCCTGCGGAACGTATCGCCGCGTTCTACCGCGCGCGTGCCAAAGGTGGCGTCGGTCTGATCATAACAGGTGGGGTTTCACCCAATGCCGAGGGACGAATGGATCCCGAGGCCCCGTGGCTGGCCCCCGGGAGAGACACCGAGTGGCACCGCGCAATCGTCGAATCCGTGCGCGGAACCGATGCCCTTATCTGCATGCAATTGTTGCATGCGGGGCGCTATGCCCGCCATCAGGAGTGCGTCGGTGCCTCCGCTCGCCAGGCGCGGATCAACCGGTACGCGCCGACGGCACTTTCCACCGATGCGGTATGGCGCACGATCGAGGATTTCACCCGCGCGGCCGAACTCGCCTATGGCTTCGGGTACCACGGCGTTGAGATCATGGGTTCCGAGGGCTACCTGATCAACCAGTTCACGGCTCTGGCAACCAACGATCGGCGTGACGAGTTTGGAGGATCGCTGGAGAATCGGGCCCGGTTGGCACGCGAAATCGTCAAGGCCATCCGACTGCGCCTGCCTGAGGATTTCCTTGTCATCTACCGGATCTCGGCGCTTGACCTGGTGCCCGGAGGCATGACCGGAGACGAGACCCGGCAACTGGCAACCATGATCGAGCAGGCCGGCGCGACGATGCTGAACACCGGGATCGGCTGGCATGAATCGACGGTGCCGACCATCGCCGCCATCGTCCCCCGCGCCGCCTGGGCCTATGCAGTCCGGCAGATCAAGGAAGCGGCGACCATCCCTGTCATCGCCTCGAACCGCATCAACAACCCCGCCGACGCGGAAAGTCTCCTTTCCGCAGGCGTTGCGGACTTCGTCTCGCTCGCACGTCCAATGCTTGCGGACCCGGATTTTGCCATTAAGGCCGAAGCTGGCCGACCCGATCGCATCGCCCCTTGCATCGCCTGCAACCAGGCGTGCCTGGACCGAGCGCTGCGCGACCTGCGCGTCTCGTGCATGGTCAATCCGGCGGCCGGACACGAACTCGACCTAATTGCCGCTCCGGCCGCGACCCGTAGGCGGATCGCCGTCATCGGCGGTGGCGCGGCAGGCATGGCGTTCTCGTTTACGGCCGCGGCCCGCGGTCACGCGGTCACCCTGTTCGAAGCCGGCCCGCGGCTCGGCGGCCAGCTGCTAATGGCCCGCGTCGTACCCGGCAAGTCGGAGTTCAACGCGGCGCTATCCTATTTCGAGCAGCGGCTGGTGGACGAGGGCGTAACGGTTCACCTCAATCATCCGTGCTCGCCTGACGAACTCGCCGTTGCCGGGTATGACGACATCGTCATCGCGACCGGCGTCTTCCCGCGCGTACTCAACATTCCGGGTGGCGATGATCCGCGCGTCCTCAGCTATGTCGAAGTGCTCCGCGATCACGAGGTGGTCGGGCGCCGGGTGGCGATCATCGGGGCCGGCGGCATTGGCTTCGACGTTGCGACATTCCTGCTGGGTCAATCGAACGAGCCCCACGGAATCGATGACTTCGCGCAGGAGTACGGGCTGGACCTCAGTCTCCAGGCGCCCGGTGGGCTCGGGGTGGCAACCGCCCCACCTCCTCCCCTGCGCCAGATAACGCTGATGCACCGCAAGCACAGCCGGCCTTCGGGAATTCCGGGTGCCGTTTCAACAAGCTGGATTCACCGCGCCGCCCTGCAACGCGCGGGCGTCGACTTCCTGGGCGGGGTAACTTATCGCCGGATCGCATCGGAGGGTCTGGTCATCGAGGTGGACGGGCAGGAGCGGGTAATTCCGGCCGATACGATCATCGTCTGTGCCGGGCAGGAAGCCGAGCGATCGCTTTACGATGCGTTGATCCGCATGCAGCCGGCCGCGCGAATACATGTCATTGGCGGTGCCGACCGGGCAGGAGAACTCGATGCGGTGCGGGCAATCGACCAGGCCACGAGGCTGGCGCTGACACTCTAAGAGCGGCCCGTTCGCGGGGCGATCTCTCGCGGTTATCCTGACAGGATGTCCAGGGCAGCCTTGCGCATCATGGAAGCGACTTCCAAGTCCGGCATTACCCCCGCAATTCCCTTTGCGGGTACTTCCAGCGCCACGGGAATATCCCTCGGCAGCTCCGCCATGAGTGCGCGCAGCGGCAGCGTTCCGGTGCCAGGGACCCGCCTGTCCACCACCGACTCGCGGATAATCGCGTTCATATCCTGCGGGTCGGGCCGCGGTCCGGCGTCGCACAGCTGGACGCAGGCGATCCGTCCGGCGGGAAGCCGCTGGACATCGGCGATCCCGTCTCCGGCACGATCAATGTGCAGGGGGTCGATGACAAGGCCGATGCTGTCATCGCCTGTGCGTTCGATAATCCGAATTCCCTGTGCAAGTGTCTTGACGCCCATGTAGACGATGCATTCGAGGCAGGTGCGCAGCCCATATGCCGCGGAAAGCTTCGCCACCCGTGCAAGGTTGTCAGCCACCCGGCTCTCGTCCGCATCGTTTACGATTACAATGAGGTTCCGCGCCTGCAAGCGAGCGCTCGTCTCGAGCGCGCGCTCCAAAGCTGACATATCCACGCTCGCGGTTAGTTGGAGCACTTCTATGTCGTTCACATAGATCCCGGTCGCATGCAGTCGCTCGATCGTCTCAGCCAGCAGCGGGGAATTACCGAACATCGGTAATTCTGGCTGGTCGCGGATCGGGATCAGCCTGAGCGAGACACCTTGGTAACCCGCGTCGGCAGCCACCGAGATGAATGCGGGAGGCAGCAGGTGCGGCAGTGTCAAATAGCACAGGACGAAATCCCGCCCGATGGAACCTGTCATCGCTCCGGCCTTTCCCCCGCCAAATGCATGTCAGCCCGCGTCCGCTCAGGTGTCGGTGTAATTGGGCGCGCGCTTTTCCTTGAATGCTGCGACGGCTTCGCGGTGGTCGGCGGTTTCCATCAACAGGATTTGCTGACGGTCCTCGAAAGCGAGTGCGGCCTCGATGCTGCCGATTTGGGACAGGGCATTGAGCGATTCCTTGGTCAGCCGCAGCCCCATCGGTGCCGTCTTCAGCATGTCGTTGGCCAGCTCCAGACCGGTTTCAAGCAGCTTGTCCGCGGGAACGACATCGCTCACCAGCCCGGTCGCAAGCGCGCGCTGCGGCGAAATGAAGCGGCCGGTCATGAGGAACTCCGAGGCAACCGACAGCCCCACCAGCTTTGGCAGAAAATATCCGGACCCCATGTCGGTGCCGCTCACGCCGATCTTGATATAAGCAGCATTGAATTTGGCTTCGGGCGTGCAGTAGCGAATGTCCGCAGCAAGAGTGAGGGAGAAGCCCGCGCCGCAGGCCGGCCCCTGGACCAGCGCGATAATCGGCTGCGGACAGGACCGCATCGAACGTGTCACAGCAGCATAGCGAACCTGAATATCATACTGACGCTGTGCACGACCCGGCCCTGGGGATGCAAAGGCCTGCGAATCGAGGTCACCGCCGGCGCAGAACGCCCTGCCCTCGGCACGAATCAACACGACCCGAACGTCGCGCCGCTTCTGCAGCCCCTGAAAATAGCTGGCAAGTTCGTCCGCCAGTTCGGGGCTCATCGCATTGAGCGCCTCCGGTCGGTTCAGCGTAAGAATCTCGATCGGTCCGCGGTTCTCGACAAGGGTAAGCGGCTTGGCTGCGGCAGTGGCGGTCATGGATCCCTCCGGAAGCAAATTGGGGTCGAACAGCTAGTCTATTGGCACTGGCACAAAGTGCCGTGGATCAGCGGATCGAGGCCAATGGCCGCGCCCGTCATCGAGCCGCGCGTCGCAGGATATACCAGCGACAGTTCGCGGACCGGCTCGAGCGGCAATTGCCCTCTCCTCGTTTGACCGGATGATTATCAGCATTTGCCCGGGATGAGCGAGTTGGCGGCAGAACTGCCAGATATGCGGTAGTTCGGCACCGCAATTGACAGACAGCCCTGCGCTGCCGGAAAAATGCCGTGCCCCCGCCCACAACCAGGCGCCACGCCGTGGTTCGCCTGAGACGGCGCGGAACTGGCCGAGAAAAATGTCTGACATCGGGCGGAGACTGACCATAGGTCCAGTGTCCGCTGACCTGGAGGCGGATTGTGGGTAAGGGTGTTGCCAGTAATTCGGTGGAGCATGCCGCGAGCGGCGAAACTGGCTCGGCCAGCAGCTTGCGCGACATTGCGCTGGGTGACCTGTTGCGCGAAGCCGCGCGCGAGGCGGGTGATCGCGTGGCGCTGGTCGATGGCGTGGAGAACCCAGCTCTCCGCAGGCGCTGGACTTACAACGCATTGCTGGCAGAGGCGGAACAGGTGGCCCGCGCGCTGTTGGCCCGCTTCAAGCAGGGTGACCGCATTGCGATCTGTTCGCCGAATTCGGCCGAGTGGGTCATTTTCGAATATGGCGTCGCGCTGGCGGGCATGGTGCTAGTGCCGGTCAATGCCGACCTGCGCCAGGCCGAACTTGCCGCCACTCTTCAGGACTGCGAAGCAGCGGCGCTATTCCACGCCGACAAATGGCGCAAGAACGACATCGCGGCCAATGCGGCGGCTGTCCGCGATTCCGTCATGCCCGAGCTTGTGCTCGTACCCCTTTCCGACTGGGACGAGTTCCTCGCCTCGGGCTCTCCGGAAACAGCCTTGCCGCAGGTCCATCACCGCGATCCGGTAGCGATCCTTTTCACATCGGGGACGACCGGCAGGCCAAAGGGCGCAATACTGCACCACGGATTTACCAATCCGCCGCGCAGCGTTGCCGACCGCTGCGGATTTCGCCAGCACGGCGTCTACATGAATCCGACGCCGATGCATCATATCAGCGGGACGGCGGTAACCCTGTTTGCGGCGCTTTCGCGGCACGGCACCTTCGTGCAAATGTCCCATTGGGACCCGGCATTTGCGCTGGAACTGATCGAATCGGAACGTGTCAACGGCACGCTGCTCGTTCCTACCATGATAGTGGCACTACTCGATCACCCGGACTGTGACACGCGCGACCTGTCGAGCCTGGACTTCATCGTGACCGGCGCTGCTCCCGTGCCGCCCGCGCTGCTCGAACGCGTGCGCGAACGCATCGGCTGCCCGGTGCTGATCTGCTTTGGGCAGACCGAGGGCGGCGGGCCCGTAACTAACACCACATTGTCCGACGGCCCCGAAGAAATTGCCCACACCCTCGGCCGGGTGTTGCCCGGCGTCGAGGTGGAGATCCACGATCCGGCAACCGGAGCCAAGCTGGCTACGGGTGAAGTGGGCGAGCTCTGCTTCAGAGGACCTCAGATCATGCTCGGTTATTACGGCCGCGAAGAGGCAACGCGCGAGACGATCACTCCGGACGGATGGCTGCGATCAGGCGACCTCGGGACGCTGGATGAACACGGGTACGTCAGGATCAACGGCCGCCTCAAGGATATGATCATCCGCGGCGGCTCCAACATCTACCCCCGGGAAATCGAGGATGTCCTGTTCGAGCTGCCCGCGGTCGCCCAAGCGGCGGTGATCGGCCTTCCCGATGACAAATGGGGCGAGATCGTTCTTGCAGTAGTGCAGGCGGCCGAAGGATCCTCCCTGCACTTCGCCGAACTCGACCAGCATTGCCGCGAAAGAATGGCCCCCGCAAAGGTGCCCGTGCTCTGGTGCCAGATCGAAGCATTCCCCCTCAATCCAAGCGGGAAGATCCAGAAGTTCGAGCTTGCCAACTGGGTCCGCGAGGGCAAGCTGAAGCCCGTGTCGATCCGCTGAGAGGCTGGCGGTGCGTCGGGGATCCAACGACCTGATCCTCGTACATTCATTTGACGGTGCAGGCCTGCCCGGTACCGGCAGGAGGTGACGGATGGGTGAATTTGTTGAACTTCAGGTCGATCAGGGCCTGGCCACGATCACCATCAACCGGCCGGAGCGCATGAACGCGCTGACGCCGGGCATGATAATGGACCTGACTGACATCGCCCGTGATCTTGCCGGAGACCCGGAGTGCCGCGTGGTTGCCATTCGCCATACCGGCAAGGACCTGTGCACCGGGGCGGACACTGGCGATATTGCCGATGCGGCCAGACAGAGCCCAGCCGAACGCGAGCGCGCCTTTTACCATGGCCTTGCTACCCGCATTCAACCACTGCTGCGGGCCTTCCTCGCCTTGCCCCAGCCGGTGGTCATCGGTGGCCGCGGTCACGCGATCGGGTTGGGCGTGCAATTCCTCCTGACCGCGGATCTCGTCGTTGCTTCGGAAACGCTGAAGATCTCACTTCCCCAGGTTAAGCTCGGCCACGTCTTCGATCACGGCGAATCCTACCTGCTTCCCCGCCTGATCGGACAGCGCAAGGCGATGGAGCTCGCCCTGCTGGGCGATCGCATGACCGCCTTCGATGCCGAACGGTTCGGACTGGTCAACTTCCTCGTTCCCGATGCGGAGCTCGAAACGCGCACTGACGACATCGCCGCCAAATTGCTGGCGATGGCCCCGCTTGCCCTGCTCAACAGCAAGGCGCTGATGCGCTCCAGCAAAACGGCAGACATGGAAACCCAGCTAAGCGCTGAACGATTGTTCGCATCGCGCTGCGCCGGAACCGAGGACTTTGCCGAAGCCGTCGCGGCATTTGGAGAAAAGCGCCAGCCGCACTTCACGGGGCGGTAGCTAGACTAGCACCTCCGGAAGGACCGACAGCGTTTCGGGCGCCAGACCACGCTCATCCAGGAACGCTTCCAACTCCGTCGCAGCCTTGGCGGTTTCATGCAACAGCCAAGTGCGGAACGCCCTTAGCGCAGGTCCGTCCGGCCGACCTCTGCGGGTCACAATATAATGCGGCAGCGACACCGAGAATACCCGGTCAACCGGCAGAGCCAATCGCCCGTTCTGCAAGTCTCCTGCGACGAAGAACAGGTTGCCGAGTGCAATTCCGGCCCCTTGCCGTGCAGCCTGGTAGGTCATGCTCAGCGAATCGAAGCTGATGTTACGCAGCGCGCCAGCCTCCGGAACATCCAGCGCCTGAAGTAACCCAGTCCACAAATCGCCCTCTCGCGCAGCCATCAGGAAAGTCTGCTCCGCCAACCATGGCTGCCCCGCCATGCGGCCTCGTTCCGCAAGCTCGGGCGCACAGACCAGCGCAAAATAGGTCTCGAACAAACGATCGCAACGGAATGCTTCCCCGAGCGGCGGCATGCCGGTCAGCGCCATGTCGAAATCATCGTTGCGCCATTCTGCATCTTTGATCGACAGGCTGAATTCAAGATGGATTTCGGGGTACAACTCTTGGAAATTCGCGAGCCTAGCTGACAACCATTCCGTGGTGAAAGTCGAATAGAACCGCAACCGCAGCGTATTGTCGCGCTGCCGGTCGCTCGCCAACGCATGGCTGGCCATGTCGATCTCGTCGAACGCCCGCCCGATTGAGTCCAGGAATGCGGCGCAGCCAGGCGTCGGTTCCACGCCTGCAGGCCCCCGCCGCAGCATGGTGCGGCCAAAATGCTCTTCCAGAAGCGTCACGTGCCGGCTGATCGCCCCCACCGAGACACCCAATTCCTTCGCTGCTGCCGAAAGGCTGCCACGCCGCCCCGCCGCCTCCAGCGCGCGCAGAGCATTAAGCGAAGGAAGGCGATAGCGCATCGGGCCTTTCGATCCTGAGTAGTCCGCCTGGCGCGCAATGCGCAGGGATCGCACACCGGGTTTGAGGAAATTGTCACTACCCCTGTCAGGAATGGCAAGGCAACCTCCGAGCAGAAAATATCTTGGTGTGGGAAGGATTGCGATGTCTGGCGAGCACTATGATTTCGACGTAATCGTCGCTGGCGCCGGACCGGTGGGTCTGACCATGATTATCGAACTTGGACGCCGCGGCATCAGCACGATGATCATGGAACGCGATCCCACCACCGCACCCTGGCCCAAAATGGACCGTTCCAACGCGCGTACCATGGAAATCTTTCGTCGCATGGGCATCGTCGATCGCGTTCGCGCGCTCGGCTATCCGGGCGACAACCCGATGGACGTGTTCCTGGTGAGAACCATGAACGAGCCACCTATCGCCACCATCCCCTTCCCCAGCGTCGACGAGAAGCGCGCGCAGGTCGCGGCGTGCACCGACGCCACCTTGCCGCTCGAACCTTACCAGCTGGTCGCGCAGAACGATCTCGAACCCCTGCTGCGCGAGGTTGCGGAAAAGGAAACGCCCAACACCGTAGTCCGATATGGTCTCGAATTGATCGGTTTCGAGCAGGATGAGACCGGTGTGACCGTCACTACCCGCCGCACCGGAGATAACGAAACCCCAATCGCCCCCTCCCCCGAAAACCTCAATGCAGAAACGGTCGGAGAAGGTGCGGGCGCCATCGAGACGTTCCGCTGCCGCTACCTTGTCGGCTGCGATGGCGGCCGCAGCACTGTCCGCAGCCTGCTCGAAATTCCGATTGAAGGGATTTCGGCACCGACGGATCTGCGACAGGTGATCTTCAAGTCCGACGATCTCTACGAACGGATGGCTGTGCCCAAAGGGCGGCACTATAGCTTCGTAACCGGCGGTCATGCGATCGTTGCGCAGGGCTCACGCAAGGAGTTCACGCTGCACTCGCCCCTGCCGGCCGACACCGACTTCTACAAGCTGCTGCGCGAATTGATCGGGTTCGATTGCGACATCCGGATCAGCCATGTTCTCACCTGGCGCCCCCACCTTCGGGTTGCCCGGTCCTTCCGCAAGGACCGGGTGTTCATGGCCGGTGATTCGATTCACCTCGTCATTCCCACCGGGGGGTTGGGCATGAACACAGGAATTGGTGATGCGATCGACCTGTCGTGGAAACTCGCCGGTACGATCCAGGGCTGGGGCGGCCCGGAACTGCTCAACTCGTACGAGGCAGAACGGCGCCCGGTGGGCATCCGCAATGTCGAGGCTTCGACCTGGGCCGCCGACGGCGCGTTCTCCTGGCAGGCGACTGTTACGCGCGAAACGCTGGAATTCGGTCCGGCGGGCGAAGCTGCGCGTGCGAAGATTGCCGCCACCTTCACCGCGCAGCAAGGCCGCATGCACGGAATGGTCGGCGTAGAGACATGCTATTCCTACGCTGGTTCGACTATTGTCGCCCATGAACCGGGCAACATGCCGCACTGGGAAATCAGCCGCATTGTCCCGCACAGCCGACCGGGTATCCGGATCCCACATATGTGGTTGAAGGATGGGAGGGCCATGCAGGACCTGTTCGGCAGCGGCTATACTCTGCTTGATCTTTCAGGAACTTATGACAGTACTGCGATGGAAGCGGCCTTCGCTGAAATCGGCGCACCGCTCGAAGTCATTCGCCTCGATGAGCCGCACGTCCGAGAGACTCTAAAGGCTTCTGTCCTGCTGATACGACCTGACCTTCACATCGCCTGGCGGGAAACGGGCTACCCCAATTCAATCAAAGAAGTCGCCCGCGTCGTTACCGGACATGGCCCGGGATTTCGGCCCTGATTTAAGAGCCTGAAAGGGAGAACAGGCAAATGATGCGCGAAACAGGGGAGATCCCCCACGCAGCCGATGTCGTCATCCTCGGCGCAGGTATTGCCGGCCATGCGGCGGCTCTGGCTGCGGCCGATGCTGGTGCGCAAGTCCTGCTGCTTGAAAAGGCATCCCAGCCGGGAGGCAGTTCCGCAATGGCCGGCGGGGGATTCATCTTCGCTGGCACCGACCTGATGATCGCAGCGGGCTATGATGAAGGCCCCGAAGATCTGCGTGAGAAGTTGTTCACTTCGGGCAAGAACCGGAACAACCCCGTGCTCGTCGATGCCTTTGCCTATAATCAGCTCGAAGCATACGAGTTTCTGAAGGCGAATGGGGCCAAGTTCAAACTCAACCCGCTGGATCGCTGCCTGCATGAGACCGGCACCGGCCGGGTCATAACCAACTTGCATATGGCGGCGCGCGCGCACGCCAATATCACCTTTGCCTCCAAGTGCGCCGGAATGAAGCTGTTGCGGGATGCCGATAGCGGCCGGGTCTGTCAGGTCATCGTCGCGTTCGGCGACGAGGTTATCGAGATCGAGGTCCGGCGTGCCGTCGTCCTTGCCACTGGGGGCTTCTCGCGGTCGCGCGAATTGCTTGGCGTGTTTGCCCCGGAACTGCTCGATGCGGTCAAGCACGGCGGCGTCGCCAACACCGGCGATGGCATCATGATGGCATGCGATCTCGGTGCTGGCCTTGCCGATCTTGGCTACGTCAGCGGCTCATTTGGCGGTGCAATCCGCAACTATCCGCACGGCGTCCAGGGAGCAGACGAAGTGCCGCCGCTGCTGTTCAGCTTCTTGTCGGGCGGGATCATGGTCAATTCGGCCGGCGAGCGCTTCGTCAACGAGGGCCAGACCTACAAGGCACTCGGCAATGCCGGAATGGCCCAGCCGGGCGGTGTCGCCTTCCAGATCTTCGATAGCAAGGTGCTGGCAACTGCGTTCGAAGACAGTACGGTCAACAACTATCCCGAAGGCATTGCCGCCGGCTATATCCGCACCGCCGATACGATTGCCGAACTGGCGGCGCATATGCAGATCGACCCGGCCGCGCTCGAACGCACGATCGAGCGCTACAATGCCAATGCCCGCAATGGCGTCGACCCCGATTTCGGCCGCACCCGCAATTTAATGCCGGTCGACACCGCGCCGTATTGCATCGCCGCCACGGCCAACGCGCTGACAACAACCTATGGCGGCATCACCACCAACGGCGACATGGCCGTCGTCGACTGGTTGGGCGAACCGATCCCCGGGCTGTTCGCGGCGGGCGAGGTGGTAGGCGGGTTCCACGGCGCTGGCTACTACAGCGGCAGTTCGCTTTCGTCGTCAGCGACATTCGGCATGCTGGCCGGTCGGGCAGCTGCAGCCTATCCTGCCACCTGAACTCGATTTCTTCTGGGAACCCGCCGATGACCGCGCAGCATACCACTCACATCGATGCCATTCTCGCGGACTTCGTGAGCCCGCACGATGATCCAGAAGGGCGTGCCCGGGCGCTGGCGACCCTGAGGTCATGGCACCTCGGCATCGAGACCGACGATTTCGCCCTGCTCGAAAGCCTGATGCACGAGGACATCGTCATCGAATTGCCGTTCAATGAAAGCGGCCGCACCGAAGCCGGCTTCTACCGCGTCTATGAAGGCATCCCCGCCTGCATCGAATTCTGGCGGATAGCTTCGACCTTCGAGGGCGAAATGCGCCCTTTCACCGACATGGACCTGACGGTAAACCCCGACGGCTCTCGGCTCTTCCTCGAAGCGCGTGGCGACATCACCATGCAATCCGGCACCGAGTATCGCAACCGGTACGTCCTGCGCCTCGACTTCGCCGGAGGCAAGGTCCGCCGCTATCGGGAATATTATAACCCGATCACGTCTGCCCACGCCTTCGGCCGGCCGATTGCCGGGCAGTTCATGATTGAGAACCTTGCGATTTGACACCGCAGTCGGCTCGGGATTGGGAAAGTCCGCACGAGCTGGAAAATCACATCGCCAAGATGGCGTCTACTCTACCAAAATGCGAAGATGCTGGGAAATATCAGCTGATAGCGCCGATATCCTTCAATTCCGGGATGCTCCCATGAAATATCCCATTCTTCATTGAGGACTATTTCAGTATCCGCGCCCAGTTCACGCGCCGGGGTGAGATCATCCTTTCTCTTGACCGGGCAAGCCTGTCAGCCAGCAGAGGCTGCAATAAAGTGATTGCCCGCCCGGTCGCGACCGTGGACCACCAGCTCGCAACCTTCTTCGGCAAGCATACGGGCGACGCTCTCTCCGATGCCCGAGCTGCTTCCGGTAACAAGCGCGCGCTTTCCCTTAAGCTTTAAATCCATGGCTTCCCCTCTGCGACAATTGAGTTTTCGCAAGGAAGGCTGACCACTCCATCCGCTCAGCGGCGGCGCCACTGCTGGCCGATTACCCGCTTGCGCAGCGCCTCCTGGCGCTCGTCCGCGGTCACCCGCGCCGTATATGCGGGGAGCGCCTCATCGAGTTCTTCGAGCCGCACCACCCTCGAAGTGATCGACGGCGCTGACGAAGCGATCCAGCGGAAGCGGATCTGGACGCGTTCAAGCCCCAGGGTATCGAGCCAGTTGGCCGCTCCGGTATCCCTTGCGCTCACCACGATCCGAACGAGCCCGTCAGGATCGGCAATTGCCGTATGGCCGTTGATACTGGTCTGTGCATACATCCCGTTCAGCGCGCTATAGGCATAGTCCATCAATTGGACACTCCAGTAGGTGCATCCATCGGGGATCGCGCATTCAGCAATCCAGGCCTCGTCGTCGGTGACCTTGATCACGCCATGTGTATAGGCCTGACCTGAAACGCCGGCGCTGCCGAAGCTCCCCGAGACGTCGGCGAACTTGTTGACCTCGACGCCCTCGATCTGCTCGTTCATCACCCGAAGCATTGCGAGCACGTCATCACGCACCGACTCGGCGGTGAATACAAGGTTCTCCGCAAACTCCTGCGCGGCGAGCTCCTGCTTGGCGATCGGCTGGTCGAGGCGCATGATCGACAGCTGGCCATCAATCTCGTTCAGCCAGTCGTAAGAGACCTGCCGCACCCAGACAAATGAATCGTCGCGCGTTGGATCGAGCTGCATCCATGCACCCGTGTATCCGGCCGGGCGTTGGGGGCTGAGGATGACTTCGAAAGTGCCGTCATCAGCGATTTCGCAATCGTCGACGTTGAGGTCTCCAAGCATCTTGTGACGCGTAAGATCGCCCACGCCGAGCATGCCAGCGCCGACCTGCAGATACATCAGCTTGGTCGTCCCGCGCTTGCCAAAGATGCGATAGGTGCCGCTGCCACGAATATAGGCGATTTCGTAGCTATTGTCGGCGTTGGAGTTGAAGCGGCGCATCTCGTGGTTGAGCAGAGTCAACCAGCGCGGATGGTCACGGTCGATACTGGCAAGCGACTGCAGCTCCGCGATCAGCGCCCAGATCAGCGCCTGGGTGACCTGGCTCTGCTCTTCGACCGATCGGCCGGGAGTCGAGACGCGATAGACCTCGGCACCTCCCGCAGCGAGCGTATCGATGAAGGCGCTCCACTGCGCCTGGCCGTTTGTCCGGTCTTCAACCATGTCGTTCCCTTCTGATCACGCGGGAGTGGCGGCGTCGGTTGGCTATCCGGTAGCGTGATGACTGCCGCCGATAGTGGGTCGTCTGGTTAACTCTGGTGAATGAAACGACGAATATATTCGCCGAAGTACTGGTCGATCACGCGGTCCGTCAGGCCGAAGTCGGCGAGCGAATATTTGTGCGCGCCGTGCTTGCCCTGCTCGTTGGCAGTCTCCCACCCGATCATCTGCTGTTCGGACTCAGGGGTCAGTACGTGTCCCGCTCGCTCATAAAGCTCGCGGAAGGCAGGCATCGGATTGCTCCGGATTTGTTCGTACTGCACGTCCATGATCCGGTCGCCCAGCCGGTACTCATCCCGGATCGCCATGTAGCGGTGCGCATAGCGCGAGAACCGGTCTACCACGGTGAAGGCGATATCCCGTGCCTCGATCTCGGCGAAATATGGTCGCGAGAATTCCGTGCCCAGCTTGAGCAGCGAAGGGATCGAGACGTGCGGATCGCGGTGGATATGGATGAACGTGGCCTTGGGGTGCGATGCCAGGAAGTCGTGCACGGAATTGAGCAGCGACTCGTTCTTGAACAGCCAGCGCCGGCCTTTTCGTCCGCCCTGCTGCCACTGGAGGTACCGGTAGAGATCGGCCGCATATTCGTGATTGTCACGGTCCGAAGGGTAAGTCCGATCAATCAGATAGTGGTAATAAGACGGTGATGGTGGGCGCCAACTGCTCCAAAAATTGTCGTTGAAAGTCAGACCGAGCAACCACAGATCGGACTGCACTTCTTCCTCGCCATAATGGTGGCCAGCGCGCAGCTCGGGATTGCTGTCACTGGCCTCGATCAGCGGATCGTCTGCGCGAGCGGCGGCAATTCGAGGGTCACGCCCCTGACCATTCCAGCCGGGGAACGGCGCGGGATTGACCAGCTGCCACATGAAGGTCTTGAGCAGGTTGGGATCGGCGCCGAGCATGCGATGCGTCTTGGTCGTGCCGGACCGGGGCATGCCGAGGATCACGATCGGATCACTGACGTCCTCCTCGCGAATTTCTGGGTGCGCCTTGAGATCAGCTGCGAAGCGCGCCCGGTTGACCAGTTGCCGCACGATGGTGTCGCGTACGAGGCGAAGACCTTCCAGGTCGACTTGCACATCCTGGATGTAGCATTCGGTCATTCGGCGCAGCGCAACGATGAACCTCTCGTCCCCGAAATCGGTCAGACCGGAAATCTGCCGCGCATCGGCGAGCAGTTTGTCGGCGTCGAGAGCGCTGGCCAGTTCTACATGGGAAACGAGCATTGCGGTATTCTCCCTGTTTAAAGCATGTTCGAGCAGACTTCAGGTCCCTGGTCGGCTCGTACGATAGGCCGCGACAGCAAATTTCCAGGATTCCCGGGTTCGGTCAGGCCGGGCACGTCCGAAGACGCTTGGACAGGAATTGCAGCGCCTTGTGATGCTTATCGGGCGACCTGCCTGCAATTCCGATTGCCGCCAATGATGCGTCCAGCAGCGGCCAGAGGAGAACGCGTTCACGACGAAGCTGAGCCCCGGACTTCCAGCACCCTTGCTCAGCATCTTACTGAATGCCACCGCCACGGGATCGCCCCCGTGCCCATGGCAACTTTGCCATGCAGTTTCATATCCTCTCCGACAAATCGGACTTACGGCACGACTAGAGCGAATGTATTAACTCCGCAACGGTCGCACCTCAGGTTCCGGCTATGCGTGATGTTGGCGCGAACCGAATCGCGCCGG
>Ga0207647_10000201_pt1 | contig 48853 bp, 46 predicted proteins | sample KBSCornC2_FD_184295 | JGI IMG/M metagenome (GOLD analysis project Ga0207647, IMG submission 184295) | Corn rhizosphere microbial communities from Kellogg Biological Station, Michigan, USA - C2 (SPAdes) (version 2) | ecosystem: Host-associated > Plants > Roots > Rhizosphere ... | reverse complement strand
CCCCGTCCTTAACCGCCACGTCCGCCGCATACGGAGACGACCCCAACCCGTCGACCACGGTCCCGCCCCGGATCACCAGATCAAAATCGGACATCGCCACCTCCTCGAAAACGACAAAAAAAAGCGCGTTCTTTGCGCCTGGCACCGCATTTCGCGCCGCCCAGGCAGTGCTCGCGCTCAATATTCGGGCGATATCGCCCCGTGGATGACCTGCACGGGAATGCCACCCATGCGTGGTATTCCCGTGACGGGATCATAGCCGTCGTCCGCCGAGCTCAGCCGGCCGGTATTGCCGCCGGTCTGGCGCGGACGGTCCGATCCCGGATTGGCCCCGAAGCCGTGCGACATCGAGATCATGCCAGGCCGCAGCGCACCCTCGCCCTTCACGATCGCTTCGATCTCGCCATGCGGCGAGCGAAGCCGCACACAATCCCCATCCGCAAGCTTCAGCCGCGCGAGGTCATCCGGATGCATATAGGCCGGATTGACCCCGTCGCCGGCCAATTTGGCGATCTGGCGGCCGAAGCTGTTGAGAATGTTGTTGGTGCGGCGCGGCAACAGGCGGAAAGGATAATCGGCTTCGATCGCGCGATTGTCCTCACCCAGGACTGCGGCGAGTTCCTCCAGCATCGGTGCGGCGCCCAGCTCCAGCCGGGCATCGTTGCCCGGCTCACGCGGCGCGACGCGCCGGTCGCTCTCGAAGATGTGGCCGTCGGGATATTGCTTCACCCGCTCCAGCGGGATGCGCGATCCCTGGCAGGATAGCTCGATCAGCTGGTCGGTGGTCGGCTTGGGGCCGGTGGGATCGAGCGTGAAGCTCAGCGGTGCATGCTCGGCCTGCGGGCCGTTGCCATAATAGAGTGTCACTGGAATCTCAGTGCCCATGCGCTGGGCGATCCCCCAGAAGAATTCCCAGTCTTCAATCACGTCGCTGCCCTCGGGCGGATCTACGATAGCCGGGGTGTAGGCTGCGTAGGGTTCGGGAAAGCCGCGCGTGGTCCCATAATATTTCACGCCTTCGGGCATGTAGGTGGTCATCGGCGTCTCGAGCGAAAGCTTAGGCGCGATGACGTAGTGGGAAAGCTCGGCGGTGGCTGTCATCTCGGTGTCGATGGTGACGAGCAGATCGAGCGCATTCAGCGCGGCAAACGCCTTGGCCTGATCTGGCCAGGCCATCATCGGGTTGCCGCCGCCGACTATCAAAGCCTTCACCTGCCCCGGCCCCGGCATCAGGATCTCGTCGGACAGCGCGGCGGCGGAGAGGCCGCTCACGCAGCCTCCCAGGCCTCGCACGCGCAGTTTCGGTTCGAAGCCCCAGCCCTGGAAGGCCGGCCAGGGCTGAGCGCGCGCGGTGAAGCCGGGTAACAGCACGTTGGGCTTAGCCAAGACCTCGCCCTCGCGCGCCCAGTGGCCGCACAGGGTGGCGAGGCAGAGCGCAAGATATTCGGTGAGCGTCGAGTGGGTGGCGAAGCTCGGACCGGTGCCGCAGCTTACGCCGGCATTCTTGGCACCGGCGAAGATGCGCGCGGCCTCGACGATCTGGCTTGCCTCGATCCCGGCCCGCTCGGCGGCATATTCGGGCGTGAACGGCTCGACCGCGTCGCGTAGCGCGTCAAGACCCTTGGTGTTGGCGACGACGAAATCGCGATCGACCAGATCCTCCGCGAGGATCACACGGATCATCGCGGCGAGGATCGTGGGGTCTTCGCCGGCGCGCGGCTGCATGTGGATATGCGCGCGCTTGGCAGTTTCGCTGGCGCGGGGATCGATCACGATCAGCTTGGCTTCCGACGCCTGCATGTCCTTGAGCACGCGGCCGGGATTCTGGCCGGGAAAGCCGGGCGACTTGCTGATCACGGGGTTGATGCCGACGAGCAGCCAGGCGGCGGCGGCGGCAAAGGGGCGCTGGCCCGCCTGCCACATGCCGTGATGGGCGAGCGCGATCAGGATGCCGGGCTTATCGATCGAGCCTGCCGTGAAGAACATCGGGGAGCCGAGGCCCTTCAGCCAGCCGCCCGCAATCGAGTTGGAGATCACGAAGGGCACCGTTCCCATTCCGACATAGACGGCGACGGAGCGAGGCCCGTGCTCCTCGACGATCTCTTGCAATTTGGCGGAGATCTCGTCCATTGCCGTCTCGGCGCCGATCCGCTGGAAGCCGCCGTCGGTGCCGCGTTTGAGCGAATGGAGCAGGCGCTGCTCCCCATAATGCTGTTCCGGCAGGGCGCGGCCCTTGGGGCAGGTATAACCCCCATAGAGCGGGGCGCGCGGATTGCCCATGATCTTGGTCGCGCGACCGTTCTCCACTGTGACCTGGATCGGGCAGAAGGCAGTGCACAGCCGGCAGAGGCTGGTGCGGACGTCGGCGCCGACTTTCGTCGTCCTCATGTGAACATCACCATGCAGCGTGCAGTGGCCCCACCGCGAAGCGCGCCGAAGGCAAAGTCGATCTCGCCGAGAGCGATGTGTCGGGCGACGAGACATCGCCGATCGGCGATGCTTCGATCCGGATCCGGAGCAGCGTTTCGTATAGAGCTGGCCGGTCGAGATCGGCCGGAGCAAGGCGCGCGACAACGCTACCGAGGGCCAGGCCATCCCGCATCCGACCAATGACTAAGCCCATTTGCCTCTCCTCACGCGCCCATTTGCGGACATGCGTTCAGTCCACCAACCGCTTCACCTCCCGGTCGCGGTCCAGCGCGGGATCGAGATAGCGGCCGACCTTGTAATCGCCGGCGATGGTGGTGCGGCGTGCGTGCCGCTCGACATCGAGGGGTACGCCGGTGGCCGAGTGGACCATCCGCCAATTATCCCACACTATCATGTCGTTCTTCTGCCACTGGTGGAAATAGGCGAAGCGAGGATCACCGATATGTTCGGCAAGCTCGGTCAGCAGCGCGTCGCTCTCCGCCTTGTCCATCCCCAGCACATAGCGTGCGTGCATCGGAGAGAGCTTCAGCACCTTGCGGCCGGTCTCGCGCTGAGTGATGACAAGGGGATGGACCACGGGTGGGAAATCCCATGCGCCGCCGCCCTTCGTCTTGATGTCCAGGCGGCGGATATCCTTGGGGAAGCCGAACTGGCCCGAACAGAAGTCCGGGTTGAACTCGTAAACCACTTCGAGATCCGCAATTCGCGCCTTCATCGCGTCGGAAAGCCGGTCATAGGCGGCGATGGCGTCGCTGAAGCCGGTCTCTCCCATCGTCGTTGCCGGGATGGTCATCCGCAGTACCGCGCCGCGAACGATGGTCGGCATGAACGCCTGATCCCAATGCCAGCCAAGCCAACCGGCAAGATCCATGCCGCCGACATTGTAGAATGGGGCAGGGCGCCCGGTTTGATCGGCCGGATCATAGGCCAGGGTCATCATGAACTGGTTGGTCGGATCGTTGAGGTCGGCGGTCGCCGCTGGTTCCATTTCTCCGAAGATTGAACTTAGCCGCATCTGCGCTTCATCATCCTGATCGGCACCACGGAAAAGCAGGATGCCGGCGTCGATCCAGGCATCATGGATGGTGCGGCGGGTGGACTCGTCGATCGGCTTGGACAAGTCCACGCCGATGATCTCGGCGCCGAAATCGGGGGTGAGCGGGCGACGCTCGATCGGCGCGGTGCGGGTCAGTGTGTCGGTCAGCATGCGATGGGCTCCGGTTGAACGATAAGGCGGCGCAAATCCTGCACCGCGCGATAGGCATCGCGGACGGCCTCGCCGATGCGCGCCACCTGCACCGCATCGCCGATGCGGATAGTGGGAACATCGACGCTGCCGAGCGCGTCTGAAAGCGTGGTGTCGGGCACCAGGCCATGGGCGAGCAGCACGGCGGAGGCCGGCTGCTCGATCATGATTTCGCCGTGCGCGAGCACGACATGCTCACCGTCGATCGAGGCCAGCCGGGTATGATCCATGACGCGAATCGACGGGTTGCTTGCCAGCCGTTGTAGCAGGGCGATGCGGTAAAGCGCCTCGGCGTTACGGGCGAGAAACTTGCGGTCCGATCGCGTGACCAGCAGCACCTGGTGCCCCGCCTTGGCGAGGAACTCGGCCGTCTCGGTGCCCGTCTCGCCGCCGCCGTAAATCAGGATCGGGCGCTCGGCGGAGGAAGGCGGCACGGTTGCCTCGCCGATCAGCACCTCGAACGCGGGCGAGGTCGGAAGATTGCCCCATTCAGCCAGAGCGAGCGGCGCCGGGCGGGAGCCGGAAGCCAGGATCAGCGCATCGGGCATGTCCGCGTCCAGCATCTCGCGGGTGACGGTCGTGCCGGTATGCACGCGAACCTTGCTGCGTTCGATCCGCTTGAGCAGGAAGTCGTGATACCAGAATAATTTGTCCTTGCCCGGCGGCACCGCCGAGGTGATCAGGTTGCCGCCTAGGCGCTGGCGCTTCTCGTAGAGCGAAACGTCGAAGCCTGCCTGATCGAGCAGCAGCGCCGCGGCCATCCCGCCCGGCCCTGCGCCCACCACCGTCGCGCGCAGCCCCGCGGCGAAATCCTCGATCACCGGCTGGGTTTCATGGCCGCAGCGCGGATTTTCGGCGCAAGCGACGGAGCGGCTCTGCGCCAGTTCGCGGATGCACCAGTTGCATGACGTGCAGGGGCGGATGTCGTCAACCAGGCCGCGTTGCGCCTTGATCGGCCACATCGGGTCTGCCAGCAGAGCACGGCCAAGCGAGACCATGTCGGTATCGCCACGGATCACGGCCTGCTCGCATTTGTCGGGCCAGCGCATCACGCCGGCGGTGATCACCGGCTTGCCGGTCGCTTCGCGAATGCGGCGGGCATAAGGAAGGCGATCGCCTTCCTCCACCGACATCGGCTCCAGGATCAGGTGCGCGCTCTCGAGAAAGCCCCACGAAACGTCGATCGCGTCGACGCCGACTTCGCACAGGCGCGGCGCGATCTTCTCGCTATCCTCGATGGTGAGGCCGCCCTCGACACCGTCGATCACCGACATGCGGTACAGGAGCGGCTTACCGCTGAGTTGCGCCTTCACCGCCTTGATGACTTCGGTCGGGAAGCGCAGCCGCCGCTCGAAATCGCCACCCCATTCGTCGGTGCGATGATTCATGAGCGGCGAGAGAAACTGCTGTATCAGATAGCCGTGCGCACCGTGCAGCATCACGCCGTCATAGCCCGCCAGCATGGCCAGCCGGGCGGTGTTGGCGTAGCTCGCGATGATGCGGCGGATTTCGTGATCCTCCAGCGCGCGGGGCTTGCCACTCATGTAGATGCTGTTGAGCGGGATCGCACTGGCCGACACCGGCGACCGGCCGATGATGCTCTCCTTGGTCTGGCGCCCGGCGTGCGAAATCTGGATCACAGCCTTGGCGCCGGCGGCGTGGATCGCGGCGACAAGCCTGGCGTGGCCGGCCTTGTAGATCTCGTTGTCGAGTCTCAGTTGCGGCACGTTGGAACTGAAGCCGTCGCTGCCGTCGACGCAGGTGAACTCCGTGACGATCATCCCTGCTCCCCCGCGCGCCCTTTCCTGATAATAAGCGATGACGTCGGGATTGATCGAGCCGTCGGGGTTGCCGAGATGGGTTTCCATCGGCGCCATCGCGATCCGGTTCTTGAGCGTCAGCGAGCCGATCTGCACGGGCTCGAACAGGCGCGGATAAGCCATTATCCTCTCTCTTTCCTCATCATGTCGTTCGGAAGACTATAGTCCATCTGGTGTTGCTGAATAATACCCTTATTTTCGAACTGACAATTTCGGTGTATTGAATAATCATGGATCGCTTTTCCGCCTTGGAAGTATTGGTCGCGATTGCCGACAGCGGGGGCTTCAACCGAGCGGCGGTGCGCCTCGACATGTCGCCCGCGATGGTTTCGACCCATCTGGCGCGATTGGAAGAGCGGCTCGGTGCCAAGCTGATCGAGCGCACCACGCGCCGGCTCGATCTGACGCCCCAAGGCCGCCATTTCCTCGATGAGGCGCGCACCATTCTTTCGTTGCTGACCCAAGCTGAAACAGCAGTGCGGCGTGGCACGGGCGGGCCGAGCGGACGGGTACAGATCGATGCGCCGGGTGCCATCGGCCTGCGCTTCGTCGTGCCGGCGCTGCCAGCGCTGCGCGCGCTGCATCCCGAAATCGTAATCGATCTCAGTGTCGGCGACCGGGGCACCGTCTTTCGCACCGATGGCTTCGATCTGTTGATCCGGGTAGGCTCGCCGAACGAGGGGCAGGGTCATATCGTGCCGCTGGGCGAGACCCGCTTCGTGCAGATCGCTTCGCCGGACTATCTGGCGCGCCGCGGCACACCCGGGACGCCGGAGGAACTGCTGGAGCACGACCTGGTGAACTATGCGACCGCCGCCAGCCCGATCGGGCATCGCTGGCGCTTCTGGCGGGACGGTGAGATGCACTGGCTGCGCCCGCCCGGCGTCGCCACCTTCAATCATGGCGGCGCGATCGCCGCGGCGGTGGCAGCGGGCGTCGGAATCGGCCAGACATTGGAAATGCTGGTGGCGCCAGAGATCGCCGAGGGCCGAGTGGTGCCGATCCTCACCGATTGGAACCGCAACGGCGTGCCGATCCAGCTCGTGATTCCGGAGGATCGCGCCGCACGTCCGGCGGTGAAGGCCGTCGCGGACTTCCTGCGCGACAATGTCGACTGGAGCGGTCGCCGCTGAGGCGCCGCCGTGATTCAGATGCCCCAAAGCTTCGCGGCGGTACCGCCGACGATCTTCTGTCCTTCCTCGGGGCCGGCGATGTCGAAGATCGCCTTCACGATGCGGCCGGATTCCCCCAGCACGCCCTCGGGGTGAGGGTAGTCGACTGACCACAGCAGGCGATCGGCGCCGATGCGATGGAGCTGCTCCATCGCCACACTATCCTCCATGAAGGTCGTGTAGCAGTTGTTGTGCCAATACCAGCTCGGCGCGTGCGCGAGCCTCGGACGCAGTTCGGTCGCATAGTCGCGCGCCACCTTGTCGGCATTTTCGAGCGTGCCGGCAACCCAGCTTGCGCCGCCCTCGGTGAACACCACCTTGAGGTCGGGGAAGCGATCGAACACGCCGGAGAAGACCAGCTGGCCGAACAGCCCGCAGAAAGGCATCAGGTTGGCGTTGAGGTTGGCGCCTAGCGAACCGCGGCCGCTATACTGGATGTAGGCGCCGATGTGGAAGGAGATCGGTATGCCGCTCTCCTGGATGGCAGCCCACATCGGGTCCATTTGGGAGCTGTTGTAGCGCACGCCCTTCGGGCTGACCGGAATGTCCATCGCCTTGAAGCCGAGCGCCTTGATCTTCTGGATATAATCCTTCGTTCTCTCCGGCCAATAGAAGGTCGGCAACAGGGCCACGGGGAAGAGCCGGTTGGGCGCGGCCTCCTTCCACTCGGCCGCCCATTCGTTGGCGACATCGACGCAGCGCGCCCAGAATTCCTTGTCCTCCATGCGGATCAGGCTGTTCAGGCGGCCATGATAGACGATCGATGCCTCGATCCCTTCCGCGTCCATGTCGGCGAGGCGCTTGGAGACGTCCCAAAAACCTTCGCGACCTTCTGGAAAGTCGGAAGGAAGGCCGGGAACATCGTAGTTTTTGCCGTCGAAAGTCAGATGGAAACCGGCCTCATCCTGCCAGAATTTCGGCGCACGGTCCTGGTCGACACCCTTTAGGCGATCTTCCCATAGGTGAGGAACCTCCATGACGTGGTCGTCGCTGGAGATGATGCGCGTGCCGGCCGGCGGCGTCCACGACTGGGCCGGGATGATGCGGTCCCTCGGCCACGGCGTGGGCGTGAAGTCGTTCATGTCTTTCCCTCTGGTGTTCGGTATTGGCGCGAGAATAGCCGATTAAATGGCGCCGCGCGGTAGCATTCGCTCAATATCGAGAACGCGATGTTATGCGTTCAGGCGGCGAGATCTTCCTGCAGCTTGTGTGCCGTGTGCGCGAACCGATCGAGATAGTCGTTGATGGCCGCCGCTGCCGTCGAGGTCTGATTCACCTTGCGCTCGATACCTTCGCCAGCCCACCTGGTCGCGTTCCGGCATGACGCGTTCACTGGCCTATTATGACCCGCATTCAGGGAACTCTATCCGTGCAATGGTCAAGGCAACGTGAAGGGCTGCGGAAAAAATCGCTTTGGCGATACCTTAATCCCGCCATGCATCGGAGCCATGATCTTCAGCCGCGGGATCGGCCATCACGTCCGATATATAGGTCGGCATATGGTTAAGAGATGCGCCATACTGGCGCCAACGAAGGAGACGGAATGACGAGCTTGGAAGAACTAAACGCGCGGATTGCTGCCTCCCCTTATAACAGCTGGCTGGGGTTGCGCGCCGTGGCGATCGACCCGGCTGGCGTGACACTGGAAGCCGATACGCGGCCGGAGATGCTCGGCAATCCGGATACCGAGCTTGTGCATGGGGGAGTGGTGTCGGCGATGATCGACGCGACCTGCTCCTACGCCTGGCTCGCCAACGAGGGTGGCTTTGTCTCGACCGTGGACCTCAGGACGGACTTCCATCGCCCGATGCCGAAGGGCCGCATCACCATCCGGGCGGACATCGTGCGGGCGGGCCGCATCATCATCACGGTCGATGCCCGCATTGCCGATTCCGACGGCCGCCTTATGGCGAGCGGCCGGGCGGTGATGATGCGTGGGTCGAAGGCGGTCGCCGGGTCGGCGGGCTGATCCCGCCGAGCATGCGCCCGGATAGCACGCGAACTCTTAGAGCCGCTCGACGATCGTGACGTTCGCCATCCCGCCGCCTTCGCACATGGTCTGAAGGCCGTAGCGCTTGGCGCGCGCGTGCAGCGCGTGGACGAGGGTGGTCATCAGCTTGGTGCCGCTGGCGCCGAGCGGATGGCCGAGCGCGATCGCGCCGCCATTGACGTTCAGCCTCGCTGGATCCGCGCCCGTCGCCTTCAGCCAGGCGAGCGGGATCGAGGAGAAGGCTTCGTTGACCTCGAACAGATCGATGTCGTCAATCTTCAAACCGGCGCGGTCCAGCGCTTTGGCCGTGCCCGGGATCGGGCTCTCCAGCATCACCACTGGATCGCCACCAACCACCGTCATCTGGTGGATGCGGGCGAGCGGCGTCGCGCCCAGTCGCTTCAGGCCCGCTTCGTTGACGACCAGCACGCCGCTGGCGCCGTCGCAGATCTGGCTGGCGGTAGCGGCGGTCAACAGCCCGGTCTCCGAGATCAGCTTGACGCCCGAAATGCTTTCCTCGGTTGCATCGAAGCGAATACCCTCGTCGGTATCGTGCACGGTCTGCGCACCGTCCGCTGTGGTGACCGTCACCGGGAAGATCTCGTCGCGGAACGCGCCGGATTCGGTGGCGATCGTGGCCTTGCGATGGCTGTCGAGCGCGAACAGGTCGAGGTCACGCTTCAAGAAGCCGTATTTGCGCGCGATCGCCTCGGCCCCGACGAACTGGCTGAACTCGACGCCCGGATAGCGCGCCTCGCGTCCTGCATTTGCGGAGGTCGCCAAGCCGGCCTGTACAGCGAGCGTGGTGGTCGATCCCATCGGCACGCGGGTCATGCTCTCGACGCCGCCGGCGATGACGATGTCCATCGCTCCCGCCATCACCGCCTGAGCGGCGAAGTGGAGCGCCTGCTGGCTCGATCCGCACTGACGTTCGATGGTGGTGCCGGGCACGCTTTCGGGGATGGTCTTCGACGACAGGATCGAGTTGCGGCCCATGTTGCTGGCCTGCTCGCCGACCTGGCTGACGCAGCCCATGATCACGTCCTCGATCATCGCGGGATCGATGCCGGCGCGCGATACCAGCTCGTCCAGCATCATACCGGCAAGTAGGGCCGGGTGATAGCCGGATAGCCGGCCCTTGCGCCGGCCGCCGGCGGTGCGCGTGCTCGCGATGATGAAGGCGTCGGCCAAGTTTCGTCTCCAGAATATAGCGCGGATATCGGAATGACCGGTGCGGCCGGCAAGGCCGCCCGCTCAGGCGCCCTTGAACACGGGTGGGCGGCGCTCCTTGAATGCCTGCACGCCCTCGTGATGATCGTCGGAGCGGGCCATCAGCGGCTGCATCGCGAATTCGTGCTCGAGGAAGTCGTTGTAGGACATCGCGGGCGCGAGCTCGAACTGGCGCTTGGCCATGGCGATCGCCAGCGTGGGCTTGCTCGCGAAACCCGCCGCGATCTCCTGCGCGCGATCGATCACGGGCTTGTCCTCGACCTTTTCGAGAATGAGCCCTAGCGACAATGCCTCGTCCGCGCCGATGAGACGCGCCGAATACATGATCTCCTTGGCGCGCATCAGGCCGACCTGGCGGCTGAGCAGCCACGCGGCACCACCGTCGGGCGCGAGGCCGATCTTGTTGAAAACGAAGCCGAAACGCGCTGTCGGCCCGGCGATCACAATATCGGCGCACAAGGCATAGCTCCAGCCGACGCCTACGCAGACACCCTCGGCTGCGGCGATTACCGGTTTCTTGAGGCCTGCGATGGCGCGGCCGATGCGATGCAGGCGGCGCATGCGCATCATCGATCCGGGTATGCCGCCCGATCCCATCTCGCTGACGTCGATCCCTGCGCAGAAGTCGCCGCCGGCGCCGGTCAGCACGACCGCGCGAACCTCGTCATCCTCCGCGATATCTTCAAAAGCGGTCCATAGCTGCTCGCGCATCGCCATGTTGATGGCATTCTTCTTATCGGCACGATTAAGCGTCACCCTCGCCACACCGTTGGCCTTGCTGATATCGATCGTCATTTCCGTCTCCGCAACTCGATGCAGCCTTCGTGCAAAGCGGGGCAGGGCGTCAAAACGGGCCCGTGCTTATCGCATCTGCGATAAGCGAGAAGGCGATGCACATCCCGCCGCAGCTCGCTCTAAATAGCGTGCGATTGAATGAGGAGATCGCCTTGAGGCAAGCCGCCATCGTCGCTACCGCCCGCACCCCCATCGGCAGGGCCTACCGCGGCGCGCTCAACAATGTGGGTGGCGCAACGCTCGGTGCGCATGTCGTTGGCGCGGCGGTGGAACGTGCGGGGATCGACCCGGCGGAGATCGACGACGTTCTGCTCGGTACGGCGCGCGCGGAAGGAGCAGTGGGATCGAACATTGCGCGGCAGGTAGCGGTGCGTGCGGGATTCCCCGTCTCTGTCCCGGGCGTGACGATGGACCGCAAATGTTCGTCTGGCCTGCAGGCCATTTCCTTCGCGGCCCAGCGCATCATGGCGGGTGAGGGCGGCATCCAGGTCGCCGGCGGGCTTGACACCGTCTCGCTGGTCGATCCGCATCGTAACATATTCCGCGCCAAGGACGAGTGGCTGGTCGTTAACAAGCCAGACATCTTCATTCCGATGATTGATACCGGCGACAACGTCGCGCGCCGTTTCGGGATCAGTCGCGAGGCGCAGGACGAATATTCGGTCGAGAGCCAGCGCCGCACTGCGCTGGGGCAGGAACAGGGCAAGTTCGACGACGAGATTGTGCCAATCACGGCGATCCGCAACATCGTCGACAAGTCCGGCGCCGTCACAGGCCAGGAGGAGGTGACGCTCACGCAGGACGAGGGCAATCGCCCCGGCACCACGCTGGAGGTGCTCGCCAAGCTCAAGACGGTTCGCGAGGGCGGCTTCGTCACCGCCGGCAATGCCAGCCAGCTTTCGGATGGCGCCAGCGTTTGCGTGGTGATGGACGCCGACGAGGCGGCGCGACGGGGCATTCCCGTCCTTGGCCTTTATCGTGGCTTCCAGGTGATCGGCTGCGAGCCCGACGAGATGGGAATCGGCCCGGCTATCGCAGTGCCCAAGCTGCTCGGCAGGTTGGGGCTCACGGTCGAGGACATCGACCTGTGGGAACTGAACGAAGCGTTCGCCAGCCAGGTGATCTATTGCCGCGACCAGCTTGGTATTCCGAACGATCGGCTCAATGTTGACGGCGGAGCGATCGCGATCGGTCACCCCTTCGGCATGACTGGATCGCGCATGACCGGCCACGCGCTCATCGAGGGCAAGCGGCGCGGTGCAAAGCTCGTCTGCGCGACGATGTGCGTGGGCGGTGGCATGGGTGCTGCAGCGGTGTTCGAGGTCGTCTGACCGCAGTCCCCATACGGGGAGCGGCGTTGCCGTCTGGCGCCGTCACGATGCAGTGATAACTGAAAGGAGAGAGCGATGCAGGGAGCGGTGTTCAATGGCGCGGGCCGGCCCTGGACGATCGAGACCCTGCCTGATCCCGAGCCGCAGGTCGGCGAGGTCGTGATCAAGGTCTGTCGCTGCGGGATCTGTGGCACCGACCTGCACATGACATCCGGCTCTGACTGGGACTTCCCCGCCGGCACGGTGCTCGGCCACGAATATGCGGGCGAGGTCATCGCGATCGGCTCGGGCGTGGAAGGGATCAAGACCGGGGACCGTATCACCGCCCTGCCCGCCGCCGGCTGCGGTCATTGCGACGCCTGCCGGGCCGGGCAAGTGCTGCTCTGCCGATCGATGCAGGGCTATATCGGAGGCTTTGCCGAATATCTCCGCGCGCCGGCGGTGAGCGCGGTCGAGCTCCCCCAATCGCTGAGCTTCGCCGATGGCGCCTTGATCGAGCCCCTGGCCGTCGGCCTGCATGGCGTCGCTCTCGCGTCGATCAAGCCGGGTGCGCGGGTACTCGTGCTGGGCGGGGGCTCGGTCGGCCTCGGTGCGATCTATTGGGCACGCCGCCTGGGGGCGGGGCGCATCGTCGCGGCGTCCCGTTCGAGGCGGCGGGCGGAGATGGCGGGCACGCTCGGCGCCGATGCCTTCGTCCAGTTCGGCGATAATGAGGTGGGTGAGGCGCAGGAGGCGCTCGGCGGCGCACCCGATGTCGTGCTGGAATGCATCGGCGAGGTCGGCATGTTGGGCAAGGCGGTGGAACATATCCGCTCCGACGGCACGATCATTTCGCTGGGCTTCTGCACAAAGCCCGATCCCGTCATCCCCGGCGTCGCCACCTTCAAGCAGGTGCGGATGATCTTCTCGATGGCCTATACGCTCGCCGAGTTCGAACAGGTCGCGCGCGCTCTCGACGCCGGCCATGTCGAAGCGCGCGCGATGATCAGCGAGACGATCTCGCTCGAAGCTTTACCGAGCATGATCGAACAGTTGCGACAGGGCACCAACCAAACGAAAGTGCATGTAACAGCCAATTGATCGCAAACGCGATGTTGAATGTTGCATACATGCATCAATCTCGGAAATGGCAGCGGTTACGGCTACTTCGGAGGAGTGGACGGCAGCTTATGCATTGTGGCTAGCCTTCTTGCGGCACATGCATTTTTCACGTTCATCACGGACGGATGATAATAGCGGAGGGAGTCATATGAAGGCCACAACCTATTTGTTTGCCGGTGTTGCCGGGGGGGCGATTTTTGGCGGTGGAATGCCGGCCATGGCCCAGGGTGCAGGGGCCAGCGCGCCGGCTGTTGAAGCCGCGGCGCCGGCGGGGATCGGCGATATCGTGGTGACGGCGCGCAAGCAGGAAGAAAAACTTCAGCGCGTTCCGATCACCGTCGCTGCCGTGAGCACTGCGCAGATCAAGCAACAGACGATCCAGAGCACGCAGGACGTGCAGTTCCACGTGCCGGGCCTCAGCCAGGCGCCCGAACCACAGGGCCAGCAGCCCGATTTTGCGATCCGCGGCACCCGCCAGCAGGGCGCGATCGGCAGCCAGGGCGGCGTCGCCGTCTATGTCGACTATTTCCCGCTCCTGTCGACCAACTCGATTGGCTATTCCACATATGACATGCAGTCGATCCAGGTGCTGAAGGGCCCGCAAGGCACGCTGTTCGGCAAGAACACCACCGGCGGCGCTATCATCTTCGTGCCCAACAAGCCGACGCATGAGTTTGAGGGGTTCCTAACCGGCGGCTATGGCAACTATAATCGTCGCGAAGCCACGGGCATGGTCAACATCCCGCTCGGCGACACGCTGGCGCTGCGCTTGTCGGGCTCCTACGTGCATCGCGACGGCTATACCAAGAATATCGCGGCTACCGGCCCCAGAAGGCTGGACGACGAGAATCACGAGTCAGGCCGCGCGATCCTTCGTTGGACGCCAAGCAGCACCATTACCAACGACTTGATGGTCGACCTGACGCATCTTCACAACCATCCGCTCGCCGACCACAATCTCGCAGTCAGCGCGCCCTGTACCTTGCTCTATCCGGACTGCATCCCGGCATTCCAGGAGCAGCAGCAGCTAGGCAAGCGCAAGGTTGATCTGCCGGAGCAGCTTTATAATACTAGTCGCAATTGGGGCGTGGGCGACACACTGTCGGTCCAACTGGGTTCGGTCACGGTCAGGAACATCTTGAGCTATCGTCGCGATCGATACAATGACTCAGTAGACAATGATGGCCTTCGCGTGCCGGTGCTCTCGGGCCAGGATCATACGCGCGGCAAGTCGATCACCGAGGAACTGGATATTATCGGTAAGCTCTTCGATGATCGCCTCGATTACACGGTCGGTTTCTTCTACGCGAACGATCGCTTCCATCAGCAATACACGGTGCCGATCCTAGCGCTGCAGTTCGATTCCAGCGGCAATGTCATCGGCGGTCTGCCAAGTTTCTTTGGCGTTGGACCTTCGCTTGCCAACAACAAGTTCCATACCATTCAGAAGGCCGTTTTCGGCCAATTGAATTTCCATGTGGACGACAAGTTCACGGTGACCGTCGGAGCCCGCTATACGGATTCGAGCCAGACTGTCAGCCAGCAGAACTATGTGGGCACGGTGTCGCCCACGGACAACACGCCGGCCTGCGTCACCGCCAGGATCTACGCGGGTCAGCCCGGCTTGGACGTCCCGAACTGCACCGAGACGCAGAAACTGTCGTTCAAGCCGATGACCTGGAACTTCAGCCTCAACTACCAGGCCACTCCGTCGGTGCTCATTTACGCATCCGCCGGCCACGGCTTCCAGGCGGGTGGCGCCAACACGCAGATCCCATTGAAGGCTTATCAGACCTACAAGCCGGAGACGGTCAACTCTTTCGAGACCGGGGTGAAGGCCGATTATCGTATCGCCGGACGTCCGGCACGTACCAACGTCTCCGTCTTCTATTCGAAGTACAAAGATCAGCAGCGGTCGATTAACGGCACGCTGGATCCGGCGCTCGGCTACGGCCCGATCGCTTACATTGGTTCGTTCAACGCTGCCAATTCAACCATATATGGTACCGAGGTGGAGCTGAACTACAATCCGACGCCGGAATTGGAGCTCAGCGCCTTCTATTCCTACGTCCACGCCAAATATGACTCGTTCATCACGCCGCCTTTTGACGCGGTGGGATCGCAGGATCTTTCGAACGCGGCGATCAGTTCGACCCCGAAGCACACGTTCGGCACGACCGTCGCCTATAACGTTCCGATGCCGAACGACGGTAAGCTGCGTTTCTCCGTCACCGATTATTATCGGTCGAGCACATATGCGAACGACATCGTCCAGACCCAGTACACCAAGCTCAAGGGTTACAATCTGGTCAATGCCCGCATTGATCTCATCAAGATGCTGCCTGTCGACGTGGCGTTCTGGATGAACAATGTTACCAACAAGACCTACCGCCTCTTCGGCTTCGACCTGCTGACCAAATCGCTCGGCTACGCCAGCGACCAGTATGGCGCGCCGCGGACCTTCGGCGTGGAGGCGACGTTCAAGTTCTGATATCTGGCCGGAAAGGGCGGCGGCGGGTCTCCGTCGCCCTTTTTCATGGAGCGTGACGGTGTACGAGGCGGTGCCGTTGCCGCGCAAGGTCTGCGGGCTGTAAAGCAGCGAGCAGGGCGGCGGACATCCGGCATATCAGCCCGGCGCGCGCGCCGGGTCCACCGATATGTGGGAGGCGGGCAGGTCATGCGACGTCTGCCGCTTATTTGTCGCTCGCGAAACGGTGGAGCGTGCCGGCACTCGGTGTCGGCAGCCAGCCGTCGCCGAACGGCCAGTCGAGAAAGCCTGCCGCAGCCATCGTGCCGCCGTCGACGTGCAACGGCATGCCGGTGACGAAGGCGGAGAGGTCGGAGGCGAGGAACAGCACGCCGTTGGCGAGATCGTCTGCCTGCGGCTGCTTCTTGAGCGGGATGTACATCTCCAGGCCCATCCCTCTCACCTCAGGCGGCAGATCCTGGAAGCGGGCGAGCCACTCGGCCGGCATCGCGTTCATGTTGCCGCGGCTGGGCGTAGTGTCGGGCACGATCGTGTTGACCCGGATGCGCTCAGGCGCGAGCTCCACCGCCATGGCGCGGGTAAAGTTGGTGGTCGCCGCCTTGGCCCCCGCATAGACCGCGAAGCCGGCGGCGCCGCGATGCCCCTCGATGGTTGTGAAGCTGATGATGCTGCCGCCGCGCGCGCCCTTGCGGATCAGCGGCACGGCACGCTGCACGGACTGGATAACGTAGCCATAGTTGCGCTGAATATCGCGCTGCCAATCCTCGCGCGATTTTTCGAGCAAGGGCCCGTTGTGCGTGCCACCGACGACGTTGACGACGACGTCGAGCCGATCGAAGTCCCGGCCCACGCCATCATAGTAGCGATCAAGCGTGGCGGGGTCGATCGCATCGCCCACCATCTGCGTGACCTTGCGGCCGAGGCCTTCGCACGTCTTCGCCGTCTCTGGCAGCGCTTCGCCGTCGATGTCGAGGATCGCGATGTCGAGACCCGCACCGGCCAGTGCCAGGGATACGGCGGCGCCGATTCCCTCGCCACCGCCAACCACCGCCGCGACCTTACCGGCCAGCCCGGCGCGGGCGTCAAGGAACCCGTCAGACATCCACTTTCTCCCAGCTTTTCGTTATCATCGAGCGCACCGCCGCCTCGACCGCGCGGTGTGCGTGCGCGGCCTCGGCGAAGCTTGGCGATCCCTCGCGCCCGCCGTCGCGGATTGCGTCCACCATGTCCGAGAACAGAGCGGCGAGCGGCCCGGTGAAGATCTGCGGGTTGGTCTTGGAGAAGGTCGTGCCGTCGACCTCATAGAGCCGATCGGGGATGTTGACCATGTGGCCGTTGGCGCCGAGCGGGCCGATCGAGGCGTCGCCCTGGTAAAGCGTGGTGGTGGTGTCGCAGAAACCGGTGACGGCATCGCGCGCGACCAGTCGGCCCTTGGAGCCGCAGACCTCCAGATAATAGCCCGGCGCATCGGCCATCGCCCAGCTGACGTTGATGTTGGCGAGGCCGCGCTTCTTGAACTTCACCAGCGCCAAGCCGAAATCCGCGGTGTCGGGATCGAGCTCGGTGCCGTCGGGCAAGTTCATGTGCTTGACGAAGGTCTCCTGCACACCGACGATCTCGTCCACCTCGCCGAACAGGTACATCAGGTTCAGGATGGTGTGGCTGCCGAAGTTGCGCCACGCGCTCGCACCCGATGTCGAATCCGAGAGCCAGTAATAAGGCAGCGTGGTCGGCGAGTAGCTGCACATCGTATAAACATGGCCATCGACGTCGTAGAGCGGTAGCTGCAGGTGGATGGTGGCGGTGAAGAAATCGCCGATCGCGCCCTCGTCGATCAGTTCCTTCATGCGGCGGACCGCAGGCGCCCAGCGCCACTGTGCATCGACCACGCCGACCAGCCCCTTGCTCCGGGCGAGATCGGCCATGTGATTGGCCCGTGCGCTATTCACCGCGAAGGGCAGGCAGTTGTATACATGCTTGCCGTTGTTCAGCGCTGAAATCACCATGTCGTAGCGCTGCGAGGGCTTGGTGCCGACGTCGATGATATCGAGATCGGGATCGGCCGCCATCTCGTCGACATTCCAATAGGCCTTGGGGATGCCGCCCTTCGCGGCGGCCGCCTCCGCCGTTTCCTGGCGCGACGTGCAGACCGCCGCTACCTCGACGCCGGGCAGCAGGCGCCACGCCGGGGCGTGGTGGGTCAGAGTCCAGTTGGCGCCGATGATGCCGACCCTGAGTGGCTTGAGCATGGTGGGTTCCTTTTGCTAGGCCGCGCGGGGCCATTCGAGTGTAAGGCTGGACAGCGCATTGACCGAACCGGTGAGGCCTTCGCCCCGATCGTCTCCAGCGATGGTGAAATCCGGAATGCGGACGAGCCATTCCTCCAACACGATCGCGATCTCGCTGCGCGCGAGCGGAGCGCCGGGGCATGTGTGCACGCCCGTTCCGAAAGTGGCGTGGGTGCGGCGCGGCCGCCTGAAATCGACCTCGAGCGGCTCATCCCACAGCGCGTCATCGATGCCGTGCAGGCAGGTCGGGAGCACCACCATGTCGCCGGCGCGCATCGTTACGCCGCGATGCTCGATGTCGGCGGTGACGCGGCGCGCGACCGACGCGACGGCGAAGCGCCGCAGCATCTCCTCGATCGCGATCGGTATCAGTGCCGGCTCCTCGATCAGTTGACGGCGCTGTGCCGGATGGTTGGCCAGGAAACGCATCACGAAGCCGAGAATCGAGGCGACGGTGTCGAGCCCGCCGAACAGCACGTCCATGCTTTCGCCCATCACCTCGTTCGCCGTCATCGGCCGGTCGCCAACCGTGGCGTGGACGATGGCGCTCAGCATGTCGTCGCCGGGGTTGGCGCGGCGTTGCTCGATCCATTGGCCGAGATAAGCCTCGACATCGCGTTGGGCCTGCGTGCGTGCCACATGATCGTTGCTGCGTACCATCAGGTCGGCGCGCGCTATCAGCCATTCGCGGTCATCGGCCGGCAGATCGACGAGGCGCAGGAAGATCAGCATCGGTAGGTGCCGCGCGAACTCGCCCATGAACTCGCATCGCCCGCGCGGCCGAAAGCCCTCGATCAGCTCGATCGTGAGCGCGCGCACCGAATCCTGCAGCGCCTTGATCTGGCGCGGCAGGAAGAAGGGCAGGATCGCCTTGCGGTAGTGGCGATGCTCGGGCTCGTCCGCCTGGTTGGGGATCATCGGGTAGAGATTGATCCCCGGCGGCACGGTCAGCTCCTTGGCCGAGAGGCGTTCGATGTCGCCGAGCAACTCCCATATCAGGGCACCGGAGGTCGCGATCCAGTGCCCGCCATTGCGGGTGGACCAGACCAGCCCGCCCGGCCGCGCCAGCGCTTTCCAGGCGACCTGGGGATCGGCCTCTCGCCCCGGCAGGGCGTAGATGTCGGCATCCACTACCAGTTCGGTGGGCACATGCGCGGGGACGGGTGCCGTCGCCATATTAGATGCGACCTTGCTTGCGCGCCGCCGCGGCGACAGCGGTGAACTCATCATAGACGGTCAGCGGCTCGTACCACGCGCTGCCGTCGCAAATCTGGTCCCAGTGCGCGGCGACGTCCTCGGGCGAGGGTGGAGTGGTGCCCATCGGCGCCATCCAGCCCTCGGCGGCGGCGATCCGCACCTTGGCGAAGCGGCCCGAATTGGCGCTGTATATGCCGTGGGTGGAGGTGCACTGCTCGCTCACCAGATAGAGCACCAGCGGCGTGTTGAACGGTACTTCGATGCGGTTTGCCGACGCCGCATAATCGGCATTGGCGATCGTCGCGGCGAAAGCGGGGATCTCCTTGAAGCCCTCGTCCATCTCCGCGGCGAGGCGGGATTGCGCGGTGGGCATAAGCAGGTTGGACTGGATGCCGTAAGCCGATCCCTCGATCGCAACGACGTGGCTGAGGCCCATCAGGCCGCCCTTGGCGGCAGCGTAATTGGCCTGCCAGGCATGGCCGAACATGGCGGAAGCCGATCCGGTGAAGAGGAAACGCCCATAGCCGTTCCGTCGCATCACCTTGTAGGCGGGCTGGGCGACGTAGAAGGCACCCTTCAGATGCACGTCGAGGATCGCGTCGAGCTGCGCGTCAGTGATGTCCTCGAAGCGGTTGTTGCGCAGGAAGCCGGCGTTGGCGATGCAGATGTCGACCTTGCCGAAGGTGTCGAGCGCGGTCTGCACGATCGCGGCGCCGCCCTCGCGTGTCGCGACGCTGTCGTGGTTGGCGACGGCTTCGCCGCCCTCGTCGCGGATCTGCTGGACGACGAGGTCGGCGGCGCTGTGCGAGGCGCCCTCGCCCGATCCGCTGCCGCCGAGATCGTTGACCACGATCTTGGCGCCGCGCCGCGCCATCTCCAGCGCATAATCCTTGCCAAGGCCGTTGCCGGCGCCCGTGATGATCGCGACGCGGTTGTCGTAGCGGATTGTATCGGCCATGAATCTCTCCGAAGTCAGTTGACGCTCTGAACCTGTCCACCGTCGACGCGGACATTGGCACCTGTCATGAACCCTGCCCCAGGGCTGGCGATCATGCACACTGCATGCGCGATATCCTCGACCCGGCCGATGCGGCCGATCGGCACGGGCACGATCTCGCGCGTCATCCGCTTCTCGGCCTCTCCGATGGAAATGTCGCCCCAGCCGAGCGCCTTGCTGAGATTGCCCAGCCATTCCTCCACGGCCGGCGTCAGGATCGCACCGGGGCTGACGCTGTTGACGGTGACGCCGCAATCGCCGAGCGACTTGGCGAGGCTCGACGTCATGTTGAGCACCGCACCCTTGGCGGCGCCGTAATCCGGCCCGAACGGGATGGGCTGGGTTCCTGCCGCGCTGGCTATGTTGATGATGCGGCCCCAGCCCTTCGCCTTCATCGCAGGCAGCAGGCGGCGGATCATGCGGGCGGCGGCGATGGCATTCTGCTGGTAGGTTTCGATCCAGGCGGCCTCGCTCACCTCTGTCCAGGCCATGGCGGAGGTTCCCGCCGCACCGCCGGCATTGTTGACGAGGATATCGATCTCGCCTGCCACCTGCGCCACCGCATCCGCGTCGGCATCAGACGAGAGGTCGCCGATCGCGACTGCCACGGCGCCGATCTCGTCAGCGACCTTTTCCGCGCGCGCCCGGTCGCGGCCGTGGACCACCACCGCGCACCTCTCGGCCGCCAGCATCCGCGCGATGCCCGCTCCGATGCCCGAACTGCTGCCGGTCACCAGCGCACGTTTGCCGGCCAGTCTCAGATCCATGTCCGTCTCCCGATGTCACTGGCCCAGCGGTTCAGACGCATTGGACCTGCCCGCCGTCGATCCGCAGGTTGGTGCCGGTGATGAATCCGGCGAGGTCGCTCGAGAGGAAGGCCACCGCCGCCGCGATGTCGAGCACGCGCCCGATGCGGCCGCAGGGCAGCGGGAACATCGTCGTCACCAGCTTGCCCTCGATCGCATCCCAATCCTTGGACCAGCCTTGCTGGCGTGCCATGTCGCGCGCCCAGATATCCACCGCCGGCGTCAGGATCAGGCCGGGGCTGATCGTGTTCGCGGTCACCCCGACATTATGGAGCGACCGCGCCAGCGAGGCGGTCATGTTGACCATCGCCGCATAGCAGGCCTGCTGCGCCGGGATGCCGCCGATCGGCTGGATCGCGGACGCGCTGGCATTGGCGATCACACGGCCCCAGTGCCGCTCAGCCATGCCCGGCACGAAGCGGCGGATCATCCGCGCCGCCGCGAACGGCTTGGACTGGAACGCCTCCACCCAATGTTCCAGCGGCTCCTCGAACCAGCCAGTATGTCCCTCGCCGGTCAGCGCCGCATTATTGAAGAGGATGTCGATCCCCCCGAACTGCGCTTCGACCGCGTCGCCGACTGCCGTGGCACCGGCGTCGTTTGAAAGGTCGCCGAGCGCGAGTATGGCCTGCCCGCCGGCCGCCTCGATCTCCCGCACCACCGTATCGCCACGCGCGCGGTCGCGGCCATGCACCGCCACGATCACGCCTTCCTCGGCGAGCAGCTTCGCGGTGGCGGCGCCGATGCCCGAGGTGCTGCCGGTCACCAGCGCGCGCTTGCCCTTAAGCTTCAGGTCCATGGTGCCGCCCTCAGGCTTTGATGACGTGCTCGGTGGCGAGCATCGTTACGTGGTCGCTCACGAATTCGGCGACGTCGGCGATGATGGCCTCGATATCCGCCGGCGTGCGGAACAGGCCGTCGCGCAATGCCGCCTCGTCCGGGAAATGGAGGTGTGCCATGCCGAACCAGGGTGCGGCGCCGTCGGCGCCCGGTGCCAGCCGATCCTGCACGTAGCGGTTCATGCCGACGTGAATGTCGCGAGCGAGCAGGATATGCTCGGACCAGTGGCGCAACGTCTCCTCGTGTGCCATGCCGGCAATCGGCTGGGTGAAGGAGAGCTGCGAGATGCCCGGCGTCGCGCCAGTCGCGATGCCGCCGCGCTCGTCCTTGGCGATCAGCTCCTGCGAATCGCGAATATCGAGCTCCGCGCAGCCGGCCAGCGCCTCGTCCTTGGCGATCGTCGCGGCCAGGGAGACGTCGGACCAGAGTTCGATTACAGCATCGTAGGGCGGCGCCTCGCCGCCGGGCACGGGCGTCGCGAGCTGCAGCGCCAGCCGGTCCGCCAGCGGCGCGAGCGCGCGCGGCGCATGCTCGACCAGCAGCCAGCGGCGGAAATCTTCGGCATCGGCATCCCGCGCGCGCGCCAGCACCACCGTCTTCGCCATGCGCATCCTTCCGAAATCGTTGGCGACTCGTGTCGCGATTAAGTGTACCGTATCGTTTCATTTAGGGGAGACAAGGCCAGGAATGGGCACAACGGATATGCGATCAAGGGGGCGGCCGACGAAGGCGGAGGCGCCGGCTCGTCGCGCGGAACTGATCGACGTCGCCGCGCGCGCTTTTCTCGCCAACGGCTACGAAGGCACCAGCATCGAGGCGATCGCCGCCGCCGCGCGGGTCAGCAAGGCGACCATCTATGCGCGCTTCGGCAACAAGGAGAATCTGTTCTCGGAGATTGGCTTGCACTCGGTCGCCGGAATGCGCTCCGATCTCCATCGCATCCGCACTGAGGGTCGCTTGCCAGAGGAGGTATTGTTCGATTTCGCCCTGCGTATCGCGCGCGAGGTCGCCGACGAGGAACGGCTGGCGACGCTGCGGCTTGCCATCGCGTGCCGGCCCCGCTTCCCGGAGGTCGCGCGGATCGTCCATGCCCATATCGCCGACACGATCCGGCCGCTGACCGACTATATCGCGGTGCTCCAGACCGAACGGCGGGCTGGGCCGGGCGATCCCGCGCAGCTCGCTGCGCATTTCATCAACCTCGCCAATGGCGGCCTGCGCTTCCTGATGACCGACGATTTTGCCTCTTCTGGCTTCCGCCGGGATTGGGCGCGAGGGGTCGCGCGATTGTTTCTGGTCGGTCTCGCCGGCGACAATTCGCATATGTGATGCGGCGTTGCGCCGGGCGCGTGATATCCTGCTGGGTGAAGGCTCAGCCGGCACTATCCGGCCGCCGGACAAAGGAGAGGCGGGATGCGCGTTTCGATGCCCCAAGGCGAAGAGGGGACGCCGATCAGCCTGGTCGGGATGGTTTATGCACCGGAGATCGGCCGCGTCGCCAACCAGTTCTCAAGCATCACCTACACCGCTTCGAAGCTATCGCTGCGCGAGTTCGAGGCGGCGCGGATGATCACCGCGCACATCAACGGCTGCCAGCTTTGCCAGAACTGGCGCTCGGCGACCGACCTGCCGCTCTATCTGAAGGGGCTGGGGCATGACGCCTCGCATTCTGTGGCGGATCATGGCGCGGTGCCCGACGATGCCTTCTATGCAGCGGTGGCGGATTGGCGCGTCGCGGACATCTTCTCCCCGCGCGAGCGGATCGCGTTGGAAATGGCCGAGCGGATGGGGACGGAGCCCAAGGCGATCGCTGGCGACGAGGATTTCTGGGTGCGCGCGCACGCCGTCTTCACCGATGCCGAGATCGTCGACCTTGCTTATTGCATCGCCTGCTGGATGGGCCTTGGCCGGATGACACACGTGCTCGGCCTCGACGGGCTGTGCAGCCTGCCGACCGCGCGCGCGCCTGTGGCGGCGTAGGCGCCGATGGCCGGGCGCATCGCTATCCTCGGCGGCGGCCCCAATCTCGCAAGCGCCTTCAGCTTCGTCGTGGGGCGCGCCAGCAGCGTGCCCGAGATCGGCATCGGGTCAGTCAGCGTGACGTCGATCATCTCCACCTGCGCGCCGAGGCAGGCAAAGCCGTCGCGGGCGGCGCGGATCGTCTCCTCGACGCCCGGCTCGCGCAGCGCTTCGGCGAGTGGCGGGAGCCAGCCGATTGTCATGCCCGTGATCGGGGCGTCGCAGGCGGCCAGATAGTCGGCACCCCCCGGCGCGACGCGGTCGGGTCGCGCGCATCGTGCCCCGCCATCGCCTGTAGTGCGCGCGCCGCGTCGCGCACGTCGCGGGCGAGTGGGCCGATCGAGGAGAAGCGCGAGCCATAATCGTCGCTCTCGATGCATCCCCGCTTGGGCACGGTGCCCAGCGAGGGCATGAACCCGAAGACGCCGTTGAAGGCGGCGGGGTAACGGATCGATCCGCCGGCATCGGTGCCGATGCCGATTGGGCCGATCCCCGCCGCAACCGCCGTACCCGCGCCGCCGCTCGATCCGCTCCAGCAGCGCCCGCGCCACATCGACCGGGGAGAGGCGGCGCTCGGCATAGGCTTCGGTCAATGCGCCGGCGGTCATCCATTCGATCATCGGATGCGAACCTTCTTAGCGGTCATGGTCCGACCCGGCCTTTGCGAGCCGGCGCAGCAGCGCAGCCCAGGCCTTCTCCAGCGTATAGGTGTGGATAAAGGCCTCAGCCACCGACCGCCCGGTCGCCAGTGTTCCGTGATTGCAGCAGCATGTAGTTGCACGTGCCAAGATCGGCCTGAAGCCGCGCGCGTTCATCCAGATCGAGCGCGACGCCCTCGAACGAATGGCAGGCGAGGTCCCCTTCCACCAGCATCGCGGTTTGGACGACAGGCAGCAGCCCCGTCTCCAAAGCGGACACGGCGGTGCCGACAAGGAACTCGTGATCGGTCCCCGGCACCTGCGCCGAGACGTGGGTGGCGAGCAGGTCGTCCCAGCTGAACAGGGCGATCCGCCGGAAACAGGCGGCGAGATCAACGCGCGCTTGCCACTCCGCTGCATCGCCGGGGAAGGAGATCGCCTCGATGGTTTTGTTGCGCATGATCTCCTCTCTCCCCGCGGTCTGCCGCCGCTCGCGTAGGATCATGCGGGAGGACCCGCTTCGCGGCCGGCGAAAAGGACAGATATAGGATCGTCGATATGTCCCGCCGGACTGGACGGAGGATCGCGGCCGATGCCGGCTGTTGCCTGATACGAATCGACATAATCGTCAGCCCGGCCGGCGACGTCCGCGCCGGTTTCTAGTTCCGAGGTCGAGGCTCACCGGCGCGCCATTGCCGCCTCGATCCGGGCGAGCGCATGGTCGACCGGAGCGTGATTGCGCACCTTGTCGCGATAGCCTAGCAGCGTGGGGTGCGCCCCGATCGGATCGTCCAGTCCGAGCATGTCGCTGATGATGCGCGAGAGCATCAGCGAGGGCGGCAGCACGCAATCGGCCAGCGTCAGTGTGTCGCCCACCACCTGTGGCGCGTCGGGCACGAAAGGGGCGAGCCAGGCGAGACCCTGCTGCCAGCGCCGATGCTCGTCCTCGATCACGCGCTTGTCGCTGGTGGCGGGATCGAGATGAGCGAACAGCCGGCTCACTGGGACCATCACATAGGTGTCCATGATCCGCATCGTGGTGCGCATCCGCGCGCGCTCAAGCGGCGTGGCGGGGCGCAGCGGCGGCGCTGGGTGACGGTCCTCGATATAGTCGAGGATAGTCTCCGATTCGATGATCGGGGTGTCGTCGTCGATCAGCGCCGGCACCTTGCCGACGGGGTTGATCGCGAGATATTCCGGGGACTTCAGTCCAGCTGCGGGAGGACCGAGATTGTCGACTTCGATGCCCTTGGCTTCGCAGGCGATCCATATCCGCGCGACGAAGGGGGATTGCTCGGAGCCGTAGAGCTTCATGGTTTTCCTCCTGTCCAATCGTCCATGTGTTTGAGTGCCGCGCGACCGATCGCGATCTCGCGGCCCTGCTCGGTCGTGACGCGGGTGAGCGTAGTGGCCAGCGTCTTGCCGTTGCGCAGGATTTCGACGGTGCCGAGCAGTGGCTCGACCGCCGCTGGCGCCAGATAGTCGATCGCGAGATCGATGGTCGCGGCAATGCCGCCCGTCTTCATCACCACCGCGATCGCGCACGCGACGTCGATCAGCGAGGCGAGCACGCCGCCATGCAGGATGTTGCTGCCCGGCCGCCCCTCGAAGATCGAATTGGCGGGCAGGCGCAGAATCAGCTGCGGCTCGATCGCCACCGGCTCCAGCCCCAGCAGGCCGTTGAAGGGCGAGATAGCCAGCCGTTCGCGCACCGCCTCGATCGTCATCACGGCCCAGGCTTCCGCGTGAAGGCGGCGATCCGCTCGGCGCTGTCGGGCGCGCGGCCGGGATGGCGATAATGTTCGTGGGCAAGGCCCTGAGCGAGCGTCATCCCGTCCGTGTCGGTCATCAGCCGCTTGACCTCGCGGCTGGTGAACCAGCTGTTGGCCAGGATCTGGTGGGCGAGCTTCGCCGCCTCGGCATAGGCCCCGCCCTCGTCGGCCAGGACGTCGACCAACCCGATCGCCAACGCCTCCTCCATCGGCACCGGCTGGCCGGTCATCATGATCCGCTTGGCGTGCGCGACGCCGACCCTTCGCGGCAGCCGCTGGGACATGCCCCAGCCGCCCACCAGCCCCCATTTGCCGTGGGTGTCGGCCAGCCGCAGGGTGTGCTCGGCGACAAGAAAGTCGGCGGCCAGAACCAGTTCCAGCCCACCCGTCACACACACCCCGTGGAGCGCCGCGATGACCGGCTGGGGGAGCCGCGCCAGCCGTTCCACCACCTGCGGCTTATAGTTGAGCGTGCCGAGCTTGCCTTCGGCGATCGCGCCCAGGTCCGCGCCGGCGCAAAAGCCACGCCCGGCACCACGCAGGATCACGCAGCCGATGCTGTCGGTCTGGCCTTCCAGCGCGGTGATCTCCGCGTCGAGTCTCTCGAACATATCGCCGTTCAGCGCGTTGAGCTTGTCCGGGCGGTTGAGGGTGAGGGTGCAGAGCCCTCCCTCGTCGTGGCGCAGCAGTACGTCGTCCATGATCTTCCTCCTCGGGCGCTGGACGCCGGCGCCGAAGGACAGGCGCGGGGCGGCAGGCCGGTATGGCCGGGAGGCGCATGCCGCTCGGCCATGCGTCTCCCGATTTCGGCGCCGTCTAGAGCTGGCCCTTTTCCTCGGAGGTTTTCACGCCCGGGTCCATGTCGATCTCGCGCAGCGCCTCGATCACCGCCGTCGTCGCCGTCGCGATCGCCGGGAAACCCACATAGGAGGTCGCCTGGACCAGCACCTCCTCGATCTCGCGGACGGAAAGCCCGTTGGCGACACCGATCTTCACGTGATTCTTGAGCTCCTTGGTCTGGCGCAAGGCGATGAGGGCGCCCATGATGACGAGGCTGCGATCGCGTCTCGCCAGACCGTCGCGGCCCCAGCTGTCGGCGAAGGAGAATTCGATCGCCATCTGTGAGATCGCCGACGCGAAGCCGCCCGAATTGGCCGAGTCCCGCAGAATCTGTGCGAAGTCTGATCCCATCATTTCGGCGATGGTGGCCAGCCCGCGCTCGCGCTTCTGTTCGACCGTCTCGCTCATTCGCTGATCCTCTCCTGCCTGAGGCGCTATATGCCTCGCGGGTATACGATAGGCGCTTTGCGCGCGGCGATGGCAGGCCCCCGACACATATCGCAACCATGAACAGCGAAGGCGTCCGGGTCTGGACAATATGCCGTCGCCGGTCTCAAGATGGAGCATGCCGAGTTCTGCTCCGTTGCCCCAAAGCGATAGGTTGCCGCGCAGCCGTCGCACGCGCGGGGAGGTGGCCGAGCTTTTGCGCGAGGCGGCGCGCGCGCTATTCGCGGAACGAGGCTATGCCGGCACCACCACGAAGGAGATCGCGCGCCGCGCCGACGTGAGCGAGACCCTGCTGTTTCGCTATTTCGGCGGCAAGGCGGCGTTATTCGACGAGGTGGTATCCGGCCCGTTCAACGCGCTGATGCACCACTTCATGGCGCTCCATCCCGAGCCCGAGGCACACACTACGCGCGAGGAGGATTCGCGCGAGTTCGTGGCCGAGGTCTATCGCCTGTTCCGCAGTAACCAGGATGTGCTCGGCGCCCTGCTCGCGGCACCCGCGCAGATCGGCGACGGGCGGCCGACGACCCTGCCTGGCTTGGAAGCTTATTTCGACGCTGCCGTCGCCCGGCTGAAAAAGCAATATGTGCTGGAGGGCGGACACAGCGACATCGATCCCCAGATCGCGGTGCGCATCGCTTTCGGGATGATCGCCGCGCCGGTGCTGCTGCGCGACTGGCTTTTCCCGCGCGGGCTCCCCGCTGAATCCGTGATGGCCGATGCGATCGAGCGTATGATGTCTAAGGCGCTCAGCCCCCGCCTGGACGATTGACCGCGGCGCTCCGCCTCCTGTATAGTGCTCACTACACAAAGGAGAGGCGACGGTCATGCCGGCGATGCCCCAGATTCAGGAATTCGACGACACCGATTACAATCCGTTCGATTCGGATGAGCTCAACTTCGGCAGCAATCCCAATCCCTATCCGATGATCGCGCAGTGGCGCGCGGAGGCCCCGGTGCTTGCCGGTTCCTATCGCTCGCGCATGGGCTTGCCTGATGCGATGATCGCGCCGGGCGAGCATTTCACCGTCGTCGGTAGTGCCGAGGTCAACGAAGCACTGAGCAATCCGGTCCGCTTTTCCAATTCGGGCTACAAGGCCAATCTGGGCGAGACGTTCGGCCGGGGCAGCATCAGCACGATGGACCCGCCGGAACACGGCCAGTATCGCCGCATCTTCCAGAAGATTTTCCTGCCGCAGCATGTGAAGACCTGGGGCAGCACCATCGTCGATCCGGTCGTCCATAACCTGATGGACAAGTTCATCGAGCGTGGCGAGGCTGATCTGATCGAGGAGTTTACGCTGCGCTATCCGTTCGAAGTGATCTACAAGCAGCTCGACCTGCCGCAGAGCGACGTGCGCGCTTTTCAGCGCCTCGCCATCGGTCAGACCGACTATGTCAACAGCGCCAGGGCAATCGAGGCCGGCGTCAAGCTCGGTGCCTATTTCAAGGGCTTGGTCGACGTGCGCCGAGCGAACCCCGGCGCTGATCTCGTCAGCCTGCTCGCTACCACCGAGGCGGACGGCGAGTATCTGCCCGAAGTGGTGCTGATCTCTTTCCTGCGCCAGCTGATGAACGCGGCCGGCGACACCACCTATCGCGGCACCAGCGTGCTGCTGACCGCGCTGCTCGAGAATCCCGGCCAGTTCGAGGCGATCCGCCAGGATCGCAGCCTGATCCCGCAGGCGATCGAGGAAGCGCTGCGCTGGGACGGCCCGGTCGCCGTACAGCTCCGCGTGGCGGCGGAAGACATGGTGTTCGGCGGCGTCTCCGTGCCCGCCGGCGCCAAGCTCGATATCGTGGCGGGCGCCGCCAACCGCGATCCGGCCATCTACCCGGACCCCGACCGCTTCGACATCTTCCGCGATCGCAAGCCGCACTGGTCCTTCTCGCGCGGCGCGCATATCTGCGTCGGCCAGCATCTTGCCCGCGTCGAGATGACGCGCGCGCTGCATGCCGTGCTTGATCACCTGCCCAACCTGCGTTTTGATCCCGATCGGCCGCGCCCGGAGATTCGCGGCACGATGATGCGCGTACCCAAGCATCTCTACGTCCGCTTCGATCGCGCGCCGGCACTGGCGGCTTGAAGGCGCCGTCAACCGGGAGCTATCGCGCGACCACTTCCGCGAAGAAGGCGATCGCCCGCAGGTGGTGGGCTTGCGCGCGCTGATGCCGGCGATCCGATCGGCACGGAAATAGATTAGCAAGGGGTTCGATCCAGGCATTCTCCACCACCTTCTTCCCTGTGCAGCATTTCAAGGCCTCGACGCTCGCCAGGATAATGCTGCAAGCATCGCAGGAACGATCCCTCGGAATGGACCCTGCCTCGTCTCACGGAATTGCCTTATTATTCGTCCGTAACCGCCGTGAGCGGCAGGACATCGCCGACGCAAGCGTCCGCAAAACCGAGACAGGTAATCATGGCCACCAGCATTAAACCGAGCATTGCCGAGCCGACCGCGCGCTACACCGGGCCGATTTTCGATGCGGACACACATTTTTGGGAAACCGACGATGCTTGGTCGACCTATCTGCCCGAGAAGGTGAAGAAGGATTGGGGAATCAGCTTCCGCACCGGCGACGATGGCGAATTCGCCATGTACGTCGGCCCGCGCAAGGTGGAGATCAGCGCCGACCACCTCTTCGAGGACGGTCGCGTGCCGGCGCCCGGCAAGCTTCACGAATGGCTGCGCGCCATGAAGGAGGGCAAGGCCGAGATCGACATGTACGTGCCCAAGACGGCGGACATGATGGAGCCGGCGGCGCGGGTGAAGAAGCTAGACGGTTGGGACGTGCGCTCGTCAATATTGTTCATCGGCAACATGATCACCGCGATTAGCTACTTGGACGAGCCGGCGCCGGCTTATGAAGTGCTGAACGCCTACAATCACTGGATGCTCGACCAGTGGGGCTACAATTATCATGATCGCATCTTCACCGCGCCGATCGTCATCCTCGACGATCTCGAGAGGGCCTGCGAGCAGGTCCGCGGCATCGTGAGGAATGGCGGCAAACTGATCCTGATGCCGATGGGGCCCTACAACAACAGGGCCCCCGCGCATCCGGACCACGATCCGTTCTGGGCGATCGTCAACGAAGCGAAGCTGGGCGTCGTCTTCCACGTCTCCGAAGCGATCTACATGAAGCACCACATGGCGGTGTGGGGCGAGCCGGTGCAGCAGTCCCGGATCAAGCAGACCGCCTTCGTGTGGATGCACGGCTATTCGGAACGCCCGGTGATCGAGACGCTGTCCAGCTTCATCTTCTGGAACTTTTTCGAGCGCTTTCCCAATGTCCGCCTGCTTTCCGCCGAGAACGGAGCGGAGTGGGTGCCATCCATGCTGGTCAAGATGGACAAGTGCCGGGGTATCGCCAAGAACGGCTACTGGCCGGGGGGCCAACTCAAGGAGCGGCCCTCGAAGATCTTCACGCGCAACGTCGGCGTCGTCGCCTATCCCGAGGATGACCTGAAAGCGATCGTCGACCAGACCGGCAGCGCCGATTGGCTAATGATGGGGTCGGACTATCCGCATGCCGAGGGCGTGAAGGAGCCGCGTATCTTCGCTGACGAGGCCTGCCAGGGTCTGTCCAAAGAAGATACCCGCAAGATCATGTACGAGAACGGCATGCGCTTCATGGCGCTGCAGCCCTGACGCCGAGCGGGCGACGTTCGTCAGCCGCCGTGCCATTCTCCGGAGGCGCGCTGGCCCGTCTCGATCAGCCGGGCGAGGAAGATGTTCTCATTGGCGCGCATCCGCTCGATCGGGGCGCCGATCATCAGCGCGCCGAGCAGCTCGCCATAGGCGCCGAACACCGGCGCCGCCATGGCCGCCGTATCCGCGAGCAGTTCGCCTGAGCTCAGGCAGTAGCCGCGCTCCCGGATCTCCACCAGTTGCTGGCGCAGCGCCGTCGGATCGGTCTGCGTCTTGCTGGTGAGCGCCGGGAAAGATCGCCGGTTGAGATAAGGCTCGACAAGCTTGGACGGCGAATAGGCCAGGATCACACGCCCTGCCGCACTGGCATAGAGCGGTGCGCTGATGCCGGCGCGCATCGCATATAGCACCATCCGCGGGCTTTGCTCCGCCTCGATGTAGATGACGCGCCCGGTCTCCCAGTCGGCGACGCCGAGGCCAACCGTTTCTCCAGTCATCTCGGCCAGCAGGCCGACATGGTTGCGCATCAGACTCGGCAGCGAGAAGGCCGACATGATCTGTGCGGCGAGGCGAAAGGCGCTGGATCCCAACTGGTAGAGCGGGCCCTGTGACACCAGGAAACCGTCAGCCACGAGCGCGCGCAGCATCGACACCAAAGTGCTCTTCGGCACATCGAGCGCGCGGGCAATTTGGGACAGCGTCATGCCTTTAGGTGCGCGCGACAGCGCCGCGAAAAGCTGAAGCACGCGGGTCATAGCGCGCGGTCCGCTGCCAGGACGGAAGGCCTCCGTCACAACTTCAACCGATTTGGTCGCCAAACCTTACCTTCTTTCCCCTGCAACCCCTGGCGGGCCAATCGCCAACGTTAGCCAATCGCCCCGCAAAACCCAATCGCCCGAGCGCCACCTCTAACAGAGATCGCACTTGCACGGCGAATAGTGCGTCATTTCGCACAGTAATAGCAAGATTGTTCGTATTTTCGAACATCGTTCCGTATGATGGACAACCCATCGAAAACGCGATATGCAGCGTTCAATGACTCGCATGGAGCGAGCCAAGCTGGAGAGACGCTGATGGGTGCTATCGACACCAAGATGATCAAGTCGGCACGGCGCGTGCTCGAAGTGCTGGAATTCTTCGATCAGGAACATACGACGGCGACCGTGATGGATATCGCCCGCTCGCTGGGCTATCCGCAGTCAAGCACTTCCGAACTGCTCCGTTGTCTCGTGGCGCTCGGCTATCTCCACTACAACCGCTATACCCGGAACTACCGGCCAACCGCCCGCGTGGCGCTGATCGGCGCCTGGGTGGAGCCGGACCTGTTTCGCGACGGCGCGTTGCTGCCGATGGTCGACAACATCGCCCAACAATTCGGCCAGACTGTGATGCTTTCGGTCGCTGCCCATTATCGCCTCCAACATATCCATGTCGTGCCTGGCACCGCCCCCGAGGCGCCGCATCTGCGCGTTGGGGACACCGCGCCGTTGCTGCACGACGTCGCCGGCCGGCTCCTGCTGTCGACCTATCAGGACTTGCATATCCGCTCCGCGCTCCGCCGCCTCAACGCGGACGAGGCGGATCCCGAGCGTCGCGTTTCGGTGAACGAGGAAATCGATAGCCTGCGCCTATTGCGCGCCAAAGGCTGGGACATTGCCGTGGCCGAGGGGCTCGCGACCCTGGCCGTCATGCTGCCACCACGACCGGGTGGCCAGCGCATCGTGCTAAGCGTCATCGGCAAGAGCACCGCGATCGTCGATCATGTGGACGAAATCCGCGCGATGATCGATGAGGCGCATATTGGACAGCCCCCTGTATCGTTCCATTGCGCCAGCAACGACGATCATATGCTGCCGCGTGGCGCGTTTTCGATCACGCGTGATCACGAAGGCATCGCTTACGCCTGACGAAATGCGTTGATCGCATGTCCGATCAAGGGGGCGCCGGACTTGATGCCGGCGCCCCTTGCGGTTCAGGCACGCCGGGCAATCCCATGGAGACGAGAATGACGCAGCAGGGTAGTCGACTGGCGGGCAAGGTGGCGATCGTGACCGGCGCCGGCCGCAACATCGGCCGTGCCGAGGCGCTGTCGCTGATGCGCGAAGGCGCGAAGATCGTCGTCAACGACGTGGGCGGCGCCGAGGATGTGGTGAAGGAGATACGCGACGCCGGCGGCGATGCGGTGGCGGACAGCCACAGCGCATCGAGCTGGGCGGGCGGCGAGGCGATCGTCAAGACCGCAATCGATGCGTTCGGCCGCATCGACATCCTCATCAACAATGCCGGCATCGTCCGCCCCGCGCGTATCGACAGGATGGACGAGGAGACTTGGGACGCCGTTGTCAACATCAGCCTCAAGGCCTATGCGGCAACGATCCGCTTTGCTGCGCCGCATTTCATCGCGCAGGGTGACGGCGGCGTGATCGTCAACACCGGCTCGACTTCCGGCCTCGGCCACAACAGCATGGCAAATTACTCGGCCGCCAAGGAAGGCGCGCTCGGCCTGACCCGCGCCGTTGCCCGTGATCTCGGGCGCTACGGCGTGCGCTGCAACTTGATCCGCCCGATCAGCCACATCACCGGCACCTTCACGCCCGAGATCCAAGAGACGATAGACATTGCGGCCGAGTTCGACATTCCCCTGATGGGTAACCGCCACCTCGGCCAGCCGCGCATCACGGCACTGCCCGAACATGTTGCGGCGCTGACGACCCTGCTCTGCCTGCCGTCCACCGCGCACGTGACCAGCCAGGATTTCTATGTCGCGGGCGACGAGATCGCGCGCCACGCCGATCCGGAGCTGATCCGTATGGCGTTCAAGCCTGGCGGCTGGACGCTGGAAGCGCTCGAGGACCCACACACCCTCGACAATCTTGTCGGCGACATCCGCAAGCGCTTTCTGCCCTGAGCGGGCAGGGGCGCCGCAGCCGCTCAGAACAGGCTGTGCGTATAGCCTGAATCGACCCGGATCGTCTCTCCCGTCACGAAGCTCGCCGGGGCCGAGCAGAGGAACGCCGCGACCGCGCCCATCTCCGCCGGCGTGCCCCAGCGGCCGCTCGCCGTCATCGACAGCATCGTGGTCTCGGTGAGCCCGCCACCCTCGATGTAATCCTTGGTCAGCCCGGTCATGAACGGACCGGTGGCGATGGTGTTGGCGGTGATGCCGTATCGCCCATATTCGTGGGACAGCGTCTTCACCACGCCGGCGGCCGCGACGCGGACGTTCTGCGCGTACATCGGATCGTCGAGGTGCAGCACCTTCATGCCGATCGAACCCATGTAGAGGATGCGCCCCCAGCGGGCTGCCTGCATATCCGGCAGCACGCGCCGCGCGAGACGGACGAGGCTCATCACCCAAGTCTCGTTGGCATCCTCGAAATCGGCATCGGTCACCTGCTCGAACCCGCGCGAGAGCGAGGCGGGGCGTGGGTTCACCACCAAAATCGAAGGCGCCCCGAAGGCATCTCGCGCCGCCCGAACGATGCGCTCGGCGCCGTCATCGGTCGCCATGTCGGCGGCGACACCGGCGGCCTTGCCGCCCGCTGCCTCGACCGCGGCGACCGCCTCGTCGGCATTTGCCTGATCGCGACCGCTGACGAGCACGCGCGCGCCCTCCGCCGCCAGCGCCTGTGCGATGCCGAGCCCGCAACCGCGCGTGCCGCCGGCGACGACCGCTACCTTGTCCTTAATCCCAAGATCCATGAGCCTCTCCTTTTATGGCGTCCTGCCCGATCGCGAGGCTTGGCCCCACCCCCGGCGCAGGATATCGGATCGACGATGGAGACTTGCTGCCAAGCAGTGCTGGCGCCTGGGGAGGGTGTCCGCCTGATCGACGCCGAGCATCCCGGTTGTCCCGGGCCGGGCGAACTGCTGGTCGCAATGCGCTTGGCGCCGATCAACCCTGCCGACCGGCTGATAATCGCCGGACGCTACAGCTTCCAGCCGAATGAGGTGGTGGTGGTCGGGGCCGAAGGCGTGGGCGAGGTGATCGCGATCGGTGCGGGTGTTGAAGATTTCAGAGTGGGCGACCAAGTGATCCCGCTCGCGCGCGGCAACTGGGCGAGCCTGCGCCGGGTACCGGCTGATGCGGTATTGCGCGTGCCTGCTGCACTGCCGATGGAACAGGCCGCGATGCTACGGATTAATCCGGCAACGGCGTGGCGTTTGCTTGCCACAACGCCCCTGCAAGCTGGCGATGTCGTGATCCAGAATGGCGGCCGCTCGGCGGTGGCGATGCTCGTCGAGCGGATCGCGGAGTCGCGGGGCGTCAAGGTGCTGACGGTCTCCCGCCATGCCGACGCGCCGGCGCCGTTGCTTCCCGATGGCCCCGGCCTTGCCAGGCGCGTTCACCTCGCGGCGGAAGGAGGGCCGATCCGCCTCGCGCTCGATTGCGTCGCGGGCGAAGCGACGGGTCGGCTCGCCGCCTGCCTTGCGGAGGACGGGCGAGTGACCGTATTCGGCCATCTCTCTGCACAAGCGTGCCGCATTCCCTCGACGCTTCTCACCGGCCGAGGCCTAACCGTCGGCGGCTTCAGCCTGCGCCCTGCCGAGGCCGGCGATTCGGTCGCGGATCTGCGCCGCCTCTATGGCGAACTGGCCGAGCTGCTGATGGCGCACCCGCTGCCCGTCGCGGAGACCGTGCCGCTCTCCCGACTGGACGACGCGCTGGCGGCGGCGGAGGCTGGGCGCGGGCGCATCCTGCTCGATTTGCAGCGGTGATGTATCGGAGATGCGGTAGATGGGGTTGTCGATTGACCTTCGGTCCAGCGCACGGAAGAGCAGGACGACACGCACTCGCGAGGCTCCATGGACCTGTCCTTCAACCCCGAGGAAAAGGCCTTCCGCCAGGAAGTCCGTGATTTCCTCGCTACCTCCCTCCCGGCCGATCTGCGCCGGAAGATGATCGAGCGCCGCCATCTCGGCAAGGATGACATCGTCCGCTGGCAGCGGATCCTGAATGCCAAGGGGTGGGCGACACCCAACTGGCCGGTCGCCTATGGCGGCCAGAGCTGGACGCCTTCGGAACGCTATATCTTCCAGGAAGAGATGGCGCTGGCCCATGCGCCTGAAGGATCGCCCTTCAACGTCAACATGATCGGCCCGGTGATCTGCAAGTTCGGCACCGAGGAGCAAAAAGCGCGCTTCCTGCCGCGCATTGCGAATATCGACGACTGGTGGTGCCAAGGCTTCTCCGAACCTGGTGCAGGCTCCGATCTCGCCAGCCTCAAGACCACGGCGGTGCGTGACGGCGACCACTATGTCCTCAACGGCCAGAAGATCTGGACCACCCAGGCCCAGCATGCCGATTGGATGTTCGGCCTGTTCCGCACCGATAACAGCGGCAAGAAGCAGCAGGGCATCACCTTCCTGCTGCTTGATATGAAGACGCCGGGCCTCACCGTCCGACCGATCGAAACGATCGACGGGGAGCACGATGCCAACGAAGTGTTCTTCGACGATGTCCGCGTGCCGGTCGAGAACCGCATCGGCGAGGAAGGCAAGGGCTGGGACTACGCCAAGCACCTGCTCGGCCACGAGCGTTCCGGCATCGCGCGGATCGGCCTTTCGAAGGAGCGGCTGTCGCAACTGCGCCACCTGGAGGAGGACATGTCCGCCAAGGGCATGCTGAGCGACGGCGAGCGGCGGCGCCTGCGCCGCAAGCTCGCCGAGGTGGAGGTGGAGCTGCGTGCGCTGGAGCTGACCCAGCTACGCGTCGTCGCGGCGGACGCGCAGGGCGGCGGTGCCAGTGCGGCGGCCTCGATCCTCAAGATCAAGGGCACCGAGCTGCAGCAGCGCATGACCGAGTTGACTGTCGAGCTGGCCGGTCCAGCGGGGCTCGCTATGCCGGAGCATCACGGTGCCGACGAGGTGAGCGAGCATGGCTGGATCGAGGCCGCCGCGCCCTTCTACTTCACGATGCGCAAGGTTTCGATCTTCGGGGGCTCGAACGAGATCCAGAAGAACATCATCGCCAAGGGCGTGCTGGGGCTCTGAGGATCATATGGATTTCGACCTGACCGACGAGCAGCGCCTGCTCTCCGACAGCGTCATCCGCTTCGTCGCCGATCGCTACGGCTTCGAGGAGCGGCTGAAGATCATGAAGGAGCCGGAGGGCTGGAGCCGCGCAGTGTGGGGCGAGATGGCCGAGCTCGGCCTGCTCGGTATGCCCTTTTCGGAGGAGGATGGCGGCTTCGGCGCCGGCGGCGTAGAGACGATGCTGGTAATGGAGGCGCTGGGGCGCGGCCTCGTCGTCGAGCCCTATCTGTCAACCGTGATCCTCGCCGGCGGGGCGTTGCGCCTCGCAGGATCGGCCGCGCAAAAGGAAGCGCGCATCCCGGCGATCGTCACCGGCGAGCGGATCATGGCGCTGGCGCACAGCGAGCCGGGCGCGCTGCGCCACACGCTGGAGGCACGCACCACGGCGACCCGGGACGGCGACGGCTGGCGGATCGACGGCGCCAAGGTGGCGGTGCTGCATGGCGCCTCGGCCGACGAATTGGTGGTGAGCGCGCGCGCCGATGCCGGAACCTCGCTGTTCCTCGTTCCCGGAGACGCGTCCGGCGTGCGGCGTGTGAGCCAGCGCGGCTATGACGGTGTGCCGGTGGCGAGCATCACCTTCGATGGCGTGACGGTCGACGTGGACGCGCTGCTCGGCGCCGAGGGGGCGGGGGCGACGATCCTGCCGGCTCTGTTCGAGGAGGCCAATGCCGCGCTCGCCGCCGAGGCGGTGGGGGCGATGGCCGACACGCTCGACCTTACCACCGACTATCTTAAGACGCGCCAGCAGTTTGGCGTCTCGATCGGCAGCTTCCAGGCGCTCCAGCACCGCGCCGTGGACATGCTGATCCAGCTGGAGCTGTCGCGGTCGATGGCGACGCTCGCCGCGCTCTCGTTGACCGCAGAGCCTGAAGAGCGCCGCCGCAACATTGCCGCCGCCAAGGTGCAGATCGGTCGCGCGGGCCGCTTCATCGGCCAACAGGCGGTGCAGATGCACGGCGCGATCGGCATCACCGCCGAATATAAGGTCGGTCACGCCTTCAAGCGGCTGACCGCAATCGATGCGCTGTTCGGCGATGCCGATCATCACGTCGATGCGCTGGCGGACGCGGGCGGCCTCGTCGCGGCGGCCTGAGCCGATGGCAGCCGGACCCGTCCTCGTCACCGGGGTTCAAGGCGGCGCGGATTGAGGCCATGTCGGCTCGACGGCCTCGATCGGGCTGTTCGCCATGACCTTCGTCTGCGCGATGCTCAGCCCCAGGCGACCGGCAGCTCCTTCAGGCCGTTATACATCCAGCTGTCGATTCGCTTGCGCTCGCCGTTCAGGCGCAGGTCGGGCAGCCGTTCCACCAGCTTGGTGAGCGCGATGATCGCCTCGATGCGGGCAAGCGGCGCGCCCAGGCAGAAATGCACGCCGTAGCCGAAACTAATATGGCGCTTGGAGACGTTGAGGGGGCGATCCATGACGAAAGTGTCGGGATCGTCGAAAATCTTCGGATCGCGGTTTGCGCCGTGCATCGAGAACATCAGCTTGGTGCGCTCCGGCAACGCCTCGCCGTGCATGGTGACCGGGCGGACGCTCGTGCGGAAATGCGCGCTGATCGGCGGATCGTAGCGCAGGCTTTCTTCAATCACATTCTCCACCAGATGTGGTTCTGCCTTCAGGCGCTCCCAACGTTCCGGCACCTCCAGCAAGCGCCAGACGGCGTTTGTGATCAGGCTGACAGTCGTTTCCTGGCCAGCCGTGATCATCGTGGTGCAAATCTGGAAGAGTTCCTCGTCATTCAGCCGCCGGCCCTCCACCTTGCTGACCAGCCCGAGCGAGATGTAGTCGGCGGGCAGTTCCCGGCCCCAGTTCTCGAAGCTCGGCTCGGCAATCCCATGATCACGCAGGATCTGCTTATGCCTTTCGATCAGATCCAAGAAATAGGGCCGAAGTCCCTCGAATTGCGCATTTTCGGCACCGTCAGAAGTGTCCATTGTCAGCGAAGCGATCAGCGCGTCGCCCCACCTCTTATATTCGGGGTACATGCTTTCGTCCGAGCCGAGCAGCATGCAGATCACTCGCGCGGGCAGCGGCAGCGCGAAAAAATCGTGAAAATTGCCTTGCTTCACCTTGGCCCGCACCATCGAGTCCAGTAGCTCGTCGGCGATCTGCTCGATCCTCGGCCGATAGGCCTTGATCTGGGCGAGCGCCATGCCCTTGCGCAGCGCGGTCATATATTCGAAGTGGAAGGGCGGGTCGGTCAGGATACCGAAATTGCTGAATTCTTGCCAATCCCGGGGCCCGTCGCCCCACTTGAACGACCAGACCGGATTGTCCGAGAGGATCTTCTCCCGAATCTCCTTATAGTCGCTGGTGACGTAGAACTGATAGTCCTTGCCCTCATAATGATAGAAGGGGCATTTGGCGGCCAGCTCCGAATAGGCCGGGCCGGGATCGTGGACCGTCTCCGGATCGATCGGATCAAACTGATGATCGGCGCGGGTCTTCAGACGGCGGGGCTCCGCCTCGTGGCCGCCGATACCGGGATCGCGGTCGCTCATCACTCTCTCCTGATCACTTTTCCGGCGGCGATCATATCCCGGCGGAGCATGGTGATGAACCGACAGTTGCTTTGGGGGCAAAGGATCGCAGCGGCCGGAATCATGCGCCGGGCAGCACGCGATCCAGCTCGCCATGGAACGCGCCGAGGCTGCGGGCCAAGGCTTCGCGATCCTCGGGCTTCAGGCGACGGAAGGCCCGTACGAAATTCGAGTTCTGAGCGATCTTGGCAATTGCCGCCTCGACGAGCCGGCTGCCTTCCCCGGTCACACGGACGTCGGCGGTGCGACGGTCGCTCGTATTTGGTTCGCGGGTGAGCAGGCCGCGATCGCTAAGCTTGCGGATGCGCGCGGTCAGCACGGCCGGCGTCACAAACAGCGAGCGGGCGAGATCGACGGCGCGATAGGGTCGCTCTCGATCGATCCGAAGCGTGCCGAGCAGAAGCACGTCTGCCATGCTGAGGCCTTGCCCCGCCGCCAGCCGGTCGAGATCGGCGTAGATCAGGTGGCCCAGCGTCATCAGGTGCCACAGCGGCCCGAAATGGCTGGCGTCCAGCCCGGGGATCAGCGCCTCGTAGAAACGGCGGCCGGCCTCCAGCTCCTCGACAGGCCGGTTCGTCACCGGTGCTCAGTCCTGCGACGTCTCGAGCAGCCGGATCAGCTCGGCAAGCAAGGCGTCCTGGCGCATGGTAACCTCGGCTACGGAACGGCCATCATGCGCCTCGGCGACCTGCTCGGCAAGCTTGGCCTGCAGGGCCTCGTCGGCAAGGTCGGGCGTCGTCATCGTCGCCCAGCGGCCGGCGATGCCCGGCCCGAAATGCTTGAGGAAGCCGCCGAGCCCGCCTGCGCCGCCCGATGTGTGGAAGGTAGTGAACTGACCTTGGATCGCCCATTTGAGCGCTGGGCCGAAACGAAGCGCGTCGTCCACGTCCTTGACGGTCGCGACGCCGTTGGCAACGAGGCTCACCGCTTCGCGGAACATGGCCGCCGTCAACCGATTGCCGATATGGCCCAGGATCTCGCGCTCCAGCCGCACCGGATGCTTGCCGACCGCGGCATAAAAGGCGATCGCTGCGTCCACCGCCGCACGATCGGTCTTCTCGCCGCCTCCTACTTCGACCAGTGGGATCAGATGTACCGGATTGAACGGATGGCCGAGCACGCAGCGCGCCGGATGCCGGCAAGCCTCCTGCAGCAAGGTCACCGGCATGTTGGAGGTGCTGCTAGCGATCAGCACGTCGGGCGGCAAAACCGCGCCCAGCCGGCTGAACAGCTCGCGCTTTATGCCCTCGCACTCGGGCGTGTTCTCCTGCACGAACTGCGCTCCGTCGAGCGCCTCTTCCAGCGTCGCGTGGACGCTCAGCCTGTCCGGCGAGGCGCCGAGCGCTAGCCCGCGCTCCTCGAGCGAGGGCCAAGCCCGCGCGACATGATCGCGGACCTTGGTCTCGGCGTCGGGCGCCATGTCGTGCACCGCCACATCGCGGCCAGCGGCGAGGAAGGCCGCGACCCAGCCTGCCCCGATCAACCCGGCGCCGACCACCGCGACGCGGGTGATCTCGGCAGGCGCGCGATAGTGGATCATCGGCTCAAAAGCCCTTGAAGACCGGTTTTTCCTTGTTGGCGAAGGCGGTGGTCGCCGCCTTGTAGTCCTGCGTCATCATCGTCATCGCCTCATAGGCGATCGACAGTTCGCCGGTGAGGTTCACCTGGTCGCGGATGCACTTGTTCACCGCCGCCTTGGACCAGCGCACCGCCCACATCGGCTGTCCGGCGATCTCCCGCGCTATCTTCAGGGCCTCTTCGAGCACCTGCTCCTTGGGGAAGGCGTAGTTGACGAGCCCGATCTCCTCGGCTTTCCTGCCGTTCAGGAGCTTGCCGCGCATCAGATATTCCTTGGCCTTCTGCGGGCCGACCAGCAGCGGCCACATCACCGCTCCGCCGTCGCCCGTGACGAGGCCGACGCGGATGTGCGTATCTCCCAGCTTTGCGTCCTCGGCGACGATGCTCATGTCGCAGAAGGCGAAGAGCGAGGTGCCGAGGCCGATCGCGTCGCCGTTCACCGCCGCGATGATCGGCTGTGGTGTCATCAGGATCTGGTCCCACAGGCGCAGCGTGTTGATCGGCACTCGCAGCGCGTATTTCAGGCCATATTCGGTCTGCGCGCGCTCGGCCATCAGCTTGATGTTGCCGCCAGCCGAGAAAGCCTTGCCTGCGCCGGTGAGCACGATCACCTTGATCCGCTCGTCACGGCCGAGCTTCAGCCAGATATCCTCGAGCTGCCAATGGTTGTGTGGCCCGATGGCGTTCAGCTTGTCGGGGTCGTTCATGGTGACGGTGGCGACGCCATCCTCGGCGATCTCGACCTTGAAGAAATCGAACTCGCTATAGTCGATGTCGCGCAGGAACTCGTTAGTCGTGCTCATGTCTTGGCTCCAGGGCAAGAGGGTTCAGGCGGCCGCCTTGACGGTGCGGGATTTCTGCCATTCGGAAAAGCTCGTGCCGCTTTCGGCCAGCTCGCGCAGTAGCGCGGCGGGCTTGAGCGAGGGATCATCCGTGTCGGACGCGAAATCCTCCAATCGCTTGACGATATGGGCGAGGCCCACTTCGTCGGCATAGAACATCGGGCCGCCGAGATGGCGCGGCCAACCATAGCCGTTGATCCAGACCAGATCGACGTCGGAGGCCCGCAGCGCGATGCCCTCCTCCAGAATACGCGCGCCTTCGTTGATCAGCGGGAAAAGCAGCCGCTCGATCATCTCCTCGCGGCTCATGTCCTTTCGCTCGATGCCGAGCTTCTTGGAGGTCTCGATGATCAGCTCGTCGGTCTCGGAATTGGGGTAGGGAGTACGGTCACCCGGCTTGTAGAGATAATAGCCGGCGCCGGTCTTCTGGCCTAGCCGCCCGCTCTCGACAATGGCGTCGGCGATCGGGAAGGGCGTGCCGCGCCGCTTGCGGATCGAATAGCCGATGTCGAGACCTGACATGTCGTTGGTGGTGAGCGGCCCCATCGGGAAGCCGAGCGAGGTCAGCGCGTCGTCGACCTGCGGCGGGAAGGCGCCCCGCTGGAGCAGGCGCTCGGCCTGGGCGGAGCGTTTGGCGACCATGCGATTGCCGATGAAACCGTCGCAATTGCCCGACCAGACCGGCACCTTGCCAATTGTCTTGCCCACAGCCATCGCGGTGAGGATCGCCACCGGCCCGGTCTTGGCGGCCTGCACCACCTCGAGCAGCTTCATTACGTTGGCAGGCGAGAAGAAATGCATGCCGACGAAATCCTCCGGCCGCTCCAGCACCGAGGCGATCTCGTCCACGTCGAGCGCCGAGGTGTTGGATGCAAGGATAGTGCCGGGACGGGCCTTTTTCTCCAGATCTGAGAAGATTTCCTTCTTGAGGTCCATGCTCTCGAACACCGCCTCGATGACGATGTCGACGTCGGCGACCGCGGCGCGATCGATCGAACCGGAGATCAACGCCAGCCGCTTGTCGACAGCGTCCTGCGTGGTCGATCCGCGCTTGACAGATGTGGCATAGTTGGCGCGCACCCGCTCCAGCCCCTTATCAAGCGCGTCCTGCGTCGCGTCGATCAGCACGACCGGGATGCCGGCGCCGGCGAAGCACATGGCGATGCCGCCGCCCATCGTGCCGGCGCCGATGATCGCGGCCTTCTTCACCTCGCGCGGCTTGGCTTCGGGCGGCAGGCTGGGAATGCGCGCGGCCTCGCGCTCGGCAAAGAAGAGGTAGCGCAGCGCCCGGCTCTGGCTGCCGCCCATCAGCTTGCGATTCTCCTCGGCATCCTTGGCCATGCCCTCCTCGAAGGGCAGGGTGAAGCTCTCGCGCACCGACTGGACGTTGGCGGCCGGCGCCTCCTGCCCCTTCGCGCGCGCGGTGAGCTTCTTCGCCAGCTCGTCGAAGGCGGTGGGATCGGCGCGGGTCGCGGCTATCTTGTCCTCGCGCTCGCGGGTCGGGGTGAACGGCTTGCCGATGACGGAACGTGCGAACTCGACGCCGAGCGCGATCGGGTCGCCCTCTCCAACGGCGTCCACCGCGCCCAGCGCCAATGCCTTCTCTGCGGATACGCGCTCGCCGGACAGGCAGAGCTTCAGCGCCTCCTCCGGTCCGATCACGCGCGGCAGGCGCTTGGTGCCGCCGCCGCCAGCGAACAGCCCGAGCTTTATCTCGGGCAGGCCGACCGCCGCGCCCTTCACCATCACGCGATAGGCACAGCCCAGCGCCACCTCGAAGCCGCCGCCGAGCGCCGTGCCGTGGATGGCGGCAACGGTTGGCTTGGGGCAGCGCTCGATCCGGTCGATTGCGTCCTGCAGCGTGGGGGGCTGGCGGGGACGGCCGAACTCCGTGATGTCGGCGCCGGCGAAGAAGGTCTTGCCGGCGCAGGCGACCACGATCGCCTTGACGCTGTCGTCCGCCTCCAACCGGGCAAATGCCTCGACCAGACCGGCGCGGACCACCTGTCCCAAGGCGTTGACCGGCGGATTGTCCGACACGACGATCGCCACTTCGCCGTCGCGGCGGACCGAAATCTTCTCGTTGACCTGTTGCATGCCGTCCCTCTCGCGTGCCTAGCGATCTGCGCGTATCGTCCGGTTTCTCGTTCGGTTTCGGGCTTACACCTGTCAAGGAAGCGGGAGACTCATCGCCTATCCGTATTGTTGGCCCGCAAGGGAGCGAGGCGTTCCGATCCGTCGCCAAGCTGCGCTAGAATGCGTAAAAACGGCCACCAACCGGAGCGACGATGCAGTTTGATCTGAACGAAGAGCAGGTGATGTTCCGTGACTCGGTCGCGGGATTCGCGCAGCGCAACCTCGCCGCTGGTGCGCTGGAGCGCGCCCATGCCGACGATTATCCGTGGGACATCGCCAGACTGATGGCCGAGAACGGCCTGCTCGGCATCACCGTGCCCGAGGAAAAGGGCGGCATGGGCGGCAAGCTGATGGACGCGGTGATCGCCATCGAGCAGATCGCCAAGGTCGATCCCCGCTCGGCCGACGTGATCCAGGCCGGCAATTTCGGCGCGATCCGCACCTTCGCCCAGTTCGCCTCGCCCGAGCAGCAGGAGCAGTATCTGAAGCCGCTGCTCACTGGCGAGGGCCTGATCGCAGTGGCGATGACCGAGCCGAACGCGGGATCGGCGGTGACCGAGCTCACCACCACGGCGACGCCAGACGGCGACGGCTTCCGTGTGACCGGCCAGAAGATATTCACCACTCACGGCCTGCACGCCACCTGCTTCCTGGTCTATGTCCGCTACGGGCCGGGGACCGGCAACATCGGATCGGTGCTGATCGAGCGCGGGCAGGAGGGCTTCACCTTTGGCAAGCCGGTCCGCTTCCTTTCGGGCGAAGAATGGAACCCGCTCTTCTTCGACAATGTCTATGTGCCGAAGGAGAAGGTGCTGCTCGGGCCGGGTGGTTTCAAGAAGCAGATGGCCGGCTTCAACGTCGAGCGTATCGGCAATACCGCGCGCAGCCTGGCGCTCGGCCGCTTTGCCTTCGATGCGGCGGTGGAGCATGCCAAGACGCGCAAGCAGTTCGGCCGCTATCTGATGGAGTTCCAGGGGCTCCAGTGGAAGTTCGCCGAGATGAAGCTGAAGCTCGATGCCGCGCAGCTGCTGCTCTACCGCGCTGCGACCAACGCGGATGCCGGCCTGCCGTCTCCGGAAGAGACCGCGATCGCCAAGATCGCCTGCAACCGCGCCGGCTTCGAATGCGCGAACGAGGCGATGCAGATCATGGGCGGATCGGGCTACAGCGAGGACGGCCTGGTCGAATATTGTCTACGCCGCACGCGCGGATGGATGATCGCTGGCGGCGCCATCGAAGTGCTGCTGAACCGCATCGCCGAAGGGGTTTTCGACCAGCGCTTCCCGCAGACGCCGCCCAAGCCGGCGATCGCCTGATCGGCGAAGAGAGGAGAGAGAGGATGGCGGCCAAGGTCCCCCGCTCGGGCCCGCAGGAGGTCCGACCGGACTATGTGCCGGTCGACGTCTATATCTCGCGCGACTGGCTGGAGCTGGAGCGCGAGAAGCTCTGGCCCAAGGTATGGCAATGGGTCTGCCGGGAAGAGGAGATCCCCAATCCCGGTGACTTCTACACCTATGACATACTCGACGATTCGATCAGCGTCGTACGCCGGCAGGACGGCTCGATCGGAGCCTATTTCAATGCCTGCCCGCATCGCGGCCGCCGGCTGACCGAAGGTTGCGGCCGGCAGGGCAAGTTCCATTGCAAGTTTCACGGCTGGCAGTTCGATCTGCATGGGACACCTGTCGAGATCGTCGACCGCGATGACTGGGCGAACGGGCTACAGGACCGCGAAGTCTCGCTCACGCCCGTGAAGGTCGGCCGCTGGGGCGGCTGGGTGTTCATCAACATGGACCCGGACAGCGAGAGCCTCGAGGAGTTCCTTGAACCCGCCAAGTCAATGCTCGACGGCTTCGAGTTCGAGAAGATGCGCTACGTGTGGCGGAAGCAGATAAAGCTGCCCTGCAACTGGAAGACCGGCCTTGAGGCGTTCGACGAAGGCTATCACGTCCAGACGACGCATCGCCAGTTGCTGGCCTACCATGACGATGTCACCTATTCGAAGGCATACGGCAAGCACGGCATGTTCGGCTTCGCGCCGACGGCGTTGTTCGGCCTGCCGGCGCCACGCATCGGCGAACAGAAGGGTGACCTGCGCAAAGGCCTTCGCGACTTCAACCGGAACATCTGGGACACGTTGAGGGCGACCACCACGCGGGAGATGCTGGCCGCGGGCGACCGCCTGACAGAGCTGCCCGAGGACGCGTCGATGATGGAGGTCTATACAGCCTTCGCGACCTTCCATCGCGAGGAGACCACCAAGCGCGGCATCAGTTGGCCGCCCGTCACGCCCGAGCAGCAGATGGCGGCCGGCACCGACTGGCATATCTTCCCCAATATGGTGTTCCTGCACCAGCCGACCAACCTGCTCGGCTATCGCGCGCGGCCGGATGGCGACGATCCCAACCGCTGCATCTTTGAGGTCTATGCGCTGGAACGCTTCCCCGATGGGGTCGAGCCGCCGAGGGCCGAGGTCGAGGTCGCAGACAGCTGGCGCGACGTGGACTGGGGCCTGATCCTGGAACAGGACTTCCAGAACATGGAGGAGGTGCAGCGCGGCATGCGGGTCCGCAGCTTCACGGCGGCGCGCACCAATCCGGTCAAGGAGCGCGCGATCAGCAACTTCCACGAGATCCTGCACCACTATATTAACGAGAAGAACTGACGTATGGCCGGAGAGGAATTCGATGAAATCCACGATTTCGTCGTCGCGGGATCAGGCGGCGGCTCGATGGCGGCCGGCCTCTATTTGAAGTCGATCGGCAAGGATCCCGTCATCCTCGAGAAGACCGACAAGATCGGCGGATCGACCGCGATGTCGGGTGGCGTTCTGTGGGTGCCCGCCAATCCGCTGATGATACGCGAAGGCATTCCCGACAGTATCGAGCGCGGGCGCCGCTACATGGACGCGACGGTCGGCATGGATGCCGGTCCGTCCGCGTCGCCGGCGCGCAAGGACGCCTATCTGCGATCAGGCCCGAAGCTGGTCGAGTTCCTCGAAAGCCAGGGCATGAAGTTCGTCCGCCCCGACTTCTGGGCGGACTATTATGACGATCGTGATGGAGGATCGACGCGCAGCCGGTCGCTCGCCGCGCCGATGCTTGACGCACGCGAAATGGGGTCGCTGTTCGACAAATTGCGCCTGGGCCCGATGGTGATGCCCCTGCCGGCCACCAGCACGGCTACGATCGGCCTCGCCACCCGCACACCCAAGGGAATGTGGGAAGGCCTGAAGCTCTTATGGCGGATGCGGCAAGTCAAGAAGCGCGGTAAGCCGATGCTGAGCTTCGGCGGCGCTCTGCAAGGCCGCATGCTGATGCTCGCGGACAAGGCCGGGGTCGACATCCGCACCGAGACCGGCGTGGTAGAACTGATCGAGGAAGGCGACCGCGTCACCGGCGTGATCGCCGAGCACAAGGGCAAGCGCATCCGCATCGGCGCGCGCGACGGCGTGCTGATCAATGCCGGCGGCTTCTCGCGTAATGCCGACATGCGCAAGCAATATGGTCCGCAGCCGAGCTCGACCGAATGGACCAACGCCAATCCCGGCGACACCGGCGAGATGATCCAGATCGCCGAGAAGCACGGCGCCGAGCTGGCGCTGATGGACCAGGCCTGGTGGGTGCCCGGCACGGCGCAGCCCCAAGGCGGTCCCTACAACATGCACAACACGGATATCTCCAAGCCGCATTGCATTGTCGTCAACCGCCACGGCCGGCGTATCATGAACGAGAGCGGCTCCTATATGGAGAACGGCCAACGGCTATACCAGAATGACGTGCCGGCCTTCGTCATCCTCGATAGCCGCCACCGCAAGCGCTACGCCTGGGGCTATTATCCTCCGGGCAATACCCCGCAGGAATGGTTCGATAAGGGCATCGTCAAAAAGGCCAACACGATCGAGGAGCTGGCACATATCGCGGGCATCGATCCCGTCGGCTTGAAGGACGAGATCAAGAAGTTCAATGGCTATGCGAAGACCGGCAAGGACCTAGACTTCAATCGCGGCGGACGCGGCTACGACAATTGTTTCGGCGATCCGACGGTGAAGCCCAATCCCAATCTCGGCGCGATCGACAAGCCACCCTTCTACGTAATGGAGATGGTACCGGGCGATGTCGGCACCTCGGGGGGCATCATGACCGACGAGCATGCCCGTGTGCTGCGCGCAGACGGATCGGTAATTCCCGGCCTATACGCGACGGGCAACTCCACGGCGTCGGTGTTTGGCCGCTGTTATCCAGCGGCGGGCGCCAGCATCGGCGCAACCTTCATCTTCGCCTGGATCGCCGCTCACCACGCGGCAGGCGCGAACGAGGACTGAAGCCATGGCTCGGATCTTCGCCAAAGAATCGACAGGAGCGGCCCCGGCCCCAATAAAGACCGGCCGTTTAACGCGCTCCTTGGGCGCAATTTTCGGCTGGTGCGATCTCGCGGACGTCGATGATCTGCTTCCCACCGAGAGGCCGTCTATGTCATCACTCCAGACGATATCCACTTGGAACTGAGGCCGCTCCCGCTGAGATCGGCACGCGAGAGGAAATGAAAGCATGAACTATCCGAGCAAGGCGCCAGTCATATCGCCCGTCCGCGAGGATTTCGTCCCCGCCGACG
>Ga0207647_10000200_pt1 | contig 48906 bp, 39 predicted proteins | sample KBSCornC2_FD_184295 | JGI IMG/M metagenome (GOLD analysis project Ga0207647, IMG submission 184295) | Corn rhizosphere microbial communities from Kellogg Biological Station, Michigan, USA - C2 (SPAdes) (version 2) | ecosystem: Host-associated > Plants > Roots > Rhizosphere ... | reverse complement strand
AGGGGGCGGATAATCTAGAGGATGGATCGAAGGTGGTCCTGCCGGGCGAGCGGCCGCAATTCCAGCGCCGCAAGAAGAGCGGCTTCTTCGCTTCCTTATTCGGCGGTGGAGATGATGCTCAGCACGGCCCTGCCGGTGGCAATGCGCAGGGCCAAGGTAGCCGCCATCGCCAACGGCATCAGGGCGGCGGCGCAGGTCAGTGAGCGAAAACTCGGCCAGCGGCACCAGCCTCGGCGCTGAGGAAGAGGTGCTGGGCGCCGAAGGCGTAAATCCTTCGCGGCCCTTCATTATGCGCCCTGTGGCGACGACCTTGCTGATGCTGGCGATCCTGCTGGCAGGTGTGGTCGCGTATCGCTTCCTGCCCTTATCGGCGCTGCCAGAGGTCGACTATCCAACCATCCAGGTGACGACGCTCTATCCTGGGGCCAGCCCGGACGTGATGGGGCTGACCGTGACTGCCCCGCTCGAGCGCCAGTTCGGGCAAATGGCGGGGCTGTCTCGCATGTCGTCGACTTCGTCAGCGGGCGCGTCGGTGATTACGCTTCAATTCAACCTCGACCTGACGCTCGATGTCGCTGAGCAAGAGGTGCAGGCGGCGATCAACGCGGCAAATACCTTGCTGCCGTCCGACCTTCCGGCGCCGCCGATTTACGCCAAGGTCAATCCCGCCGATGCACCCATCCTGAGCCTTGGCATTACCTCGTCGACGCGAACGCTGGCGGAGGTGCAGAATCTGGTCGACCAGCGCCTTGCCAGCAAGATTTCGCAAATCTCCGGCGTTGGCCTTGTCTCATTGTCGGGAGGACAGCGGCCGGCGGTGCGGATCCAGGCTAATGTCCAGGCGCTCGCCAACCGCAACCTTTCGCTCGACCAGCTCCGCAGCGCGATTGCCGCAGCAAATGTCAACGGTGCCAAAGGCAGCTTCGACGGACCGACGCGAAGCTGGTCGATCGATGCCAACGATCAACTCGCAACCGCTGACGACTACAAGAATCTGATCATCGCTTACCGCGACAATGCTCCGGTCCGATTGTCGGACGTCGCGAACGTGGTCGATAGTTCCGAAAATACGCGCCTCGGCGCGTGGATGAACCGCACCTCCGCCATCGTCGTGAACGTCCAGCGCCAGCCTGGTGCGAACGTTATCGGTACGGTCGACATGATCAAGGCAGCCTTGCCCCAACTGGAGGCTGGCCTGCCTGCCGACGTTCACGTCACCTTGCTGACCGACCGCACGACCGGAATCCGGGCCTCGGTTCACGATGTGCAGATCGAACTCGTGTTCGCCGTGCTGCTGGTGACGCTCGCCATCTTCCTCTTTCTCGGATCCTGGCAGGCAACCCTGATCGCCAGCCTGGCGGTGCCCCTGTCAATCGTAGGCACCTTCGCGGTGATGCACCTGCTCGGGTTCAGTTTGAACAACCTGACGCTGATGGCACTCACGATCGCCGCGGGTTTTGTGGTCGATGACGCGATCGTCGTCACCGAGAACATCGCCCGCCACCTGGAGGAGGGGAAAAGGCCGTTGCAGGCTGCGCTTCAGGGCAGCCGCGAGATCGGCTTTACCATTATTTCACTCACCGTCAGCCTCATCGCGGTGCTCATCCCGCTGCTGTTCATGGGTGACGTGGTCGGCCGCTTGTTCCGCGAATTCGCCGTCACGCTGGCGGTTACCATCCTGATCTCGGCGGTGGTCGCATTGACGCTCGTGCCGATGCTGTCGGCGCGCTGGCTGAAGGCCGAAGCCGAAATGAAGACGTTTGCCGCGGCCGAATGGACGATGGCGCGGTTCGAGCATCTTTCGCGTCGCTATAATCGCGCGCTCGATTGGGTGCTGACGCGCCAACGTGCAACCCTGTTGGTGTTCGCAGGGTCGTTGCTGCTGACGGCGATCCTATTCGTCGCCATTCCTAAGGGGCTCTTTCCTGAGCAGGATACGGGCCAGCTTCAGGCCACGGTGGTGACCGGGCAAGGCGTTTCGTTCGGTCGCATGTCAGCGCTGCAAGGTCGCGTAGCGGACGCCATCTTACAGGATCCGGATGTCGAAAGCCTGAGCTCCAACGTCGGCGTCGACGGACAGAACCCGGCGATGAATCAAGGCCGGATGTTGATCAACCTTAAGGAAAAGGGTGATCGGACTGGCAGCCAGTCGGCCCTCATCCGGCGAATCCAGCAGCGCGTTCGCGACATTGCCGGCGTCACGCTCTACATTCGTCCGGTACAGGACCTGACGATCGATACCCAAGGTGGTCCGACCCAATATCAATTTGCGCTGCAGGGGGCGGACCAGGATCAGATCAATCTTTGGACCGAAAAGCTGACTGCGGCGCTCAAGGACGTGCCTCAGGTACGAAATGTCGTTTCCGACATGCAGAACCAGGGCCGCGCGGTAACGGTGCGCGTCAATCGCGATGTTGCCGCGCGGCTTGGGATCAGCACCGCAGCGATCGATAGCGCGCTCTACAATGCCTTCGGTCAGCGCATCATCTCGACCATCTTCACGCAGACCACGCAGTATCGCGTGATTTTGGAAAGCCAGCCAGGGATGCTGACCGATCCCCAGGCGCTCAATCAGCTTTACGTCCAAACTTCGTCGGGAACATCGGTCCCGCTTTCTACCGTCGCGACCTTCGTCGACGGCGTAGCGCCGCTTCAGGTAACCCGGGTCGCGCAATTCCCTGCATCCACCATCGGCTTCGATCTCGCTGCGAACCAATCGCTCGGCGGCGCCGTCAGCGCAATCCAGGGGACCGAACAGCGGATCGGTGTGCCGGCTGCGATCACGACCAGCTTCCTTGGCGCGGCCAATGCCTTCCGCGCCAGCCTCGCCAACGAGATCTGGCTGATCCTGGCAGCGATTGTGGTGGTCTATATCGTGCTCGGCGTTCTCTATGAGAGCTTCATCCACCCGGTAACCATCCTCTCCACCCTGCCATCGGCGGGGGTGGGCGCACTCCTTGCGTTATGGCTTACCGGTAACGACCTTGGCGTTATCGGCATCATCGGCATCGTGCTTCTGATCGGCATCGTGAAGAAGAACGCGATCATGATGATCGATTTCGCGATCGACGCGCAGCGCACCGATGGCATGGATGCCGACAGCGCGATCCGCCAGGCGGCGCATCTCCGCTTCCGTCCGATCATGATGACGACATTCGCCGCGTTGTTTGCCGCGCTGCCGCTGATCTTCGGCAGCGGCATGGGGGCGGAGCTGCGGCGTCCGCTCGGCCTTGCCATCGCCGGCGGCCTGATCCTCAGCCAGGCCCTGACGTTGTTCACCACGCCGGTGATCTTCCTCGCCTTCGAGCGCCTTTCGGCGCGCGTGCGTCGCAGACGTGAGGCAGAGCCACTGCTGCCGTTGGGGCAGCAGGCGTGAGGACCGGATGAATCTGTCCCGCCCCTTCATTCGGCGGCCGATCGGCACCCTATTGTTGACAGTAGGGGTGATGCTGGCCGGGATCGCCGCCTTTTTTGTGATGCCGGTCTCGCCACTGCCGCAGGTCGATTTCCCGACGATCAGCGTTTCGGCCAATCTGCCGGGTGCGAGCCCCACGACCATGGCGACAAGCGTTGCCTCGCCGCTCGAGCGGAGAATGGCGACGATCGCGGGTGTCACCGAGCTCACGTCTCAATCGGGGATCGGTTCGGCTCGCGTCACCGCCCAGTTCGATCTTTCGCGCAACATCGACGGCGCCGCGCGCGACGTGCAGGCGGCGATCAACGCTGCACGCGCTGACCTACCCGCGACGCTGAAGACCAATCCGAGCTATCGCAAGATCAATCCGGCGGATGCGCCGATCATGATCATCGCGCTCACCTCGAAGACGCGTGCGCCCGCTGAGATATACAACGCCGTATCGAACGTCGTGCAGCAGAAGCTTCTGCAGGTGCAGGGCGTGGGCGACGTCGAGCTGGGCGGTGCGGCCTTGCCCGCGGTGCGGATCGACCTCAACCCGCTCTCTCTCGCGCGCTACGGCATTCCGCTCGAAGATGTGCGCACTGCCATATCGTCGACCAATGCCAATCGCCCGCGTGGTGTGGTCGAAAATGGCGCGACCGCCTGGCAGATCTACGGCGACATACCCGGCCTGAAGGCGGCCGATTACAGCAGTCTGGTGGTCGCCTGGCGCAACGGCGTCGCCGTTCGCCTGTCCGACATCGCCAACGTCTACGACGGCCCCGAGGATGTCCGGACGATGGGCCTGTTCAATGGCCAGCGCGCGGTGACCGTGATTATCAGTCGCCAGCCCGGCGCCAATATTATCCAAACGGTGGATTCGGTTAAGGCCCAGCTGCCACTGATCGAGGCAGCAATACCCCACGACATCAAGGTCGCGGTAGCCTCTGATCGCACGACCACCATCCGTGCCTCACTGCACGAGGTCGAACTGACGCTGGTGATCGCAACCCTCCTGGTGGTGATCGTAGTTTCGATCTTCCTTCGATCGCTTCGCGCGACCCTTGTGCCTGCGGTCGCGGTGGTCACCTCGCTGCTCGGTACACTCGGCGTGATGTATCTGCTGGGCTTCAGCCTCAACAATCTGTCGCTGATGGCACTGACGGTCGCGACCGGCTTCGTGGTCGACGATGCGATCGTGGTTCTGGAGAATATATCGCGCCATATCGAAGATGGGATGAAGCCACTCCAGGCAGCGCTCCAAGGTGCGCGCGAGGTGGGTTTCACGGTTCTATCGATTTCGATCAGCCTTGTAGCGGTTTTCATCCCACTACTTTTCATGAGCGGGATCGTCGGTCGGTTATTCCAAGAATTCGCGGTCACGATGACGGTGGCGGTGCTAATCAGCCTGGTGATCTCGCTCACCTCCACGCCGATGATTGCAGCACTGATCCTGCAAGAGCGGGAGGCTGCCAAGGAGAGCCGTTTTTCGCGTTTCGCCGAGCGCCAGTTTGAACGGGTCCAGGCGCGTTACGCCAGGAGCCTCGACTGGGCACTCGCCAACCGCGGCGCGACCTTGCTGCTGCTGGCGGGCGCGGTCGCACTCAATGTTTTCCTGCTGATCACGATCCAAAAGGGGTTCTTCCCGGAACAGGACACGGGTTCGCTTCAGGGCGGGCTTCGTGCCGACCAGAGCATCTCGTTCCGGGACATGCAGTCTAAGCTCACCCAGATCGTGAAGATCATCAAAAAAGATCCGGCGATCGAGAATGTTGTCGCTTTCACCGGTGGCTCGCGCGCCGGAGGGGGGTTCCTGTTCGCGACGATGAAACCGAAGAGCGAGCGCGACAGCGCGCGCGACGTTATCACGCGTCTCCGTCCCAAACTGGCGCGCATCACAGGCGTAACTGCATTTCTAAGCCCCGTGCAGGACATGCGCGTCGGGGGAAGGGGCGGCAACAGTACCTATCAATATACACTGATGGCCGATGATCCCCAGGTTTTGGCCAAGGCCGGTCCTGAACTCGCCAACGCGCTGAAGAAATATCCCGAGCTGACCGACGTCGATGTCGATGAGGACGACGGGGGGGCGGAAGTGTTCGTGAACATCGATCGCGACAGCGCCACCCGTCTCGGCATCACGCCCCAGACGATCGATAACACGCTGTACGACGCGTTTGGGCAGCGGCAGGTCGCTACGATCTACAGCGGCCTCAATCAATATCATGTCGTGATGGGGGTCGCGCCGGACTTTACCGGTTCGCCGGAGGCGCTGAAGGGCATCTACATCCCGGCGGGTCAGCCGAGCAGCGGCGGTGCCACTGCCAACGCGGCTGGTCCGGCGCCGGGCACGACCACCGCCGCCACTACGATCGGAACCAGCGCCGGCGTCGCCGGCTCAACCCCGACTTCCAGCACGGGCCAGGGGCGCGATGCTGCCACGGGTGCAGCGGTCAATACATCGCCAAGCGCGATGACACCCCTGTCCACCATCGCGAGTTGGTCCACGCGTTCGACCGCAGCACAGGTCAATCACCAGGACGCGTCGCCGTCAGCCACGATCAGCTTCTCCACCGGCAACGGCTATGCGCTAAGCGATGCATTGACCCGGATCCGGCAGGTTCAGGCCAGTCTCAACTTCCCTGCACAAGTCCATGGTAATGCGGCAGGAACGGCGCAGGCGTTTCAGCAGTCGAGCCAGTCCAATCCGGTGCTGATCCTGGCCGCAATCATCGTGATCTACATCGTGCTCGGGATACTTTACGAGAGCGCGATCCATCCGCTGACGGTGTTGTCCACCTTACCTTCCGCGGGGGTGGGCGCGGTGATCGCATTGATGGTGACGGGCTCTGCATATGACCTGATCGCGTTGATCGGGCTCATCCTGCTGATCGGTATCGTCAAAAAGAACGCGATCCTGATTATCGATTTCGCACTCGATGCGGAACGTTCGCGTGGCTTGTCTCCATTGGCCGCGATCCGTGAGGCGAGCCTTCTTCGCTTTCGCCCGATTCTCATGACAACCATGGCCGCCGCTTTCGGCGCGTTGCCGCTCGCGATCGGCTTCGGCGAAGGTGCCGAACTTCGCCGACCGCTCGGCATTGCGATCATCGGCGGGCTCATCGCCAGCCAGTTCCTAACCTTGCTGACGACCCCGGTCGTCTATCTCGCGCTGGACCGCTTCCGCAGGCGCTCGCCGCACGAACGGATGCTCGCGCGCAACGACGCCCAAGAGGTTCAACCTGCATGAATAAGCGCGACCTGACAGCGGCATTTCGCCGGATACCCTCGATCAGCGTTTTCCGATGGAAAAGGGCTGCCGCGTTAGTCGCGCTGTCCTCGCTCGCGGCATGCAGCCTCGCGCCACCGTACCAGCGTCCCGACACGACCACGCCTGCATCCTTTAAGGAGGCGCCGGGCTGGCAAGCGGCCGTACCAGCCGATGCTATCGCTAAGGGTCAGTGGTGGTTGTTGTTCAATGACTCTGTGCTCAACGCACTCGAGGCCCGGGTTGCCGTCAACAACCAGAATGTCGCGGCAGCCGCTGCTGCTTATGACCAAGCCCGCGCACTGGTGCGGGAGGCGCGGGCTTCACTTTTCCCAACGGTCGATCTGAGTGCCGGAGCGAGCCGTGCTGGGTCCTTTGGTGCGGGGACCACGACGATCATCGGCGGAAATACCGTCACTACTGGAACCAACGGCAGCCGCCGCTATTCGGTCAGCCTCGGCGCCACATGGGAGCCGGATCTATGGGGCCGGATTCGCAACACGATTAGCCAGCAACGTGCGCTGGCAGAGGCGAGCGAAGCGGATTTGGCGAACGCGACCTTGTCCGCTCAGGGTGAGCTAGCGGCGGATTATCTGCAGCTGCGGGGGATAGAGCATCAGAAGGCGATCCTTGACGCAACGGTGTCGGCCTATGAGCGGGCGCTGCAGATCACAACCAATCGATACAACCAAGGCGTTGTCGCTCGGGTCGACGTGCTTCAGGCGCAAACTCAGCTGGAAAGTGCACGCGCCAATGCCGCCGATCTGGAACGCCAGCGTGCGGCATTCGAGCACGCAATCGCTGTGCTGGTCGGAGAGAACCCCTCGACCTTCTCCTTGCCGGCTGCACCCTGGTCTCCCAGGGTGCCCGATGTTCCGGGGATCGTGCCATCGGTTCTGTTGGAGCGTAGGCCGGATATTGCGGCTGCCGAGAGGCGGGTGGCGGCGGCAAATGCTAACATCGGGGTGCAGCGGTCCGCCTTCTTCCCCACGCTCGGGCTAAGTGGCGATCTGGGCACGCAATCCAGCCGGTTGGGTTCGCTCTTCACCGCCGCCAGCAGTATCTGGTCGGTCGGGCTGACTGCGGCCGAGACATTGCTCGACTTCGGTGCCCGCTCGGCGCGCGTGGCGCAGGCGCGGGCACAATATGATCAGGCTGTCGCCAATTACCGTCAGACCGTGCTCACTGCCTTTCAGCAGACGGAAGATGAGCTCGCCGCAGCGCGGGTCCTTGCCTATGTCGCGAACCAGCGCACAAGCGCAGCGGCCGCGGCGAACCGCGTCGAGGCGCTTACCCAAAACCAGTATCTTGCGGGCCAGATCGCCTATTCGGATGTGATCGTCGCGCAAACGACCGCGCTCTCAGCACGCCAGACTGAGGCTTCGGCATTGGTGGACCGCCAGTTGGCGGCGGTCAGCCTGATCCAGGCAATAGGCGGCAACTGGAGCGTTGCAGCTCCCGCCGATACCCAGCTACCGCCCCGCCGCTGATTGACCACTCCGGAGTGCAACAAGCGCACGGTCCAGCACCGGATCGCGTCCGGCGCGACGATCCGCGAGGCTCGGCTTGATCGGGATGCGCGGCTCCAGCCCGACGCCTTCTAGGCGCCTTCCTGTTGGCGTACGGATATCGAATTCGGCAACTGAGAGCTGCCCGCCGTCGGGTAGCCTATATTCGGAAGCACCTGTGAGTGCGCCGGCAGTGCGTTCGCCAACCGTGATGCCGCGGCCGCTTTCGTCTACCAGCGCGGCGAGCGCTTCGGCGCCGCTTGCACTGTCCGGGCCGACCAGCAAGGCCAGCGGCCCTTTATAGGCTCGGGCACCGCTGCCACGCACCATTTGCATTGTCTCGTGCCGGTCGATCCGGCGGACAAGCGCACGGTTTTCGGCAAAGAAGATGCCTGCAACCTTGGCTATTATATCGGCGTCGCCACCGTGATTGTCGCGAAGATCAAGGATTACTGCTGACGGCGATGTGTCGGCGTGGATCGTGCGTGACAGCCATTTGTCGGCGCCCGGATCGAAGCCATCGAGGGCCGCCAGCAATATTCCTCCGGAAAGGCGGACGGCGCGGCGCACCGGCTGAGGCGGTTCCATCGCCGCCGTTAGCCGGATGGCGTGTGTGCCACCATTCTCATCGAGAAAGTCGAAATTCGCCTGCTCGGCATCGATTGGCTGATAATCGATATCCACCGGCTTGCCGTTGACAGCGCGCACCTCCCAGCCGATCTGAACGCCCGCTTTGGCCGCTGAGGAGGAAGGCGTGATCCGCGTCACCAGCCAGCGGCCGTCATCGTCGGGCAGCATCGTGAAGCCGAAGCCTTCCTCCGCCTGGCCAGCCTCGCGCGTCTTACCGATCGCGATCTGTATTGGATCGATCGCATAGACGTGGCTGTCGCCGAGCGAAGCGAGCATCTCTCCCAGGATGGTGTAGAAGGCAGGCCGATCGGGCGCGCGTATCGCGAGCGGCCGGAAATGATCGCGGGCATTGGCCCAACTCTCGCCGATCTTGGCGCGATCCCAATAATGGCGCGCAACCAGCTCCCAGGCGCGATCGAAAACGCGCGCCTCCAGATCGGGGGTATAGACCGGTGCCGCGGCCTTGAGGGGTGCGGCTGCCAGCGCTAGCGACGCCACGAACGCTTTCATGGCCCGTCGAACGCGCAGCGGAGCGCCAGGCTGCGCGGAACGGCATAATAGACGATCTCGGTACAGCGCGAGAGACGGTCCGCACCGATCGTCACAGCCGGCCAAGCTTGCTGCCGGCTGAGGCGATGGCTGATCACGACATCCTCGGCGCGGCTGGGATCCACGGGCAGCTTTTCGTCGCCCGCGAAGTCGGAAATTCGGACCTGCAACTGATCGAAGCGGAAGCCCGCGAGCACCGCCGGACGTGCAAATGCGATACTGCGCGCTGGCCGCGACACGCCGAAGGCAAGCGTTATATGGCCGGCGGTGCCGCTCCAGCGCCCCTGCCAAAGGCGGGCAAGAATGGCGCCGGCGGCTGCCGTGCCGACCGAAATGGGTTGCGCCAACGCAAAGCGCAGCCGCAGTCCCTCCACGTCGCTTCGGGCGGACAGCCCCTTGCTCGGGTCCGCTTCTAGCGGCAGGGGTAGGGTGCCTGTAGCTGGCGGCGCATCGGCCCTGCGCCAGCGCACGGATGCGTAGGGTAGAAGGTCCGATCCGATCGCGCCGTCGACACCGGTACAGCAATCGCGGCCATGCTCGGAAACACGGCTCAGCAGGGTGCGGCCAGCAACATGAAGCTCCGCCGCGGCAACCCGGCTTTCGAGCCGTACCCGACCTACATCCATAGCGAAGCCATTTTCCCAAGTGACAGGGAGTCGGGCTGCCGCGGCCGGGTTAAGCTCGATACTGTCCTGTTGGTCGAGATCGACGCGGAGGCGAAGCGGCACCCCCGCGATCTCAGCCGTGATCACCGGCTCTGCCGCATCCAGAACGAGATCACCCTCCGGAGCCGGCGGCTGGCGGGCTGCGACCAACTGCAGCGCTCCGATTAAGAGCGCGACGCGGCTGTACGTCGCGGCACGGCTTGCGCTACCGTGGCAGCGCCGCCAGCCGGGGAGCGCCATGACCGACATCGATCTCGACGCCTTCATAACCGGACTGCCCAAGGCTGAACTCCACCTCCATATCGAGGGGAGTCTTGAGCCGGAGCAGATGTTTGCCTTTGCGCGGCGCAACCGCATCGACATTCCTTTTCCATCGGTCGAGGCGCTGCGCGCCGCCTACAGCTTCACCCGACTGCAGGACTTTCTCGACATCTACTATCAGGGCGCCAACGTGCTCCGCACCGAGGAGGATTTCCACGATCTTGCCCTGGCCTATTTCGCGAGGGCGCATGCGGACGGTGTGGTTCATGCCGAGATATTCTTCGACCCGCAGACGCATACCGATCGCGGGCTGCCGTTCGCGGTCGCCGTGGAAGGGCTCCTGGCGGGCATGAAGGCGGCAGCAGCTAAATACGGCATTACGTCCAAATTGATCCTCTGCTTCCTGCGTCATCTGGACGAATCCGCAGCTTTCGCGACCCTTCAGTCGGCGGAACCCTGGCTCGACCGTATCGCGGGGGTTGGGCTCGACAGCTCCGAGGTCGGCCACCCCCCGGAGAAGTTCGCGCGTGTCTTCGCTGCCGCAGGCGCGGAAGGGCTCAAGCGGGTTGCGCATGCGGGAGAGGAGGGTCCGCCCGATTATGTGCGCGAGGCACTCGACCTGCTGCATGTCGACCGGATCGATCACGGAAATCGGGCGATGGAGGCGCCGGATCTGGTTACCCGGCTGGCGCGCGAAGCGATGACGTTGACCGTATGTCCGCTCTCCAACCTCAAACTGCGCGTGGTGCAGGATGTCGAACAGCACCCGATCCCCACGATGCTGAAGCACGGACTGCGCGCCACGATAAACTCTGACGATCCCGCCTATTTCGGCGGCTATGTTGCGGACAATTATCGGGCGGTGGCGTCGCTGCTTGATAAGGAGGATTTGGTCACGTTGGCTCGAAACAGTTTCCTGGGATCGTTCCTGCCGGACGAGACCGTCACACGGCACCTGAAAGCGATCCATGCCTTCACTGCTTGAGGCGACCATGCGCGAACCGGAGCTCTCCTACATCCCATACCTCGAATTCGTTGCCGACGTGCAAGCGGTGGCGGAGGCGCTGCAGCGGGACGAATGGCGGCCCGATCATATCGTGGGGATCGGCCGCGGCGGGCTTGTGCCGGCCGCTTATCTTTCCCATCGCACCGGCATCTCGCTTCTGTCCGTCGACTACAGCTCGGGCGTGCCGAGCTTTGCGGAGGAGTTGATCGAGAAATTGGCTGTCGCGACGCGTGGGGGCCGTTCGATCCTGCTGGTGGACGACATCAACGACAGTGGCGGCACGATCGAGGCGCTGCGAAAGTCGCTGCTCGATCATGGCGCGATCGCGGATCGCGTGCGCGTGGCGGTCCTCATCGACAATCTCCGTTCGATGGCGAAGGTCGACTATCGTTCGCGGACGATTGATCGTTCGAACGACAAGAGGTGGTTTGTCTTCCCCTGGGAAGCGATGGCCGAGCGCCGAACGCTGATCGAAGAAGCAGAAGCCATCCCTGAACGGCTCGGCTGAACATCTGAACCGATCGCATCACTATCAAATATTCTGCCTGCCCGTTCCGAAAGCACGCGCTCGCAAAGTGACGTTCCCTTGCTGTTCCGGCTGCGTTAGGAAGCGAGCATGGACGAGCCGCCTCCGCGCAAGATCATCCATATCGATATGGATGCCTTCTACGCATCGGTCGAACAGCGCGATAACCCGGAACTGCGAGGCAAGCCCATCGCCGTTGGCGGGGCGCGTGAGCGGGGCGTGGTTGCGGCTGCCAGCTATGAGGCGCGCAAATTTGGCGTGCGATCGGCGATGCCTTCAGTCAGCGCACGACGCCGCTGCCCCGATCTGATCTTCGTCAAACCGCGCTTCGACGTTTATTCAGCCGTCAGCCGTCAGATCCGCACGATCTTCGCCGACTATACGCAGCTGATCGAGCCGCTGTCGTTGGACGAGGCCTACCTGGATGTGAGCGGAGTGGACTCCGCGCGCACCGTCGCGGAAGAGATACGTGCCCGGATCCGGAACGAGCTCGGCCTGACCGCGTCGGCCGGCGTCTCCTATAACAAGTTCATCGCCAAGCTCGCCTCGGATCAGAACAAGCCCGACGGCCTGTGCGTGATCACTCCCGCCAACGGGCCCCGCTTTGTCGAGAGCCTTCCCGTTGCACGCTTCCACGGGGTCGGTCCCAAGACCGCCGAGAAAATGAAGCGGCTGGGGATCGAGACGGGTGCGGACCTCAAGGCGCAGAGTCTGCTTTTCCTGAAGGCGCATTTCGGCAGCTTCGCCGAATATCTGTTCGGTGCCGCGCGCGGGCTCGACGACCGGCCGGTCCGGCCAAATCGCGTGCTGAAATCGGTCGGGGCGGAGCGGACCTTCTTCGAGGATCTGAGCGATCCCAAGGCCTTGTCCGAGGCTCTTGAGAATGTTCTGGATGGCCTGATGCCGCGGGTCGAACGATCCGGCGCGGCGGGGCGAACGGTTACGCTCAAGGTCAAGTTCGCCGATTTCCGCATCATCACGCGGGCACGGAGCTTCACGCAGCCGATCAACGACCGGGCATCGATCGGCGCGGCAGGGCATGGCCTGCTGGCGGCGCTCTGCCCCGTGCCGCTGGGTATACGGCTGCTGGGCCTGACGCTGTCGACGCTGGCGGATCGGGAAGAAGAGGCGATCCCGCAGCTGGACTTGGCGATCTAATCCCTCCCGACGGGGCGATCTATGTACTTCCAGAATGCCCCTCCACCATTGCTGCGCAATGGTCCCCTCCCCGGCAAAAGCCGGGGAGAATCTCGTCAAATCACCCGTCAAAGTTTCATTTCGGCACTGACGGAAAACCTATCTCCACCCCGCGTTGACAGTTTCCGCCGCTGCTTCCACCTCTTCCGCTCATAAGAGGGGAAGCATCATGCGTCGCCCATTTGGTCGCAATTACGCTTTCGTCGTTGCCGGTGTGACCTTCGCTGCCCTGCTGGTGGCAGCGGGTCTGCGCGCTGCGCCCGGTGTGCTGATGGTGCCGATCGGCGCCAATTTCGGCTGGAGCCGATCGACCGTCTCGACCGCCGCGGCGGTGGGAATCTGTCTTTACGGGTTGGTCGGACCGTTCGCGGCGGCGTTGATGCAGACGCTAGGCATCCGCCGCACGATGATGGGCGGCCTGGCGCTGATGGCGTCGGCCACCTTCGCCAGCCTGTGGATGCGTGAGCCTTGGCAGTATGTCGCCACCTGGGGCGTGATCTCGGGGATCGGAAGCGGCGCGGTCGCGTCGGTGATGGGCGCGGCGGTGGTCAATCGGTGGTTCGCGACGCGACAAGGGCTGATCATGGGCGCGCTGACCGCGTCGACCGCGACCGGATCGCTCATCTTCCTGCCCTTCATGGCGTATCTGTCGCGCCATGGCGCGTGGCAGCCGGTCGTTTGGTTCGTGACTATCGGCTGTGCTGCTTTGATCCCGATCGTCTGGCTGCTCCTGCCCGAACATCCCGGCGACATTGGCACCGAACGGTTCGGTGCGACGGCCGACTCTCCGCCACCCAAGCCGCCGCGCGGCGCGCCCAGCATCGGCCTGGCTTTCACCGCGCTGCGCACCGCCAGCGGGTCGCCGATGTTCTGGCTGCTGTTCGGCACCTTCTTCGTGTGCGGGCTGACCACCAACGGCCTCGTCGGCACGCATCTGATCGCCTATTGCGGCGATCATGGCATCCCGCCCGTCCAGGCAGCCGGGCTGCTGTCGCTGATGGGCCTTTTCGACCTGTTCGGCACGACGGGGTCGGGCTGGCTGACCGACCGCCACGATCCGCGCAAATTGCTGTTCGTTTATTATGGGCTGCGCGGGCTTTCGCTGATGGCCTTGCCCTTCCTTGATTTCGGACCCGGCAGCCTCACCACCTTCGCCATCTTCTATGGGCTAGACTGGATCGCGACCGTGCCGCCGACAGTGAAGCTGGCGACGCAGACTTTCGGTGAGCGCGACGCGCCGATCATCTTCGGCTGGGTGTTCGTCGGCCACCAATTGGGCGCGTCGGTCGCCGCGTTTGGCGCGGGCTTCGTTCGGACCCTCACCGGCAGCTACGATCCGGCTTTCTTCGTCGCCGGCGCCTTCGGCGTGGCGGCAGCTTTGGTACTGATCGGCTGGCGGGGAGGGCGGTCCCCGGCTCTAGCTAATGCAGCAGCATAGCCTCGATCCCCTCAGCGGCGGCAATGCCCGTCGCCCAGGCGCCGTGCGCGGTCGAGAAGTCATGCGGCGAACAGGCCTCCCCCGCGAAAAGCAGCCGCTCGCTGGCCGGTCGTGCCAGGACAGCGCGCTGGTCCGCATGGCCGGGTAAGGCGTGACTATAAGCACCCCCGATCGTTGCCTCTCGGTGCCACCAGCTCCCGGTGATGGGCTTGAGACCGCGCGCGAAATCCGATCCTAGCAACTTGCCCAGTTCTTCGATCGCGAAAGCATTGCGGCCTTGGTCGCCGACTTCGTCCATCGCGCGCGCCGCTATTCCGCCGAAGAAGCACTCGATTACCGGTCGGCCGAAGGGGCGCAGATAATAGCTGCCGGTCCCCGCGTTGTGCGGATTGCCGACGAGATGGCTTTCCATCGGCACCGCCTCTGGGTCGGACATCTTCAGGAACAATTTGTCGACACGCCCCAGCGGCAGACGGGCGGCGGCGTGCAGATGATCGTCCAGCGCCGGCGTAAAGGCGATGTCGCCGCGGGCGAGGATGTCGGTCGGCACAGCGACGATCGCGGCTTGGGCCAGGATCGTGCCGCGATCCGTCGCGATCGTCACGTGACGCCCGCCATGATCGATCGCGGTCACCCGCGTCGAAAACGATAATGGCAGGGTGCTTGCGGATCCCGCGATCAGTGTCCCCATGCCGGCTGGCAGCCGCCAGTTCGCCTCCGACGCATGATCGTCATAAGCGAGCAGGTCGCGCGCCGAGACGAGATCCAGCTCGACCCCATTAAGCGCGCCGCTCACCAGGTCGAGATAGGGTCGCGACGGATCATCCCGCGGGATTGCATCGCCAGCGCGGTCGCTCGCCGGCGGATCGCCGTGCAGTGCCTGCTCGAGCGCCTCATAAGCCGTCCACGCGTCATGCTGCTCGCGCGCGCTGAAGCCTAGATTGCGCAATTGCTTGCCCCAGGCGGGCTCGGATCGCTCCATCACCGCGCCTTGGGTCTCGGCTAACCGGGCAAGCGGATTGCGTTCGGCCGAGTGGAGCCAGCCGCAGCCCAGATCGAGCGCCATCCCCTCGACCAGGATCGTGTGCGCTCGCCCGCCGACGCGGTCCATCGCCTCGATCAGCAGCACGCGCCGGCCGCGGTCGTGCAGTCGCCGCGCGGCGGCGATTCCGGCGGCACCCGCGCCGATTATGGCGACGTCGACTTCCATCTAGCAGGTTCCGAAGCGGCTTGACCTGCCGCGCAATAAAGTTTCAAGCGTTACGATCCAAGCGGAGAGTGACACGTGCTGGAGATCCTGCAGAAGCTCGAGGAAAAACGGGCTCAGGCGAGATTGGGTGGCGGGCAGAAGCGCATCGACGCGCAGCATGCCAAGGGGCGGCTGACCGCCCGCGAACGGATCGACGTGCTGCTTGATCCCGGCTCGTTCGAGGAGCTCGACATGTATGTCGAGCATAATTGCGTCGATTTCGGCATGGAGACGCAGGTCATCCCCGGCGACGGCGTGGTGACCGGATCGGGCACGATCAATGGCCGGCTCGTCTTCGTCTTCAGCCAGGATTTCACCGTGTTCGGTGGATCGCTATCCGAACGGCATGCGCAGAAGATCTGCAAGATCATGGACATGGCGCTGAAGGTCGGCGCGCCCGTGATCGGCCTCAACGATTCCGGCGGCGCGCGCATTCAAGAGGGCGTCGCCAGCCTGGCCGGCTATGCCGAGGTGTTCCAGCGCAACGTGCTGGCATCAGGCGTTGTGCCGCAGATCAGCGTAATCATGGGCCCGTGCGCGGGCGGGGCGGTCTATTCGCCGGCGATGACGGACTTCATCTTCATGGTGAAGGACAGTTCCTACATGTTCGTGACCGGCCCGGACGTGGTGAAGACCGTCACCAACGAGGTGGTGACGCAGGAGGAACTGGGCGGTGCCGTCACCCACACGGCCAAGTCCGGCGTCGCGGACGTGGCGTTCGAGAATGACATCGAAGCCCTGCTCGCGGTGCGTGACTTCTTCGATTTCTTGCCGCTCTCCAATCGCCATCCCTTGCCCGAGCGGCCCACGCAGGATCCATGGGACCGGCAGGATCACAGCCTCGATACCTTGATCCCCGACAGCGCGAACAAGCCCTATGACATGAAGGAGCTGATCGCGAAGGTAGTCGACGAAGGCGACTTCTTCGAGGTCCAGCCGACGCATGCCGCCAACATCCTCTGCGGCTTCGGCCGGGTCGAGGGACGCACGGTCGGGATCGTCGCCAACCAGCCGATGGTGCTGGCGGGCGTGCTCGACATAAATTCGTCGAAGAAAGCCGCGCGCTTCGTGCGCTTCTGCGACGCATTCGAAATCCCGATCCTCACCTTCGTCGACGTACCCGGCTTCCTGCCCGGCGTCGCGCAGGAGCATAACGGCATCATCAAACACGGCGCCAAATTGCTCTTCGCTTATGCTGAGGCGACCGTGCCCAAGATCACCGTCATCACGCGCAAGGCCTATGGCGGCGCCTATGACGTCATGGCGTCCAAGCATCTACGCGGCGACCTCAATTATGCCTGGCCGACCGCCGAGATCGCGGTGATGGGCGCCAAGGGTGCGGTCGAGATCATCTTCCGCAAGGACATGGATGATCCGGACAAGATCGCCGAGCGCACCGCCGAATATGAAACGCGCTTCGCCAATCCGTTCGTAGCCGCCTCCAAGGGCTTCATCGACGAGGTGATCATGCCCCATTCGACCCGGCGGCGGATTGCGCTGGGGTTAAGGAAACTGCGCGATAAGCAGCTCGAGAACCCTTGGAAGAAGCACGACAATATTCCGCTATGAAGTTCGGCCCTCTCAACCACGTCGGCATCGCGACCCCCTCCATCGAACAGGCGGTGGCGCGCTATCGGGACCTGCTCGGCGCGACCGTGATCCGTGAGCCATTCGATTTGCCCGCGCAAAAGGTGCGCGTCTGCTTCATCGATACGCCCAACAGCCAGATCGAGCTGATCGAGCCGCTGGGCGAGGATTCGCCGATCGCGAAGTTCCTCGCCAAGAATCCGGCGGGCGGGCAGCATCATGTCTGTTTCGAAGTGCCTGACGTGCCTGCCGCCATGGCCGAATTGGAAGCGAAGGGCGCGACGATATTGGGCGAACCGCGTATTGGCGCACATGGAACGCTCGTGATCTTCGTCCATCCCAGGGACATGGGCGGGGTATTGGTCGAGCTGATGGAGACGCCGCGTGGGCATTGATCCTATTTCCCTCTCCCCCTGGGAGAGAGGGAGGGGCCCAAGCCGCAGGCTTGGGAGGGTGAGGGCACGTGCCGGTCAGGCTTTGCCCCTAGCCTCCTTGTCCCCCGCAAACTCCTTGTCCTCCCCCTCCCATTGCTGGCGCGCTGGGGGCCTCCCTCTCCCTAGAAGGGAGAGGGTATGAAGAAGCCCACCTCCGCAGACTGGAAGGCGCTCGCCGAAAAGGAGGTGAAGGGCCGTGACCTGACCTGGCGCACGCCGGAGGGGATTGCGGTCAAGCCGCTTTATTCCGAGGAGGACGTCGCCGGCATCGATCCCGGTCTGCCGGGTTTCGCGCCGTTCACGCGCGGCGTGCGCGCGTCCATGTATGCGGGGCGGCCGTGGACGATCCGCCAATATGCCGGCTTCTCGACCGCCGAGGAATCCAACGCATTCTACCGTCGGAACCTCGCAGCCGGGCAAAAGGGCCTGTCGGTCGCCTTCGATCTCGCCACGCATCGCGGCTATGACAGCAACCATCCGCGCGTGGTCGGCGATGTCGGCAAGGCCGGCGTCGCGATCGACACGGTGGAGGACATGAAGATCCTGTTCGACGGGATCCCGCTCGACAAAATGTCGGTCAGCATGACGATGAACGGCGCGGTGATCCCGATCCTGGCCTTTTTCATCGTCGCGGGCGAGGAGCAGGGCGTCCCTCAGGCGATGCTCGACGGGACCATCCAGAACGACATCCTCAAGGAGTTCATGGTCCGCAACACCTACATCTATCCGCCCAGCCCAAGCATGCGGATCGTGTCGGACATCATCGCCTACACCTCGGCGCACATGCCGAAATTCAACTCCATCTCCATCTCCGGCTATCACATGCAGGAGGCGGGGGCGACGGCGGTTCAGGAACTCGCCTTCACCATCGCTGACGGGAAGGAATATGTGAAAGCGGCTATGGCCGCCGGTCTGGATATCGACGCGTTCGCAGGTCGTTTGAGCTTCTTCTTCGCAATCGGAATGAACTTCTTCATGGAGGTGGCGAAGCTCCGCGCGGCGCGCAAATTGTGGCATGACGTGATGACCGAGCTGGGAGCGAGGGACGATCGCTCCAAGATGCTGCGCACCCACTGCCAGACGTCGGGTGTCTCGCTGACCGAGCAGGATCCGTACAACAACGTCATCCGCACCACGATCGAGGCGATGGCGGCGGCGCTGGGCGGCACCCAGTCGCTCCACACCAATGCCTTGGATGAGGCGATCGCGCTGCCAACTGATTTCTCCGCCCGCATCGCGCGCAACACGCAACTCGTGCTGCAGGAGGAAAGCGGCATCACCCACGTCGCCGATCCGCTGGGCGGCTCTTATTATGTCGAGGCCCTGACGCAGGAGCTGCACGACCGCGCGCTCGAGCTCATCGAACGCGCCGATCGCGAGGGCGGCATGGCCAGGGCCGTCGCGGCCGGCTGGCCCAAGGCGATGATCGAGGAAGCCTCGGCCGCGCGCGCCGCGCGGGTCGACCGGGGCGAGACGGTGATCGTTGGTGTGAACAAATATACCCTGCCCGAGCAGGACGAGATCCCGATCCTCGACGTCGACAATCATGCGGTCCGCGCGGGCCAAGTTGCGCGGATCGAGCGGGTCAAGGCGTCGCGTGATGAAGCGGCATGCCAGCGCGCGCTGAACGCCCTGCGTGAGGGGGCTCGCACCACCACCGCCGTTCGCCCTGAGCTTGTCGAAGGGCTGTCCTTCTCCAACACGTCGAAGGAAGAAAAGGCAGAGCTTCGACAAGCCCAGCCTGAACGGGTGGGGAGTGGGCGGTCCGAACGGATGGAGAATAATCTCCTCGCGCTCGCGGTGGAGGCCGCGCGCGCCCGCGCGACGCTCGGAGAGATAAGCCAAGCGCTCGAAGACGTGTTCGGCCGCTACGGCACCACGCCGACCCCGGTTTCGGGCGTCTATGGCGGCGCCTATCAGGACGATCGCCGCTGGCAGACATTGGTCGAGGGGGTCGACGCGGTCGCACGCCGCCAGGGCCGTAAGCCCCGGATCCTTGTCGCCAAGATGGGTCAGGACGGGCATGACCGCGGCGCCAACCTTGTCTCTTCCGCCTTCGGCGACTTAGGGTTCGAGGTGATCCCCGGGCCATTGTTCCAGACGCCCGAGGAAGCCGCCTCACTCGCGCTGGAACGCGATGTCGACCTGGTCGGCGCCTCCAGCCTCGCCGCCGGGCACAAGACCTTGATCCCCGAACTGATCCGTCATTTGCGCGACGCGGGCCGGGCCGACATCAAGGTGGTGGCGGGCGGCGTCATTCCAGCGCAGGATTATGCCTTTCTCTACGATGCAGGGGTTCAGGCGATTTTCGGACCAGGCACCAACCTGGTCGAAGCCGCGGGCGAGGTGCTTCGCCTGCTCGGACATAACCTGCCCCCGGCGGGGCTCAACGAGGCTGCAGAATGAACGACATTACCGAACTGACCCGTCCGCCTGCCGCCACGCTCGGCCGCGCCGACGTCGCGGCCCTGTTCGATCTGCCCTTCATGGACCTCCTATTCCGCGCGGCAGAGGTACATCGCGCGCATCACGATCCCAACCAGGTCGAGCGCGCGACCTTGCTATCGATCAAGACCGGCGGCTGCGTGGAGGATTGCGGCTATTGCTCGCAGTCGGTCCACGCCGAGAGCGGGCTGAAGGCGTCGAAGCTGATGGACGTGGATGATGTGCTGGAGGCCGCGCGTGCCGCTAAGGCAGCGGGATCACAGCGCTTCTGCATGGGTGCTGCCTGGCGCGAGCCCAAGGATCGCGACATGGATGCGATCTGCGCGATGGTCGAGGGCGTCAATGCGCTCGGTCTTCAGAGCTGCATGACGCTCGGCATGTTGACCGATGCACAGGCGCAGCGGCTGGGCGAGGCTGGCCTCGATTATTACAACCACAATCTCGACACTTCGCCTGAGAATTACGGATCGGTCATCACCACCCGCACTTGGCAGGACCGGATCGACACGCTCGATCGCGTACGCGATGCTGGGATCAACGTGTGCTGCGGCGGCATCGTCGGCATGGGCGAGACGCGCGAGGACCGGGTGAGCTTCCTTCACGCGCTCGCAACCCTGCCCGAACCGCCCGAAAGTGTGCCGATCAATGCGCTGGTGCCGGTGCCGGGCACGGTGCTGGGAGACATGCTCAAAGACGTGCCGACGGCGCGGATCGACGATATCGAATTCGTACGCACGGTAGCCGTCGCGCGCATCCTGATGCCGACCTCGATCATCCGCCTCTCGGCCGGCCGCGAGAGCATGTCGGACGCGACCCAGGCGCTCTGCTTCCTCGCCGGCGCCGGATCGATCTTCACTGGCGACAAGTTGCTGACCACCGGCAATGCCGGAAACGATAAGGATGCGGCGCTGTTCGCAAAATTGGGGTTGAACCCGGGCGAAGCCGCTTAGGAGCGAGATGTTCAAGAAGATCCTGATCGCCAATCGCGGCGAGATTGCCTGCCGCGTCATCCGCACCGCGCGGAAGATGGGGATTGCGACCGTGGCGGTCTATTCGGACGCCGATGCGCGCGCACCGCATGTCGAGATGGCGGACCAGAAGGTCAGGCTCGGTCCGCCGCCGGCCGCGCAATCCTATCTGCTCGCCGACGCGATATTGCTGGCCTGCAAGGAGACCGGCGCCGAAGCGGTGCATCCGGGCTACGGCTTCCTGTCCGAGCGCGAGAGTTTCGCGCAATTGTTGGCCGACAACGGCATCGCCTTCATCGGCCCGCCGCCCAAAGCCATTGCCGCGATGGGCGACAAGATCGAATCCAAGAAATTGGCGCAGGCCGCAAGTGTGTCGGTCGTCCCCGGCTTCATTGGCGAGATCCGCGACACGGACCATGCGGTCGAGATCGCCAACGGCATCGGCTATCCGGTGATGATGAAGGCCTCGGCCGGCGGCGGCGGCAAGGGCATGCGGCTCGCCTGGTCCGAAAGGGACGTGCGCGAGTCCTTCGACAGCGTGCGGCGCGAGGGACTGGCCAGTTTCGGCGACGATCGCATCTTCATCGAGAAGTTCGTCGAGAGCCCGCGCCACATCGAGATCCAGCTGCTCGGCGACCAGCAGGGCAATATCGTCTATCTGGGTGAGCGCGAATGTTCGATCCAGCGCCGCCACCAGAAGGTCGTCGAAGAGGCCCCATCACCGTTCGTCACGCCCGAGATGCGCAGGGCCATGGGGGAACAGGCGGTGCAGCTGGCCAAGGCGGTAGGTTATTGCAGCGCAGGCACGGTCGAGTTCATCGCCGGCGCGGATCGCAGCTTCTACTTCCTGGAGATGAACACTCGGCTCCAGGTCGAGCATCCCGTCACCGAATATGTGACGGGGCTCGATTTGGTCGAGCAGATGATCCGCGTAGCCAATGGCGAGCCGTTAGGCTTCACCCAGGCGGACGTGCAGCTGAAAGGCTGGGCGATCGAGAACCGCGTCTATGCCGAGGATCCCTATCGAGGCTTCCTACCGTCCACGGGACGGCTGGTGCGCTATCGGCCGCCCCTGGCGACACCTACACCGTTCGCCCCGAGCGAAGTCGAGGGGCATGGCCGAGCGGAGCCGAGGCTTCTCGCTGGCGCTCGAAAAGGAATCTCGACTTCGCTCGATGCGAACGGGGAGGGGGCGGCGCACCTTGTGTCCTCAATCCGCATCGACGATGGCGTGGTCGAGGGCTCCGAAATCTCGATGTTCTACGATCCGATGATCGCGAAGCTCGTCACTTATGGCGAAACCCGCGAGGAGGCGATCGACCGGCAGATCGACGCACTCGACCGATTTGAGATCGACGGTATCGGCCACAACATCGATTTCCTATCCGCGCTGATGCAGCATCCGCGCTTCCGGGCAGGCGAACTCACCACCGGCTTCATTGCTGAAGAATATCCCGACGGCTTCCACGGCGCCCCAGTGCCCGAGGCCCTCACCGAAAAGCTGGCCGCCGTTGCGGGCATCGTCGCCTGCGCGCAGGCGGCGCGCGCCGCTGAAATAGACGGGCGTCTCAACGGCCCTATCCAGCCCACCTGCGAGTGGGTGGTGACGATGGACGGTGCCGAGCATCGCGTCGCTATCGAGGACGATACGGCGCTCGTGGATGGTAAGGCACTCGTGGTCGACGCACCTTACCGTCCGGGCCAGCGGCTGATCGAGGCCATGATAGATGGTGAGCCGCTGTCACTAAAACTGAGCCGAACACGTTCGGGCTGGCGGTTGACCACACGTGGCCGCAGTCACGATCTGCGCCTGCTGCCGCCGCACATCGCCGAGCTTGCGCGTCACATGATCGAGAAGGTCCCGCCGGATCTCTCGCGGCTTCTACTCTGTCCAATGCCGGGCCTACTGACCGCGCTCCACGTCAAGCAGGGCGACAAGGTCGAGGCCGGCCAACCGCTCGCGGTGGTCGAGGCGATGAAGATGGAGAATATCCTGCGCGCCGAGAAAGCCGGCGTGGTCGCGAAGGTCGATGCCCAACCGGGCGACAGTCTCGCCGTGGACGCGGTGATCCTGGAGTTTGAGTAGCTTTTGCCGGCGTCACGCGGCATAGAAGGTATCAGATGAAACTATTCGCCCGCATCTCCCTCCGCTCATCCTGAGTAGCCGTCGAGTAGCGGCCGCAGGCCGCGTATCGAGATGGCGTATCGAAGGAGGCGTGCCTCGATACGAGTCCTCGTTACGGCGCCCACGCGCCTACTCGGCCTCTACTAGGCATGAGCGGATTGGGGCAGTGAGGCGGGCAGATGAGGATGCAATGACGGCCGAACCCCTCGATTTCGCTTTGGGCGAGATGGCGGATGCGATCCGCGATACCACCGCGCGCTTTGCCGCCGATCGGATCGCGCCGCTCGCCAGAAGAGTCGACGAAGAGGACTGGTTTCCAATCGAGCTGTGGCCCGAAATGGGCGCGCTCGGCCTCCACGGCATTACCGTCGCGGAGGAGTATGGCGGCCTAGGCTTGGGCTATCTTGAACATGTGATCGCCGTTGAGGAGGTCAGCCGTGCCTCCGCCTCGGTCGGGCTGTCCTATGGCGCGCATTCCAATCTGTGCGTCAACCAGATCCACCGCTGGGGTAACGCCGATCAGAAAGCGAAATATCTGCCCAAGCTGGTGTCGGGCGCGCATGTCGGCAGCCTGGCTATGTCTGAGGCCGCGGCAGGGTCCGACGTCGTCTCGATGAAGACGCGCGCCGACAGGGTCGAAGGTGGCTTCCGCCTCAACGGCACCAAATTCTGGATCACCAACGCGGCCTATGCCGACACATTGGTGGTCTATGCCAAGACCACGCCCGACGCGGGATCGAAGGGCATCACCGCCTTCCTGATCGAGAAGGACATGCCCGGCTTCGCGATCGGCCAGAAGATCGACAAAATGGGAATGCGGGGATCGCCGACCGCCGAATTGGTCTTCAACGATTGCTTCGTGCCGGACGACCATGTGCTCGGCCCGCTCGACGGCGGCGTGAAAGTGCTGATGTCGGGGCTCGATTATGAGCGCGTCGTGCTGTCGGGCACGCAGCTTGGCATCATGCAGGCCTGCCTCGACGCCGTCATGCCCTATGTCCAGGAGCGCAAGCAGTTCGGCAAGGCGATCGGATCCTTCCAGCTGATGCAGGCCAAGGTCGCCGACATGTATGTCGCGCTCAATTCGGCACGGGCTTATTCTTATGCGGTGGCGCGCGCCTGCGACGCCGGCAAGACCACCCGGTTCGACGCCGCGGGCGCGATCCTGCTTGCGAGCGAGAATGCGGTGAAGGTCGCGAACGAGGCGATCCAGGCGCTAGGCGGGGCGGGCTACACTAAGGACTGGCCGGTCGAGCGTTATTATCGCGACGCGAAATTGCTCGATATCGGCGCGGGAACGAACGAAGTGCGCCGGATGCTGATCGGCCGGGAATTGCTGGGGGTATGATGGGTTTGATCCGTCATGCTGAACTTGTTTCAGCATCCATGCCTCAGGCCCAGGCACTTGTTGGACAGTGGACCCTGAAACAAGTTCATGGTGACGGGGGTGTCTTGTGACTGTGCTCACCTCCCTCATCGACACCTCATCCGAAACGTACCGCACGAACGCAGCGCATAATCGCGCGCTCGCGGCGGACCTGCGCGGCCGCGTCGCTCAGGCGGCACTCGGCGGTTCGGAATCCTCACGCGAGCGCCATGTCGCGCGCGGCAAATTGCTCCCGCGCGATCGCGTCACCCGCTTGCTCGACCCGGCCTCGCCCTTCCTCGAGATCGGCCAGCTCGCCGCCAACGGCCTCTATGACGATGAGGTGCCGGGCGCGGGGATGATCGCGGGCATTGGCCGCGTCTCAGGCCGGGAGGTGATGATCGTCGCCAATGACAGCACGGTCAAAGGCGGGACTTATTATCCGCTGACGGTAAAGAAGCATCTGCGCGCGCAGGAGATCGCGCAGGAGAACAGGCTGCCCTGCATCTATCTGGTCGACAGCGGCGGCGCCAACCTGCCGCACCAGGCTGAAGTCTTCCCCGACCGCGATCATTTCGGGCGGATATTCTTCAACCAGGCCAACATGTCCGCGCAGGGTATCGCCCAGATCGCTGCGGTTATGGGCAGCTGCACCGCGGGCGGCGCTTATGTGCCCGCCATGTCCGACGAAAGCGTGATCGTGCGCGGGCAGGGGACGATCTTCCTTGCCGGGCCGCCGCTCGTGAAGGCAGCGACCGGCGAGGTTATCTCCGCCGAGGAGCTGGGGGGTGCTGAGACGCATGGACGCAAGTCGGGCGTGGTCGATCATATCGCCGAGAATGACGAGCATGCGCTCACCATCGTGCGCGACATTGTCGCCACCCTGGGACGAGCCCCGGATGCGGGCGTCGATTTGGCCGAGCCACGCCCGCCCAGGTATGACGCCGAGGAATTGTACGGCATCGTCCCCACCGATGTGCGCGCGCCTTATGACGTGCATGAGGTTATCGCGCGGATCGTCGACGGGTCCGAGCTGCACGAGTTCAAAGCCAATTACGGCACGACCCTGGTGTGCGGCTTCGCGCGGATCTGGGGCATTCCAGTTGCGATCCTCGCCAACAATGGCGTGCTGTTCAGCGAAAGCGCGCAGAAGGGCGCGCATTTCATCGAGCTCGCCTGCCAGCGGCGCGTGCCCTTGCTCTTCCTACAGAACATTTCCGGCTTCATGGTCGGTGGAAAATATGAGGCGGAAGGCATTGCAAAACATGGCGCAAAGCTGGTGACGGCGGTCGCCACCGCCTCCGTGCCCAAGATCACATTGCTGATCGGCGGCAGCTTCGGCGCCGGCAATTACGGCATGTGCGGCCGCGCCTATCAGCCGCGCTTTCTCTTCACCTGGCCGAATGCGCGGATTAGCGTAATGGGGGGCGAACAGGCCGCCTCGGTGCTCGCCACCGTGCACCGCGATGCGGATAGCTGGACGGCCGAGCAGGTCGAAGAATTCAAAGCGCCGATCCGCCAGAAATATGAGGATGAGGGCAATCCCTATTACGCCACGGCGCGGCTGTGGGACGACGGCATCATCGATCCCGTCCAGACCCGCGACGTGCTCGGCCTTGCCTTCGCCGCTACGCTGAACGCGCCGATCCCGGATGGGGCGCGCTTCGGCATCTTCAGGATGTGAGGATGAAGGACCGCTTGTTTCTGCTGGAGAATGAGTTTGCCGACGCGGATCTTCCGGGGCGGCATTTCTATTGCCGTGACTGCATCACGCTGAACGGCATTCTTGCTGCCTTCCCCGAACGAGCTGCCGGGCTAGAGGTCATCCGCGTTCCGCATCCACGTCCGCGCGCGTCGGTGATCGATGCGATCGGCGCCGACAACCAATGGCTGCCGGTTCTGGTCTTCGGTGACCAGGGTGCCCCCGACGATGCAGATGGCGAATATCAGGGACGAAAGTTCGTGCGCGATATGCCCCGGCTGCTGCACGCGCTTCACGTCCGCCACGGTTTTCCGGAGCCCCATCCATGATCCTTGCGCTTCTTCTCGCCGCCGACACCGCCAAATTGCCCAAATGGAACGCTCTCCCGCTCGACGGCAGTGCCGAAGCCGCGGTGATGGCGCCGATCAACGCCATGTTCGCCGGCCTGGAGGCACGCGATCCGGCGAAAATCCTGGCGCAGACCCGACCGGAGGGCGGCGCCACCGTAGTATCGGAAAAGCCGGACGGTACCCGTGCCATACGTCACGAGAGCTGGTCGGAATTTGCGGGCGGGATCAAACCCGGACCGGAACGTTATCGCGAAAAGCTGCTTGATCCGGCGATCGAGATTGATGGCGACATTGCGATGGTTTGGGGTCGTTTCGTTTTCACGGTAGACGACAAGATCCATCATTGTGGCGTCGATCATTTCGATCTGGTCAGACAGAACGGTACCTGGAAGGTGCTTAACGTCACCTGGTCGTCGCGGACGACCGGCTGCGAGCAGTGAGACAAGGCGCGATCCCAACCCTCCTGGCGATTCCGCGGGGAAGGGGACCGTCGGTGAAGCCGGCGCTGGAGCGGCGGCTCCAATGATCCGCTCCCTTCTCATTGCCAATCGCGGCGAGATTGCCCGCCGGATCCTGCGCACTGCGCGCGCCATGGGCATTCGCACGATCGCGGTTCATTCCGACGTAGATGCCGACATGCCGTTCGTGCACGAGGCGGACGAGGCGATCTGCATCGGCCGGGCTCCGGCGCGCGAGAGCTACCTCGATCAGGCGAAAATCCTGGCGGCGGCGAAGCGGACCGGCGCGGAGGCAATCCACCCAGGCTATGGCTTCCTGTCCGAGAATGCCGATTTTGCCGAGGCGGTGATCGCAGCCGGGCTGATCTGGGTCGGCGCTCCGCCCGCCGCGATCCGCGCGATGGGGCTTAAAGATGCCGCCAAGGCACTGATGGCGAAGGCCGGCGTGCCGGTGACGCCTGGTTATCTCGGCGAGGATCAGAGCCCGGAGCGGCTGCAGGCGGAGGCCGATCAGATCGGCTATCCGGTGCTGATCAAGGCGGTGGCCGGCGGCGGCGGCAAAGGCATGCGCCGGGTCGAGCGCGCGCAGGATTTCGCCGACGCGCTCGCCTCCTGCCGGCGCGAAGCCGCTTCAGCCTTCGGCGACGACCGCGTGCTGATCGAGAAATATGTGCTGAACCCGCGCCATATCGAGGTACAGGTGTTCGGCGACACGCACGGCAACGTCGTGCACCTGTTCGAACGCGATTGCTCGCTCCAGCGCCGCCACCAGAAGGTAATCGAGGAAGCACCAGCGCCGGGCATGGACGAGGACACGCGCGCCGCTATCTGCGCGGCCGCGGTCAAAGCCGCGCAGGCGGTCGATTACGTCGGCGCCGGCACGATCGAGTTCATCGCTGACGCCTCCGAAGGGCTTCGTGCCGAGCGCATCTGGTTTATGGAGATGAACACGCGGCTGCAGGTCGAGCATCCCGTGACCGAGGAGATTACCGGCCAGGATCTGGTCGAATGGCAGCTCCGTATCGCGTGCGGAGAACCTCTACCACTCGCCCAGGCTGACCTGCGGATACAAGGCCACGCGATTGAAGCCAGGCTGTATGCCGAGGATCCGGCCCGCGACTTCCTGCCCTCGATCGGCTCAATCGACTATCTCGACCTGTCCGACGAGGTCCGGGTCGAGAGCGGGGTTGAAGAGGGCGGCGAGGTCTCGTCTTACTATGATCCGATGATCGCCAAGCTGATCGCGCATGCACGAACGCGCGGCGAGGCTGCCGACCTGCTCGCGGATGCCTGCCGGGCGGTGAAATGCGAACCGGTCAAGACCAACGCCTGGTTCCTCGCGCGCCTGCTCGACCTCGAACCGTTCCGCGACGGCGCGATGACCACGAACCTCATTGCCGAACAGGCTGAAGGCCTCCTCGATCCGCCCCAAGCGAGCGAGGATCTGCTCCAGGTGGCCGCCGATCAGGCGGTGTTCAACCCGCGCTTCGTGCGCGCCAAGGTCGGCGATGTGGCGTTTGAGCGCATTGCCGGGCTGCTGGGCTTTCGCCTCAATGCTCAACCCGACACACGCGTGCAGCTCGACGTGAACGGCCACCAACAGGAGGTAGACTATTATTTCCTGGGTGAGCGGCCTTATTGGAACGAGCAGGGCGGCTGGACGCAAGCCGGCCTGGAAACAACGCTGTTCGAGGATGGTGCCGCTTTCCTGACCGCGCCGCATGCGGTGCGCGGCCGCGCAGGGGGGGGCGTTTCCGATGGTGCGATCGGGGCCCCCATGCCCGGCCGCGTGGTGTCGGTCGATGTAGCCGAGGGTGATACGGTGAAAGCCGGTCAGAAACTGGTCGTGATCGAGGCGATGAAGATGGAGCAGGGGCTGACCGCACCGTTCGATGGCGTGGTCGCGGAGTTGAAGGCCACACCGGGCGCTCAGGTGAGCGAAGGCGCTTTGCTTGTGCGCATCGAGAAACAGAACGCGTGAGCAAGCTTCGCATTCGCGACGCGGGGCTGATGGACCTTCCCACGATCGTCGCCATGCTGGCCGACGACGACAAGGGACGGGTACGCGAGACGGTGGGTGAAAGGCTCGACGCCGGTTACGGCATGGCTTTCGCCGCGATCGATGCCGATCCCAATCAGCGCCTGCTCGTTGCTGAGCTGGACGGGGCGATCGTCGGCACGTTCCAGCTGAGCTTCCTGCCCGGCTTGTCCTTCCGCGGCGCCTGGCGCGGGCAGATTGAGGCGGTCCGGATCGCCAGTCATTTGCGCGGGCAGGGGCTGGGGCGCGAGATGATCCTGTGGGCGATCGACCGCTGCCGCGAGCGCGGCTGCCGCATGGTCCAGCTCACCACTCATGCCAGCCGCGAGCGCGCGCACGCCTTTTATGAGCGGCTGGGGTTCGAGCGGAGCCATATCGGCATGAAGCTCCACCTCGACCGCGCGGGCGTGTAAGGGAGGAATATGGCTGGCCGGCATTATGACGAATGGCAGGTGGGCGACCGGATCGAGCATCCGATCCGCCGCACCGTGACCGAAACCGACAATCTGCTCTTCTCGACGCTGACGCATAATCCACAGCCGCTGCATATCGATGCGGAAGCGGCGAAGGCGAGTGAGTTCGGCCAGATCCTTGTCAACGGCACCTTCACCTTCAGCCTGATGATCGGCCTGTCGGTAGCGGAGACTACGCTCGGCACGCTGATCGCCAATCTCGGCTATGACAAACTGGTCATGCCCAAGCCCGTCTTTCTCGGCGACACACTGCGCATCGAGACCGAAGTTACGGAATTGAGGCCCAGCAAGTCGCGCCCGGGCGCGGGCGTCGTTACCTTCACCCATAACGCGATCAATCAGCGAGGAGAGATCGTGTGCTCCTGTCTGCGCACGGCTTTGCTCAAGGGCAGCGGAGGCGATTGATGCGGGTGCGATCACTTCTGTTTGTGCCGGGCGATCGGCCGGATCGCATGGTAAAGGCGCTTGGCTCGGGTGCCGACGCACTCATACTTGATCTGGAGGATTCAGTCGCGGCCGTAAACAAGGCGCAGGCACGTTCGGCCGTGGTCGATTTCCTGCGCGGACAACGGCTGATCCCGCTGTTTGTCAGGATCAATCCGCTGGGTGGCTCCTATATCAATGATGACCTCGCGGCACTGCGCGAAGTGCACGCAGATGCGATTGTACTCCCGAAGGCGGAGGGCGCGGCGAGCATCCATGCGCTATCCCACTGGACAGGCCTGCCTATCCTGCCGATCGCGACCGAAACCCCGGCCGCGATCTTCGCACTTGGCAGCTATGCGGAGGTCCGCGATCGGCTGTTCGGCTTGACCTGGGGTGCGGAAGATTTGCCCGCAGCTATCGGTGCGACAGCGGCACGCGAACCGGATGGGCGCTATACTGCACCGTTGGAAACAGTCCGTTCGCTCGCCTTATTCGCCGCTCACGCGGCCGGTGTGGCGGCGATCGAGACGGTCTATCCCGATTTCCGCGATCTTGAGGGATTGGCGGCCTATGCCGCACGCGGTGCACGGGACGGTTTCAGCGGCATGATGGCGATCCATCCCGATCAGGTTCCAGTGATCAACCGCGCCTTCACGCCGAGCGAAGCCGATGTCGAAGCCGCCAGCAGGATCGTCAATGCTTTTGCTGCCAATCCCGGCGCGGGCGTCCTTGCAGTAGAGGGAAGGATGGTCGATGCACCGCACCTCCTCCAGGCGCGGCGAATCCTTGAGCGGGCGGGGCAGAGCGAATGAGTTACCAGACCTTGATCAGCGCAACCGACCTGTCGCGGCTGATTGAGCAGGGCGGCGTGCTGATCTGCGACTGCCGCTTCGATCTAGGCGACCCCGACGCCGGACATCGCGCCTATCTCGAGGGGCATGTTCCTGGTGCAATCTATGTCGACCTGGAGCGGGACCTTTCCGGCAAGCCGAACGGAGCAAATGGCCGCCATCCATTGCCCGAGCGCCAGGCCTTCGCTGCACGCATGGCCGAGCTGGGCGTCGGTCGCGACATGCTGGTGGTCAGCTACGATACGTCAGGCGGTTATTATGCATCGCGCCTCTGGTGGATGCTCCGTTGGCTCGGCCATGGTCAGGCGGCCGTGCTGGACGGCGGCCTTGCGGGATGGACCGCGGCGGGCCTGCCCCTGAGGCAGGGCGAGGAGCGGACGGCGCCAGGGGACCTGGTCGCATCGCCGGGCACAGGAATGCCGGTCGCGGACGTTCAGGCGATCGAAGCCAATCTCGATGGCGGCGAACTGCTTGTCGTTGACGCACGTACCGCCGAACGCTTCCACGGCCAGCCACATCCGCTCGACACCGCTTCCGGCCATATACCTGGCGCCGCCAACCGCTTCTATCAGCTCAATCTATCCGAGGACGGCCGGTTCAAAGCGGCGGATGAACTCGCGCGCGACTTCGCCGCCGTGATCGGCGATACCCCGCCAGAAAAGGTCGTGCATCAATGCGGCTCGGGTGTGACTGCGACCCACAACCTGCTCGCGATGGAGGTGGCGGGGCTGAAGGGCTCGCGCCTCTATCCGGGATCCTGGAGTGAGTGGACGAGCGACTCTTCACGCCCGATCGCCACGGATTGACATGAAGTCGGCCTTTAACGGGCCGGCCTTTTAACCGTCGAGCGCCTGCCGATCGGAAAGGCTCCAGAGCTTGCGGCCATCGGCCCGGGCACGTTCATGATTCTCGTAGAGCCACCACATGGTTTCAACGATCTCGGAGCGGAGAGGCGTCGTATCATCGCCAAACATGACCCGGCCGACGTCGATCGCGAGTGCCTGCTCGCTCAGCGCCACACGTAAACCATCATCCTCGATCACCCGCAAAGCGGCGGCGACATACTCGTCTTCGTTCTTGGCGATCAGCCATTCCGGCATACCGAGGCGCCGCAGCAGCATGGCATCGGTCCGCCCATGAGGCTCAGGACAGTCCATGGCGACAACTGGCACACCCTGGCGCAGCGAATCTATTACGCTGTGCAATCCGCCGAAGGGGAAGGGGCTCAGGTTGAGGTCGCCCGATGAGAGCAGACCGACATAACGTTCATAAGGCATGGAGCCATGCAGCTGTGCGTCGGGCAGGAGTCGCCGCACGGCGATCCGAAGCGCCGCAAGCTCGCTACCGCGTGCGTTTGGCAGCAAGTGAAATTGGGCCCGCCTCCGCGTACCAGCTGCAATCTTGGCGATCGTGGCGAGGAAAGTCGGATTCAGCTTGAGCAGGTTGCTGGGAAGAACCACGCGCAACACATCCGGTGCCGTCCGGATCTCGGGCGGAGGCGGCGCAAAGCCGGGCATCCGCTCGAACACGAGACTCTCGTCCGGAACGGTTATCACCGTCTCCCCGAACAGCGACGGATCGGACACGTAGCCCTCCTCCAGGAGGTAATAGTCAACCGTATCGCAGAAGCTCGATGCCGAATGGCCCAACGCGGTCAATTGGATGGGCGCAAGCCGCAGGTTAGCGAAGAGCGGACCCCAATGGCGCATGCCCACACTGGGATAGAAGAGGATGTCGGGTGCGGTCTCCACCATCATCCGATAGATGTCGTGGAGATAGCGGGGTGCCGCCCGATCGAAGGTAAGCGCCCGATCGAAAAGCTGACGGACGGCGTCATCCACTTCTTTCGCTTCGGTAAGCAGCACCACCTCAAAGCGCGTGCGAAGCTGTCGTAAATATCGGCCGAAGTAGCGATATTGGACATGCTTCGAATGCATGATCTCCGACGCGAACAAAATGGTCGGCCGATCTTTTCGGGGCCGTTCGGCCGGCAGCATCAAATCGGTGAAGCCCCAACGATACGCCATGTCGCGCAGCGTGTGGTTGAAAAGCCGTTTGATCCCGTGCTTTCCGGGGGTACCGGAATAGCTGCAAATCATCCATGCAGCAGAGATCAGGACGAGGTGGTCGGGGCTGAGCGGGAGCTCCGCCGGCGGCATGTTCGGCGCACATTCGAGCAGGCGATCCAGCCGCGCCTGTCCCCGCGCGGACATGACGGGTTTGCTTCCGACAAGATGCGCAAGCGTCTGCTGGCCAAGGCGCGGAGGCAGGCTGGCCAGGAACTCGGGTGGCCAATCAATCTCCGTCTCGAGCGAAAGCAGGGGCAGTCGACCGGCCAATACCGAGCCGGGAATGCCGTTCCCTCCGGCGAGTGCCCGAAGGATGAAATCGGTGCCGCCGAAGCCCATGATCTGGAAGAGCCGCGCCAGCTCTGTGGAGAGCACGAGCAAGCGGTCGAGCTCGTCCTCGCCGAGCACCACGGTAGGATCGGCCATGACCGTGGTAATCGCGGCCGCCAGACGCCGCAATATCACATCCTGCGGCACCTGCGGCTCGGGTCGAGCTTCGTCCGCGACCAATGTTCCGAGCGCAAGATTCCTCAGTGCGTCGGTCATGCAAGCGACGCGATCCGGCGCGCGGCTATAGGCCGCGCGCTCGAACCCGACGAGATCGGTCATGGAAGCACCATCTCCCCCTTATGGCGCCGGATTGCCGATCAGGCGAACAGCTTCGCCCACGCCCGCTTCGGACGGTCCTTCCAAAGGCCGCGATGATAAGCGTCGGACGCAAGCAGCGGCACGACCGATCCCGCTTCCGCGAACACCATTTGTTCGATGCCGGTGTTGACCTTGCCCCAGCTCGCCGCTTCCTGCAGCGTCGACGACGAGCATGCGCCGTCGCGGACGTCGGCGACGGTGATCTGCACCGCATATTTGTGCACTTCCACATCGTGGCCGAGGATCTCGGCGCAGACGACCGTGTCTTGCACGAAATTCTTGGGCACGCCGCCGCCGATCATCAGCAGGCCCGTGACGCCCGCTTTGATCTTGATGTCGGTCAGCTCGCGGAAGTCCGCGATCGAGTCGATCGTCAGATAGGGCTTGCCGGCCTTCATCGAGTCGACCTGATGCTTGACCAGGCCGAAGCCGGCCGAGCTATCGGTGAAGGCCGGGCAGAAGATCGGCACGTCATGCTCGTAGGCGAGCTTGACGAGGCTGTTTTCCTTCTTGCCATGCTCGACCAGATATTTGCCCATCTCGCGGATGAAGGCGCGCGACGAATAGGCCTTGGGCTCGAGCGTCTCGGCGATTTCGAAAATCGTGTGATCGACGTGCTGAAGCTCTTCCTCGTCAATATAGGTGTCGTAGATGCGGTCGATCAGCAGCGAACGCAGTGTATCGTCGTCAGGAATTTCAAGCGCTTGATAATGCTTGTGGCCAAGCCCTTCGAAGAAGTCCATGTCGACGATCGTGGCACCCGTGGCGATGATGCCGTCGACCATGTTGGATCGCACCAGCTCCGCATAGGCATCCATGCAGCCGCCTGCCGAGGTCGAACCCGCGATCACGAGGAAGATGGTGCAATCCTTGTCGGCGAGCATCTGGTTGTAGATGCCGGTGGCGCGTGCGAGATCACGGCTGGTGAAGCTCATCTTGCCCATTGCGTCGATGATCGGCCGCGCATCGTAGCTACGGATGTCGATATGCTCGACGGTGGTGGAGAGCAGCTCCGCCTTGCGGGTATCGTTGATGGGAACGTCGTTCACAGGAATACTCCCGGTATCGCGATGAACCGGCGTCATTCACGGGGACGCGGAAACCCGAAAAAGGAAGGCCAGGCGGACAAGCCGCCCAGCCCCCTAACTCCATTGATCCGGCCTGTTACAGCTTGACGACGTTCGACGGAACCGCCTTTGCCGGGGCCGCCTCGATATAAGCGCTGGCCATCGGCTCGTCGGTCATGACCACCGTTTCGCCAGCGGTGAAGCCGTTGAACCCGGTTCGCATCGCGGAGCCATAGGCGCCGAGCATGCCGATCTCGATATAATCGCCAGCCTGCACGTCGGCCGGTAACAGGAACGGCCCTGCCATATGGTCGATATCGTCGCAGGTCGGTCCGTAGAAGCTGAACGCAAGGTCCTTGGCATCCGATCCGCCTTCACGGACCAGTTGCACCGGGAAACGCCAGCCGACATGCGCTGCATCGAACAGCGCACCATAAGCGCCATCGTTGATGTAGAGCTGATCACCGCGACGCTTTTCGACACGAACCAGCAGGCTGGCATATTCGGCGCAAAGCGCACGGCCCGGCTCGGCCCAAAGCTCCGCCGAATAGCTGATCGGCAGCGCCTCGAATGCGCTGTGGATCGCATCGAAATAGGCCTCGAGCGGAGCTGGCTCCATCCCCGGGTAGATCGAGGGGAAGCCGCCGCCAACGTCGATCACGTCGACCGTAACGGCTGCCTCGACAATCGCGTTACGAACTCGCGTCAGCGCCTGAACATAGGCGGAGGGCGACATGGTCTGGCTGCCGACGTGGAAGCAGATGCCGAGCGCGTCGGCCGCTTGGCGCGCGGCGAACAGCAGCGCCTTGGTTTCCTCGGGCGCGGCGCCGAACTTTGCGCCTAGGCTTAGCTTGGCGTGGTCGTTGGCGACCCGCAGGCGGACGCACAGAGTGAGGTCGGTTGCCTGGTCGGTGGCGCGCATGATCTTCTCGAGCTCTTCAAGCGAGTCGAGCGAGAAGGTGCGCACGCCATGTGCGAAATAGGCCTCGCGGATCGCTTCCTCCGCCTTCACGGGATGCATGAAGCACAAGGTCGCCTCAGGCGCGACACGCGCCACCAGCCGTACCTCAGCAATCGAAGCGACGTCGAAATGCGTGATCCCGCTTTCCCACAGAAGCTCTATCAGCTCAGGAGAGGGGTTCGCCTTCACCGCATAGAGCGACCGGCCCTTGAACTTCTCCACGAAGAAGCGGGCGGCACGCCGCGCGGCATGCGGGCGAATGAGCGTTACCGGCTGAACCGGGCGCTGACGGGCGATTTCAAGGCTATCGAGAGCCTTGACGGGGCAGGCAGCTAGCCCCAGCGCGCTATGGTGCTTGTGCAATTCAAGGGACCTCCAATGCCGCGGGCGAACCCACGGTCTACAGTTCGAAATCACTGCCTTGCGGTGGAAGTCCCATGGGGCAGCGGACGCGCTACATAGGGTCGGGGGTCCCCCCTGTAAAGTTGCAATCTCACCACAGTTTCACTGGTCGCGGAAAGTTAGGATAAATCGTGGAAGATCAGCGGCATAATGAGAGTGTTTCAGTCTCTCGCCGAGGCGTTTTTGCAGCAGTGGAGCGCGTGCGAGACGTCGTGACGCGCACACCGTTGTTACCCGTGCCGGGCGGAGAAGGGCGCGCGTGGATCAAATGCGAATCATTGCAGCTTGGCGGCGCGTTCAAACTGCGGGGCGCCTATAACCGCTTGGCACGGATGAGTGCTGCTGAGCGCCAGGCTGGCGTCGTTGCGTTCTCATCCGGGAATCACGCCCAGGGCGTGGCCCGCGCGGCGAAGATGCTGGGCATGCCGGCCACGATCGTGATGCCGGAAGACGCTCCTGCTGTAAAAAGGGATGGTACGCGCGCGCTGGGTGCAGAGATCGTTCTGTATGACCGCGCAACCGAGAGCCGCGAAGCGATCGCGGGGAAGCTTGCCAGCGAACGTGGCGCGGTGCTGGTGCCGTCCTTCGATGACGCGGATGTTGTGGAAGGGCAGGGAACCGCCGGCATCGAAATCGCCGAACAGCTCGGCCGCGCCCCAGCGCGCGTGGTGACCCCTTGTGGAGGCGGTGGACTGGCGGCTGGCTTGGCGCTCGCTCTGCCCGAAAGCGAAATCGTCGTCGCTGAGCCTGAAGGCTGGGACGACATGGGGCGTTCGCTAGCGCTAGGGGAGATCGTCGAGGTTCCCGCCGACGCGCCCTTCACTTCCTGTGACGCGCTGCAGACGAAACGCGTTGCCGAATTGACCTTCGGCGTGTTGCGTGCCGCCGCTGCGCGCGGCGTCTGGGCGAGCGAGGCGGAGGTGCATATAGCGATGCGTTACGCCTTCAATATGGGTCTGGTAGTGGAACCCGGCGGGGCGGTCGCGCTTGCATCATGGCTCGGCGGTAAGCTGTCGCCAATTGAGGGGGATACCGTGATTATATGCTCTGGGTCGAACGTCGATCCGGCGGCTTATTCGAAGGTGATGACGGAGCAGGTCTGATGGGCTTCACAGGTGTCGAGAGCCTTGAAGCGCGCTTCGCCACGCTCACGTACACAAGGCAGGCAGCGCTGCTGGCGCGACTGATCCATACGGAGACAGTGCATGTCCGAGGGGCTTATGATGAGGACCCGGCCGATGCTGCAAGTCTCTACGCGTCCAGCGAGTTCATCCATCACTTGTCGGGGGTGGTTATGGCGATCTTGCATGATCACGATCGCCTGGACGTTCCGCTTCTCATTGCCATGATTACTGCAACGCTGGAACCACGCGGAGGCAGACAACTCGATCAGTTTTGCGAGTGGGTGGAGCAGGAGGAAGTTTTATAATGAGCGGCAAGATCAAGGTCGGCATCGGCGGCTGGACGTTTGAGCCGTGGCGCGACAACTTCTACCCCAAAGGTTGGCCCAAGGCGCGCGAGCTTGAATATGCCTCGACCCATGTGACAGCGATCGAGATCAACGGTACCTTCTATTCAACCCAGAAGCCCGCCACCTGGGCGGATTGGGCGAAGCGAACGCCCGACAACTTCGTCTTCTCGGTGAAGGCCTCACGCTTCTGCACGAACCGACGCGTGCTGTGCGACGGGGCAGAATCGATCGACAAGTTCATCAACCAAGGGTTGTCCGAGCTTGGCCCCAAGCTTGGGCCGATCCTATGGCAGTTCGCCGGTACCAAGCAGTTCGACGCGGAGGATTTCGGCGGCTTCTTGGAAATGCTGCCCAAGAGTGTCGACGGAGTTCCGCTCCGCCATGCGATCGAGCCGCGTCACGAAAGTTTCCGCACGAGCGCCTTTGTCGAACTGGCGCGCAAGGCAAACGTCGCCATCGTGTTCGCGGATGCCGATAAATATCCGCAATTTGCAGATCTCACTGCCGACTTCACTTATGCCCGCCTGCAGAATGCGCGCGAGGAGGAGCCGACCGGCTATTCACCTTCGGCGCTCGACGCTTGGGCGAAGACTGCAAAGGCTTGGGCAGCCGGGCAGGCACCGGGCAACTACGCTTATATCGACCCGCCTGCCTCTAGCGCCGGCAGCGCGCGTGATGCCTTCATCTTTATGATCAACGGCGCCAAAGTGCGCGCGCCGGCGGCCGCCATGGGGCTGATCGAGCGCCTCTAAACAGAAACCGCTCTGGTTGTGTCTGCGCTACCGATGTGCAACGGCCGGGGCATGCGCACGGTATCGGACGAGAGCTCGGTTCGGCTGTATCATCTGGACGAGGAGGGCGGCATCGCAACCACCCTCTTTTATGGGACACTAGCCGAGGCGTTGGCGATCGCCGCGGCTGAACCAGAAGATATACAGGCCGGCCTGTTTCTCCAGACCAGCAATGACGTGGTTTCCTATACCGATTTCCTCGCGGGCTGAGCCGCATGAGTAGCTAGCCCGCCAGCGAGAAGCACCGGTATCGGCCACGCCGTTGCGCCGCTCCATGACCGGGGAGGGCCCCTGTTCCTGGCGCTCGAAGGGCGTGGCAATATGCATCGGCGGGTGCGCCTAAACCGTCACGAACGCGCCACAATCGCTTCCTAGGGGCAAAATGCGGGCATCGACCAACACTAGGCCAGCCCAAAGCGCGAGAGGAAAAGGCAAACCTCCGGCCTCCGGACGCCTAGCGTCACGGAGCCATCAGACATGACCTAAAAGGGGAATTTCGCTTTGATCACGACCAAGAAGTCCGCGTTCGCGCTCGGCGCGTCGCTGGGTGCGCTGCTTTGCGCCACTGCTGCATTCGCGCAAGACGGCGCCGCCACCGCGGGCGCCACGGCCACGAGCGGCGATGCCGGGGTTGAGGAAATCACCGTCACCGCGCAGCGCCGCAGCGAGAATCTGGAAAAGGTGCCCGTCTCGGTCGCCGTCATCAGCGGCGCGGACCAGCGCACCTTCACGGCGGGTGGCGACGATACGTTGCTGACGCTGTCGGGCCGGGTCCCCAGCCTCTATGTCGAGTCGACCACCGGCCGCATCTTCCCGCGCTTCTATATCCGCGGCCTCGGCAACATCGATTTCTATCTCGGCGCTTCGCAGCCGGTCTCGATCATCCAAGACGATGTCGTGCTGGAGCATGTCGTGCTGAAGTCGAATCCGGTCTTCGACGTCGGTCAGGTCGAAGTGCTGCGCGGCCCGCAGGGCTCGCTGTTCGGCCGCAACACGACGGCGGGCATCATCAAGTTTGACAGCGCCAAGCCGACGCAGACGCTGCAGGGCCAGGCACAGGCGTCTTACGGCAGCTATAACACGATCACCTTCGACGGTGGCGTCGGCGGGCCGATCGTTGCGGACAAGGTCGCGTTTCGTCTGTCGGCGCTTTACCAACACCGTGACGATTATGTGGACAACACCTTCACCGGCGCCAGCGCGGACGGCACCGTCACACCCAAGAAGAACGCGATGGGCGGCTTCAACGAGAAGGATGTGCGTCTTCAGCTGCTGCTGACCCCGACCGACAACCTTTCGGTCCTGCTTTCGGGCCACGCCCGCGACTATGACGGCACCGCCACCCTGTTCGAGCGCGGCTATATCAAGAAGGGCAGCAACAAGCCCGTCGGCCCGCGCGACGAAGTTTCGTACGACGAAGCGCACAATAACCCCCAGGCCTACAAAACCTATGGCGGTTCGGCGCATGTCTCTTACGATTTCGGCGCCGCGACGCTGACGTCGATCACCGCTTACGAAACGACGTCAGGCTATAGCCGTGGCGATACGGACGGGGGTGCCGCCGCCAACTTCCCAGTCAACGGCGTACCCAACGGTTTCGGCCAGTCGCAGGGTCAGATCCGCGACCTGGATCAGTGGACCCAGGAGGTTCGCCTCGCCAGCAACGGCGAAACGCGCTTCAAGTGGCAAGTCGGCGGCATCTATTTTGACAGCCGCGACATCACCGACTTCTATCAGCGCGGCTATTTCCTGACGACCGCAGCGCATAACCCGAACAATTGGGTACGCCTGCACGACGTCAACACGTCGTGGGGTGTCTTCGGTCAGGCGAGCTATCAGATCACGCCCGAATTGAGGATCACCGGCGGCGTGCGAGAGACCAAGGACAGCAAGAGCACGCGCTTGCTCAAAACCGCGGATACCGCTGCAGGTGTCGTGACATATACCGGCCGCCGCTATGTCCGTTTGTCGGACACGCAGCCCAGCTGGGATGCGAGCCTGCTCTACCAGGTAAACCCCGATGTCAGCCTGTACGCGCGCGTTGCCAAGGGCTTCCGCGGCCCAACGATCCAGGGCCGTTCGGCGGTGTTCAATTCCGACTTCACCACCGCGAATTCGGAAAAGAACCTGTCTTGGGAAGCCGGCTTCAAGAGCAGCCTGTGGGATAACCGCCTGCGGCTGAACGCGACCGCCTTCGCGTACACGGTCAAGGATATCCAGCTGAACGGCAATGACAGCAACGGCAATGGCGTGCTGTTCAATGCGGATAAGGCCAAGGCTTACGGCTTGGAGGGTGATGCCCAACTACGTCCGATCCGCAACCTGACGCTCACCGCCGGTGCGAGCTACCTCCACACCGCGATCCACGACAAGAATGTCTATGCGCAGGTTTGCGCGCTGAATGGTGTGGTCGTGTGCACGGTTGGGAACCCAACGATCACGCGCACAATATTCGGCTCGCCCGCCTATTTCGCGCAGATCGACGGCAATCCTCTGCCTCAGGCGCCGAAATACAACCTCAACTTCGCGGGACGCTACGACTTGCCCGTCAGCGACAGCGGCAACCTGTTTGTTTCGACCGACTGGAACATGCAGGGTTATACCAGCTACGTGCTGTACAAGACCAAGGAGTTCACCTCGAACGGCAATTTCGAAGGTGGCGCCAAGCTCGGTTACAGTGGCGGTCACGGCAGGTATGAAGTCGCGCTATTCGTCCGCAACATCACCAACGAGAAGAATTTGAAGGGCGTGATCGAGAACTACATGGCCGCGGTCTACAATGATCCGCGGATCATCGGCCTCTCGGTGTCCGGCAAGTTCTGATCCTTAAGCCTGAGCATGAGGGGGCGGCGGTGGTTTTTCCGCCGCCCTCTTTCATTACAGCCTAGAATAGCGATCGCTGGGCGGGCTAATGGGACGCCTGCCAGCCTGTCGATTGAGTGGTCGCGCTAGCTTAAGACCCTCTGCGCCCGTTCCGGCGGAGTTCGAACGTGCGCTGGTAGGGGACCTGGCGTAAGCCTGCAGTTAGCAATGTAGTGAGGCGAGCGTGGATCTGGGAATAGCGGGAAGGACCGCGTTGGTATGTGCCTCCAGCCAAGGGCTGGGGCGCGGTTGCGCCGCCGCCTTGGCCAAGGAAGGCGCCCGCGTGATCATCAACGGGCGCGACGAAGCGCGCCTGGAGCAGGCGGCACGCACGATCGCGGCCGAAAGCGGCGCAGAGGTCATCCCGGTGGTGGCCGATGTTGGAACCGATCAGGGCAGGGCTGCTCTGCTTGCGGCGGCGGGCGAGGTCGACATTCTCGTCAATAATAACGGCGGGCCGCCCGCTGCCGACTTTCTCAAACTCGATCATGACAAGCTGTTGGCTGGCGTAGAAGCCAATATGCTGACGCCCATCCTGCTCGCGCAGGCGGTGATCCCGGGAATGGTCGAGCGCCGTTTCGGCCGCATCGTGAACATCACGTCAAGCTCGGTGAAGATGCCGCTGCCGGGCCTCGATTTGTCGAGCGGGGCGCGGCTCGGGCTGACCGGCTTCTTAGCTGGAGTGGCGCGACAGATCGCGTACGCGAACGTCACGGTGAACGCGCTTTTGCCGGGAGCGTTCGATACTGCGCGCATAACTGCGATGACGGCAGAGCGCGCCGCCAAGACCGGTGTCACGCCAGAGGAAATTAGCGGACAACGCCTGCAGAGCATTCCCGCAAAGCGGTTGGGCAAACCGGAGGAATTTGGTGCTGCCTGCGCTTTCCTATGCTCGGTCCACGCGGGCTATATTACAGGCCAGAGCATTCTGCTCGACGGTGGTGCTTTCCCCGGAGTGCTGTGAAAGGCGGTTCGCATGACTGCGAACAAGGCTAAGCGAGCCAGTCAGGGACGAGGCTGAAAGCCCTTCGCTCCTGTGCGCCACAGCACAAACGAATATATATCCGCCGCCAGCGCGTCACTCTGCGTCCGCGTCGATCCGATGCCGTGGCCCGCATCGAAATCGATCCGCAGCAGAATCGGATTGCGGCTCGTCGTAGCCGCCTGCAGGCGTGCGGCGAATTTGGCCACGTGCCACGAGGCGACGCGCGGGTCCGTCGCGCCGGTAATGCATAACACAGCAGGGTAAGGCGTGCCCGGCTTGATCGCCTGATAGGCATCCATGTCGTACATCACCTTGAAGCTCTGGGCGTCTACTATCGGCCCCCACTCATCGATGTCGGCGACATTCTGCTCCGCGACGTAGCGGATAGGATTGGTCCATCCGACGTTCGAGATCGCTGCCGCGAAAAGGTCGGGGCGTTCGGTAAGTGCGCGCCCAACGGTTATACCGCCCGCGGAGGTGCCGCTGATTGCGAGGTGCTGGGGGCTGGTGATGCGCTCCGCAATCAGCGCCTCGCATACCGCGATGAGGTCCCGCCAGGTATTGGCTTTGGTCGCCTTCTGGCCGGCTTTGTGCCACTCACGACCATATTCGCCGCCGCCCCGGACATTCGCGTTGCAATAGACTCCGCCGGCATCGAGGAAGGGCAGCAAAGTGGCCGAGAAGCGCGGCGTGGCCGATGATTGGTACGCGCCGTAGCCGGTGGCGAGCGTCGGGTTGGCTCCGTTCGCGATGAGCCCCTTTCGATAGACCAACGTGTAGGGAATCTTCACGCCATCTTTGGCGGTGGCGAAGCCGCGCCGCGTCTCATAGCCGCGCGTGTCGATCGGTGGACGCGGATTGATGCCGGTGTCGGTGACATGACCCTGCGCATCGACGTGCCAGATGCCGCTCGGCTCGAGCCAGCCGGCAAGCAGCAGATAGGCGCCATCCTGGCTGTTGCGCGCGAATACCGCTCCGACAGCCCCGTCGAAAGGGAGCGCAATGGGCGTCACAGTCCCCCCGCTCAGCCGAGCAAGGCGTTCGATCCCACCATCCATGATCGTAACGAACACGCCGTCGCGCGCGCTAGCCATATCCTCGAGCACAGCCTCGCCCTGCGGCATGGCCACACGGGCTGAGGCCAATGCCGGCTTACTGGCGGACGTAAGCAGTACCCGTCCGCGCGGCGCATCCTTGTTGCTAAGCAGATAAAGTTCGTCACCCCTGATCGCGAACGCTGTGACGAGATCATCGAAGCCAGCGACTCTTGAGAAGGACGGATGGCCGCTTTCCAGACTGGCCAAGCTGGTCGTCCACAATGCCTTTTCGGTGCGGATATCGGCAACCGCTACGATCAGGGCGTCCGACCCTTCGGACGTCATCACCACAGGCACCTGAACTGGCTCCATCGGCACATCGGCGAACAGCCCGCGTCGAAGGATGAGCCGGTCGTTCTTAGGATCAGTGCCGAGGCGGTGCAGGCGACACTCGCCGTCGAGATAGAATTGCGGCGTCCCCCGCTGGTTCACGAAGGCAATGTAGAAGAAGCCGCCGCCATCGGGCAGCCAGCCGGTGATGCCCCAATCGGTATTCTCGATCCGCTCCGGCAGGACGGTCCCGCTTGCGACTTCCATCACGTGCAGCACGGAGGCTTCTGACCCCGCAGGCGAGAGGCCGTAAGCGATATGGCGGCCGTCGAAGGAGGGCTCCCACCAGTCGAGCGACACATGCGCTTCGCCCATCTTCATGACTGTCGGGTCGATCAGCGTGCGAATCTTGCCGTCAGCACCTTTCGCGAAAAGCCGGAAATTGTCGGCGCCCGCCGGTCGCTGCTCGTAAAACAGCCACTCGCCGGCGGGCACGACCTTGCGCGTGGAGGCGGCGTCGCCCGACAGGGCTGATATTTTCCGAGCGAGCTCAGCCCGACCCGGAAGGGCGTTCAGCGCCGCGCGGGTATAATCATTTTGCGAATGGAGGAAGGGCAGCCAATCCTTGTCCTTAGGATTTTCCATCCAGCGATAATTGTCGGTGACCTTGGTCCCGTAATAATCGTCGACGACAGGTTCGACGCGCGCAACCATTGGCTTTCGCGACGTCGTCCCTGTGGCAGCGCTGGTTTTGCTCGCTAGCCCGATCGCCAGGGCTGCCGCGCCCTGCATCAAAACGGTTCGACGGTCCTGACCTGACATGCTCTTTCCCTCATGGGGTCGCCTCAATGGCAAAGGGAGCGGAGATTGGCGGGAAATCGGGATAGGAGCAACGCCGAGGGGGGATACATTTCACAAGCGATCATGCTGAGCGCATGAGATGACCCGCTTTACCGGAAAGCGGATCCATTCAGGTTCAGATGCCGAGCTGTCACGACGAGCTCGACTTATCCCGTTAGCGCCGGTGCCGCCTATATTTCACGCGGTCGGTTTCAAACGCGAATGCGGCGGCGCCGTTTTCTCCCAACGGGACAACCGCCATACCATAAGCGGCGCGCTCGCCGCCCGTGCCGACTTCAACGCCCACCTCGCCATGGATCCGGCGGTCGGGCGCGCCACCAAGCTCAAGGCCGGCTGCGGCGCGTGCGGCGCCTTCCTCAAGCGCGGCTTCGCGCTGCTCGGGCGTCAGGCGGATCGAGCCGGAATTTGAAGGGACGGCATCCCAGCCCTGAGCGACTCCGACGGGCTCAGGCGCCGTAGTTTGCGCTGTAGTTTGCGCCGCCACTCCAGTGGCGAGCAGAAGCGCTAACGAGCCGATCATCAACCTTATGGACCGCATCATTGCCTATGATAGCGCGTCCTCGCCTGTCGCGCGCCTGAACATCCTTAAGGATGAACGGTCGCTGCAAGTTCGGTTGGGCCGCCGTTCAGGAGCCCGCCCATAAAGAAGACAACAAGCGGTCGTCGGCGTGATGTTTGCCCTAGAAGCGCCGGCGGCCGCGAACTTCTTACATCGCGCGGAAAAAAATCCGGGCGCGGCGCTGCGCTTCGGAAATCTCGCGCGCCGTCATATCGTGGGCGATGTCGGCCCGCGCCGAGGCGCCACGTTCGTCGCCCATCATCGCGGCGAGGTTGAACCATTTATGGGCTTCCACCAGGTCCATCTCAGCCGAATGGCGCGAGCAGGCGAAACCACGCTCATAAAAGGACGTCTGACCGGCCACATCCGCATGCGGAATACCTGAACCACCCAGTTCGAAATCGAGAAACATACGCGACCCTTTGAAACTGTCCGCAAGCGAAGCGCCGGCGACGGGGCAAGGGCTAAAAGGGTCTGGTTAATGCGGGGCTAACCTTAATCCGGATTGGTGCAATTCGTTGAAAATATGGTGCAAAACAGCACATCTTCCGTCCGGGCCAAGCAGGGCGAGCCGGCGCTTTCCAGCCACCTATGACGCAGTCATCGCTTCGGATTGGAGGCATGTAGCGTTACCCAGGAGCGTGGGCTCCCGCGATACTCAAATGTGAGTTCGGGCCGATTCGCCGGGCGTCATTGATCCCTTCGAATCGGCCGAGCCGTTCAGGCAGCGTGCTTTTCCCGCTCGCGCATTTCCTGATTGAGCATTTCCGCCAGCAGAAAAGCGAGTTCGATGCTCTGGCTGGCATTTAGGCGCGGATCACAATGCGTGTGATAGCGGTCGGCGAGCCCCTGCTCGGTCACCGCGATCGCGCCGCCGGTGCATTCGGTCACGTTCTGGCCCGTCATCTCGGCATGGATGCCGCCGCCATGTGTCCCCTCCGCCCGGTGTACCGCGAAGAAGCCGCGCACCTCAGCCAGGATCCGCTCGAACGGGCGTGTTTTATAGCCATTCGCGGCTTTGACCACGTTGCCGTGCATCGGGTCGCAGCTCCACACGACGGGCCTGCCTTCCCGCTTCACAGCGCGGACCAGCGGGGGCAGCCCTGCTTCGATCTTGTCGTGGCCGTACCGCGTGATGAGGGTGATGCGGCCCGGCGTGCGTGCCGGATCGAGAACGTCGAGCAGGCGCAGCAGCACGTCAGGTTCTAGGCTCGGACCGCATTTTACGCCAATTGGGTTGCCGACGCCGCGCAGATACTCGACGTGAGCACTTCCCACGAAGCGCGTGCGATCGCCAATCCACAACATATGCGCGCTGGTGTCATACCAGTCGCCGGTCAGGCTATCCTGGCGTGTAAGCGCCTGCTCATATTGAAGAAGAAGCGCCTCGTGGCTGGTGTAGAAGCTGGTCGCGCGAAGCTGCGGCACCGTCTCCGGATTGACCCCGCACGCCGCCATGAAGGCGAGCGCTTCGCCGATCCGGTCCGCCAGCTGCTGATATTGCGCCGCCCAGGCCGACCGCCCCATGAAGTCGAGCGTCCAGGCGTGGACCTGCTGCAGATTGGCATAGCCGCCCTGCGCGAACGCACGCAGCAAGTTCAACGTCGCTGCAGATTGGCTGTACGCCCTGATCATGCGTTGAGGATCGGGCCTGCGCGCTTCCGGCGTGAAGGCAATGTCGTTGACGTTGTCGCCACGATAGGAGGGCAGCGAGACGCCGTTGACCTCCTCCATGTCGGCCGAGCGCGGTTTGGCGAACTGGCCTGCCATGCGTCCGACCTTCACGACGGGCAGCTTGGAGGCGTAGGTCAGGACCACTGCCATCTGGAGCAGCACGCGGAAGGTGTCGCGGATGTTGTTCGGGTGGAATTCGGCGAAGCTCTCGGCGCAATCGCCACCTTGCAGCAGGAAAGCACGGCCCGCGGCGACTTCGGCCAACTCGGCCGTCAGCGCGCGCGCTTCACCGGCAAAGACGAGCGGCGGAAACCGACGCAGCTCCGTCTCCGCGGCATCGAGCGCCTGCGGGTCGGGATAGCGCGGGAGCTGCCGCGCCTCGTGATTGCGCCAGCTTTCGGGAGTCCAGTTCGTCGCCATGTTCATTCGTCCTCGCCGGCGCATTTCGCGGATAGGGGGACGATTGGCAAGGATAAGCCTGCTTGGGGCCGGTGAGCGAGAGCTTTCGCCCCCCTCGCGGGGCAACTTCTATAAGGAAATACGCCACTCCCAGCGCAACGGATCGCCGTCCATGACCTCGACGCCTGCCGCAATCAGCGCATCGCGGATCGCGTCGGAGCGGGCGAAATCCTTGGCGGCACGCGCCTGCTGACGTTCATCGAGTCGGCTTTCAATTTCGGCTTCGGACAGGGTCGCCGCTGCCGGCCGGATGCGAAGCTCGCTCCGCCTGAGCTCTAGGAGGTTGAGACCCAATGCCGCGTCGAACGACGCAAGTGTAGCGCGCCGGTCAGCCGCCGCCAGCTTCTTGTCGCCAAGCAATTCCTCTAGCGCGACCAATGCCTGCGGCGTGTTGAGGTCCTCCGACAAGGCTGAGTCGAGTCGTTCGAGATATTGTTGGGCTGGAGCTCCATCCTCAGTCCCGAGCTTTTCGGCCGCCATCACCATGCGCTTGAGTCGCGTCAGCGCCGCGCCGACTGCTTCGCCGCTGAATTCCAGCTCCGAGCGGTAATGCGCGGTCAGGCACAGCAGACGATAGGCGAGGGGAGGCACGCCGGCGTCGATCAGTGACTGCAGCGTTGTGAACCCGCCACCCGATTTCGACATCTTACCCGTGCGATCCACAAGGAAGTTATTGTGCATCCAGAAGCGGGCGCCGGTGAATCCCGGCTGTTCGGATGTGCAATCGCAATAGGCCTGATTCTGCGCGATCTCGTTGGGATGGTGGATCTCGCGGTGATCGATGCCGCCAGTGTGTATGTCGAACGGCTCGGGGCCGAGATATTTCAGGCTCATCACCGAACATTCGAGATGCCAGCCTGGGGCGCCTCGGCCCCACGGGCTGTCCCACTCCATCTGACGCTTCTCGCCCGGCGGCGACTTGCGCCAGATCGCAAAATCCTGCGGGTTGCGCTTGCCACTCACGGGATCGATCCGACCTTCCCCTTCGTCGGATACGGTGCGTGCCAGCCGACCGTAATCGGGTACTGTGGTTACGTCGAAATAGAGGCCGCTCTCGATCTCATAGCAATGTGTCGGCGTGATCTTCTCGGCAAAGGCGATCATCTCCGCAATGTGATCGGTCGCCACCGACCATACGGTCGGATCAAGGATGTTGAGATCCCGAATGTTGCGCTTGAACGCCGCGGTGTAGAAGGCCGCGACGTCCCAAATATCCTTGCCCAGGCCCGCCGCGGCCAGCTCCATCTTGTCCTCGCCGGCATCCGCATCGCTCGTCAGATGCCCGACATCGGTGATGTTGATGACGTGTCGGACATCCCAGCCCTTGAACAAGAGCGTTCGGCGCAGCGTGTCCGTGAAGACATACGCGCGTAGATTGCCGAGATGCGCAAAATTATAGACGGTTGGCCCGCAGCTGTAGACCCGCGCGGTATGGCCGTCGGAGGGGGCGAACGGCTCCAGCGAGCGGCTGAGGCTGTTGAAGAGGGTGAGGGGGCTTCCGGTCATCGCAGGGCTCGTTAGCGCCTGAACCTCACCTCGTCATCCCAGCGAAAGCTGTGAGCCATCCTGCGCTCCGCTCTGGCTGGGTCAGGAGATGGACTCCAGCTTTCGCTGGAGTGACGCAGGTCCAAAAGAAAACGGGCGCCCGTTTCCGGACGCCCGTCTCCTAACCTTGTCCGCCAAAAAGGCGGGTTCGATTACTGCTTGTTGGCTTCGACAGCGTCGGCCGCGTCGTGCGCATTGTCCGCCGCATTGTCGAGAGCGGCAGCAGCCGTGTCGTTCGAGGTGTTCTCGGCCATGTCCTCGAGGTTCT
>Ga0207647_10000196_pt1 | contig 49500 bp, 45 predicted proteins | sample KBSCornC2_FD_184295 | JGI IMG/M metagenome (GOLD analysis project Ga0207647, IMG submission 184295) | Corn rhizosphere microbial communities from Kellogg Biological Station, Michigan, USA - C2 (SPAdes) (version 2) | ecosystem: Host-associated > Plants > Roots > Rhizosphere ... | reverse complement strand
CGCGCGCAAGCGCGCTCCTACAGGGGGCTCAGCCGCCCGGTTAATAGGGCGGCGGTGAGCCGCCCGGTTCACAGGGTACGGCTTAGGCCACCCGTTCGGCGCGGCGTTCCACGGCGGCTTCGAGGGCCTTGCTGACGCGCTCTCGCTCGGCCTTCAGGCGCTCTGGCATGCGGGTGCCGAAGCCATCCAGGTAGGTGCCGATGGCGTTGAGTTCCTCGACCCAGCCATCGACATCCACGTGGAGCAGTTCATCGACGGTGGCGGGCGCGATATCCATGCCGGCGGTGTTGAGTTCGCCGGCGGCGGGCACGATACCGATCGGGGTTTCATGGCCGGTCGCCAGCCCTTCCACGCGCTGGATCATCCAGTCGAGCACGCGCAGGTTCTCGCCATAGCCGGGCCACATGAAGCGGCCATCGGCATCCTTGCGGAACCAGTTCACGTGGAAGATGCGCGGCAGCTTCGCGCCGGGCTTGTCGAATGACAGCCAGTGGGCGAAGTAGTCGGCGAAGTTGTAGCCGCAGAACGGCTTCATCGCCATGGAGTCGCGGCGAAGCACGCCCACGGCACCGGTGGCGGCCGCGGTCGTTTCCGAACCCATGGCGGCGCCCACCAGTACGCCGTGTGCCCAGTCCTTCGCTTCGAACACCAGCGGCACCAGCGAGGGCCGGCGGCCACCGAAGACGATGGCCGAGATGGGCACGCCGGCGGCGTCTTCCGATTCCGGCGCCCAGCTGGGGCACTGCTTCGCCGACACGGTGAAGCGCGAGTTCGGGTGAGCGGCCGGGCCATTGGCGGCGTCGAACGGACGGCCCTGCCAGTCGGTCACCGGCTCGCCTTCGCCGAGGCCTTCCCACCACGGGCGACCATCTGCGGTGATCGCGGTGTTGGTGAAGATGGCATCGTGGCCGAGCGTAGCCAGTGCAGCCGGGTTGGTGTTTGCGCCAGTACCCGGCGCCACGCCGAAGTAGCCGGCTTCCGGATTGATCGCCCACAGGCGGCCATCGGCACCCGGCGTCATCCAGCAGATGTCATCGCCCACCGTCCACACCTTCCAGCCAGCCTTGCGGTAGCCCTCGGTGGGGATGAGCATGGCCAGGTTGGTCTTGCCACATGCCGACGGGAACGCGGCCGCGATGTAATGCTTCTCACCCTTCGGGTTCTCGATGCCGACGATGAGCATGTGCTCGGCGAGCCAACCTTCGCGGCGCGCCTGGTGGCTGGCGATGCGCAGCGCATGGCACTTCTTGCCGAGCAGGGCGTTACCGCCGTAACCGGAGCCGATGGACTTGATCGCCAGCTCGTCGGGGAAATGCATGATGAAGCGGCGTTCGGGATCCAGGTCGCCCGTGGAGTGCAAGCCCTTCACGAACACGCCTTCGCGTTCAATGCGCTTCAGCGCCTGCGTGCCCATCCGCGTCATGATGCGCATGTTCGCGACCACGTACGGGCTATCGGTGATTTCCACGCCGCAGCGGGCGATCGGCGAATCGATCGGGCCCATGCAATACGGGATGACGAACATGGTGCGGCCGCGCATCGCGCCTTCAAACAGCGCATCGATCTTGGCGTGGGCCTCGGCCGGCGCCATCCAGTGGTTGTTCGGGCCGGCGTCCTCTTCCTCGGGTGTGCACACGAAGGTGAGGTGCTCCACGCGTGCCACATCCGACGGATGCGAGCGGTGCAGGTAGCTGCGCGGGTTGGTCTTCTCGTTGAGCGGGAGAAGATCGCCGCTGGCGAGCATGGTCTCGACAAGCCGCGCGTATTCCGCGTCCGAGCCATCGCACCACACGACGGAGGCGGGCTCCGTCAGGCGGGCGACATCGTCAACCCATCGATTCAGTGCTTCCAACGAACTGCCTTGCGAACCCATCCGGTGTGGTCTCCAGGTAAATGCCTGTAGAGACAGTAGTTTGCGGATCGTGGTATTTACAAGGCACGGCGCAGCAAAATGCAGGCGCCGTTCAGGTCATTCCTCGGGCTTGGCCGGGGTCAGCGTGCTGATCACGTGCTCCACGTACGCATCGAACTCATCGTGCGAGAGGCGCGGCAGGCCCAGGGTGAAGTTCAACTGGAGGAAGCCGACGTAAGCGGCGTAGGTAAGGCGTGCGCGGTGCAGCGCCACGATCGGCTCCAGCCCGGCCTCTTTGTACATGCGGGTCAGGAAATCCATGCGCCGCTGGGACACGCGTGCCATGACCGGTACTACCTGCGGATGATCCAGCGCCTTCAGCAGCGCGGCATATACACGGTGGGGCTGCAGTTCATGGGCTACGCGGCGGAACAGCTCGGGCAGGCGCTTGCGCGGATCGGCAATACGCTCGATCTCGGCCAGCACTTCGCGCTCGCCGTATTCTTCCCAGCGTTCCAGCGCGGCCTGCAGCAGTGCTTCGCGCGTACGGAAATGCCAGTAAAAGCTGCCCTTGGTCACGCCAAGGCGGCGGGCGAGGGCTTCAACCGCCAGCGCGCCTACGCCCTGCTCGGCGATCAACGCGAGCGCGCCGTCCTCCCAATCTTCAGCAGAAAGGCGGACTCGTTCATTCTTGGCATCGTTCATCGGCGCATGGTAGCTGGAATGCGCCGGTTTGCAATCCATCCGCTCCCGTACGTGTTGCGTAAGACCTTGACTTTCCGGCTGTTACGTGACCGTACGCTGCCGTATTGACGCAGGCTTTCCGGGCACACATACTCGCCCGTATGGTTGCAGAGCCCACCACCGCTATTTCCACGCCTTTCCGGCTTACCGGCCTGGACGGGCTGCTGCTGGCCGGCGAACGCTGGGAAGGCGAGAACCAGCCCGCACTCCTGTTCGCCCATGGCTTTGGCCAGACCCGCAACGCCTGGACGGGCAGCGCGCGTGCGCTCGCCGCGCAGGGCTTTCCCGCGGTGACGTTCGATGCGCGCGGCCACGGCGAAAGCGAGCGGGTGCCGCGTGGCGAATACCACATGGAACAGTTCGTGGCCGATCTGACCGGCATGGCCGAGGCGGCTACGCCGCCGGGCGGCCCACGGCCCGTGGTGGTTGGCGCCTCCATGGGCGGCCTGCTGGCGCTGGTCGCCGCGGGCGAGGCCGAGGGTGCATGCCCGTTCTCGGCACTGATCCTGGTGGATATCACCCCGCGGTGGGAAACCCAGGGCGTGGAACGTATCCTCGGCTTCATGCGCGCCCACCCCAACGGCTTTGCGAGCTACGACGAGGCGGCCTCGGCCATCGAGGCGTACCTGCCGCAGCGCCGCGAGCGCAAGACCGAAAGTCAGTTGAAGCCCTTGCTGCGCCAGGGCGACGATGGCCGCCTTCGCTGGCACTGGGACCCGGCCCTGCTCGATGGCCTGGTCGAAGAAAGCGAGCGCTACCAGCCGCGCCTGTTCGCCGCCGCGGCGAAGGTGCAGGTGCCGGTGCTGCTCCTTTCCGGTGCCCGCAGCGATGTCGTCTCCAGCCACACCGTCGATGAATTTCTCCGCCTTGTTCCCCATGCGCGCCACGTATCGCTCGCCGATGCCACGCACATGGTGGCGGGCGATGCGAACGACGCGTTCACGCGCGAAATCGCAGCGTTCATGCAAACCCTTTGAGCAACACCCCTTAAGCACTACGACGTTACGAGGTGATACCCATGTCTGCGATCCTGGTTGTACTGGCGGCACTGATTGCCTCTGGTGCATGTGCCTACCACCGCACGTCCCTTAAGACGTGGGCCATCGCCACGGCGGCCACGACGCTCGTCGTTGGCTTCATCGCGGGTGCCCCGGTGACCACCGTCATCCTGCTGGTGCTGCTGGCGCTGGTCGCCGTGCCGCTGCTGATGGTGGATTTCCGCCGCAAGAAGATCAGCGCACCGCTGCTCTCCATGTTTGCCAAGGTCACGCCCAAGCTCAGCGAAACCGAGCAGACCGCTTTGGAAGCCGGCACCGTCGGTTTCGAAGGCGAGCTGTTCTCGGGCATGCCGCGCTGGTCGGAGCTGCTGAAGCAGCCGAAGCCGGAACTGTCGGTCGAAGAGCAGGCCTTCCTCGACGGCCCCGTCGAAGAACTGTGCGGCATGATCGACGATTGGAAGATCACCCACGAGCTGGCCGATCTGCCGCCGGACGTCTGGGACTTCATCAAGAAGAACAAGTTCTTCGGCATGATCATCCCGAAGAGCTACGGCGGCCTGGGCTTCTCCGCGCTGGCCCATTCGGCCGTGCTGCAGAAGCTTTCCAGCATGTCGCAGACGCTGGCCTCCACCGTTGCCGTGCCTAACTCGCTTGGCCCAGGCGAGCTGCTCATGCATTACGGCAGCGACGAGCAGAAGAACCACTTCCTGCCGCGCCTGGCCGATGGCCGTGAAGTGCCGTGTTTCGCGCTGACCGGCCCGTACGCCGGCTCGGATGCCACCTCGATCCCGGATTTCGGGATCGTCACGAAGGGGATGTGGAACGGCGAAGAAACCGTCGGCATTCGCCTTACCTTCGATAAGCGCTACATCACGCTGGCTCCGATCGCCACGATCGTCGGCCTGGCGTTCCGCATGTACGACCCGGACAAGCTGCTGGGTGACAAGGAAGACCTGGGCATCACGCTGGCGTTGCTGCCGCGCGAAACCCCGGGGATGGAAATCGGCCGTCGTCACTTCCCGCTGAACACGCCGTTCCAGAACGGCCCGATCCACGCGAAGGACATGTTCGTTCCGCTTTCGGTGCTGATCGGTGGCCCGCACATGGCAGGGCAGGGCTGGCGCATGCTGGTCGAGTGCCTGTCGGTGGGCCGTGCCATTTCGCTGCCGTCCAACGCGACCGGTGCGTCGCGCATGGCGGTCGCTGCCACGGGTGCTTACGCCCGTATGCGCAAGCAGTTCGGCCTGGCCATCGGCCGTTTCGAGGGCGTGGAAGAAGCCCTGGCCCGCATCGGCGGCCTGACGTACGCCACGCAGGCGCTGTCGCGCGCCACGGCCGCAGCGGTCGATCGCGGTGAGAAGCCGGCGGTGCCGTCGGCCATCGCCAAGTACCACGCCACTGAATGGTGCCGCCAGATCGCATCCGATGCGATGGACGTTCACGGCGGCAAGGGCGTGATCCTGGGCCCGAAGAACTACATGGGCCGCGGCTGGCAGAGCGTGCCGATCGCGATCACCGTGGAAGGCGCGAACATCATGACGCGCAGCCTCATGATCTTCGGCCAGGGTGCGATCCGCTGCCATCCTTACGTGCTGAAGGAAATGCAGGCGCTGACCATCGCGGATTACCGTGAGCGCCTGAAGACCTTTGACAAGGCGCTGTTCGGCCACATCGGCTTTGGCTTCTCCAACGCGGTGCGCAGCTTCGTGCTGGGCCTCACGGCCGCGCGCATCGGCGATGCCCCGGGCGATGCGTATACCCGCCGCTACTACCGCAAGCTCAACCGTTACTCGGCCGCGCTGGCACTGTGTGCCGACGTGTCGATGGGCGTGCTGGGCGGCAAGCTGAAGTTCAAGGAAAAGCTCTCGGCCCGCCTGGGCGATACGCTGTCGTTCCTGTATATCGCCAGCGCCATGCTGAAGCGTTATGAGGATACGGGCCGCCCGGAAGCGGATCGTCCGCTGCTGGCGTGGGCGTTCCACGAGTGCGTGTGGCGTATGCAGATGGCGCTGGATGGCGTGATCCGTAACTTCCCGGTGCGCCCGGTGGCGTGGCTGCTCCGCGCGCTGGTGTTCCCGTTCGGCCGCCGCGAAGTGCCGCCGTCGGATCGCCTGGGTCGCCGCGTGGCCGCGCTGATCACGGCCCCGAGCGAGGCGCGCGATCGCCTGACCACGTGGACGTACCTGACGCCGACGGCGAACAACACCGTGGGCCGCATGAATGCGGTGCTGCCGGATGTGATCGCCGCGGAGCCGGTGGAGCGCAAGTTCCTCAAGGCGTTCAAGGGTGGCCAGCTGCACGCGCATACGTATAACGAGCAGCTGGCGGAAGCCGAAAAGCTGGGCGCCATTACCTCGGCCGAGCGCGAGCTGCTGCAGCGCGTGCGTGATGCTGTCGCGGAGTTCATCTCGGTGGATGACTTCGATAGCGATGAGCTGAAGGCTGGCGTGGCCGCGAAGGCGGAGAAGATGGAAGCGTCGCGGGCGGCTTGATGGCCTGCGATGGTTGAACGATGAAAGGGCCGGCATGATTGCCGGCCCTTTTTTTATCTGCTGCGTCGCGCTTCGTTATCGGTTCATTCGCTGGCGCGAATGCATGCTTTCAGCGCCTTGCGCCGCCTTAGGCTGGCGGGCTGTCGAAATCGGGGGAATGCCCCCGCAGAGTCCCCGTCGCGCCACTACGCCGCTACGACAGCACCCTAGCATCTCCACCCAATAACGATGGCGAGGGCGGGTCATGGAGCGAGCGGAATTACAACGGCAATCGCTATCAGGAGTACCGCTGCCTCTCGCCTTAGCGGTAGCAAGCTTCGCGGCGCCACTGGGTGTGCTGTGCTGGCTTTGGATTTCGCTCGGGTCCGAACGTGCGCCGCTCAGTCTCGGCGATGCGATCGGCATGCTTCAGATCGGATACCTCATCGGCATGCCGTTTGCACTGGCGGTATCGTTGCTTATCGCGTGGCCGGCCATGGCGTGGATGCGGCGAAGGCATACTGTGGCGTGGACGAGCACGCTGGGCCTATCGGTGTCGATCGGCGTGGCGGTTTATGTTGCGCCCACTATGCTTTACGTCGGCGGAGCGATCTCCCTGTCTGCGTTAGTCCCGATCGCCACGATGGGAGCGATGCCTGGCCTGTTCGCCGGGACTCTTCTGTGTGCTCTTCTTCGTCCGCCCCTCACTGTCCGCCCGGTTCGCCGCCCACACAAGGTCGAGCGATCATGACGGGATCGTCCGTATCCCTACGAGACGGCGATCTCTTACACGCGGCTTTCGCCAGCACACTAGCCGCGCCATTCCTGGTGTTGATATGCATGGTTTCAATCGCTATCGACGGCCGGAACGACTCTGCTTTGTGTGAGCATTCGCAAGATCCTGTGTAGGTGCGCGCCTACAGATTTCTTCGGCGGGGCGACATAGCATCCGCATGGGCCGGAAGGGCGGCCATGCGCGGATGGGGCTATGCGTAAGACACGTTGGCTTTTGGCGTCACTCGGCCTGGCGATGGCCGGGCTTGCGCCGGTAGCGGCTACGGCATCGAGCAAAGACCTGAAATGGGTGTCCATCAACGGTAATCCTGCCTTCAAGGTGACGGCCAAGGGCGATCCGTGGTCCGACCAGGGCGCGACGCTTCTGGTCACCCGGGTGGCTGGCGCGACCGACGAGAATGGTGGCGCTATCACTGGGATCGACCTGGACCGGGTGTTGGGAAAGACGGTGACCCTCACCGGCGATGTTTCGACGACGGGCGCGGCGTCGAATGCCGCGCTCTGGCTGGGCACGGATGGCAGCGGTCCGGGTGCCCGTGCCTTCCAGACCACCCAGCCGTTCCCCGTGCACAGCGGCGAACAGCCCGTGCCGCGTAGCGTCCGGATTAGCGTTCCGATTGAATCGGTAGGGCTGCGGCTGGGAGTGGCATTGATGGGCGGCGGATCGGTGCGCGTCGAGCACTTTCATCTCGCGGTAGCCGATACCGTTGCCCTGAACGTCGACGCGCCCGCGCTGCTCGATGAGGCCGTGGCGCTGATTCGCGACAAGGCACTGATGGCTGGCGCCGTGGAATGGGATGGCTTTCTGAAGGAGTCCCATGCCCAGCTGCGTGCCGGCGAGTCAGCCGCCCTGGCTTACCCCTTCATCCGCGCGGCGCTCCGCAAGCTCAACGACGGACATAGTCACTTCATCAGTGCCGACGCGGAATGGGCGGCATCCGTCACCGACGGTACGAAGGCACCCCTCGATGTGCGGGTTCTTCCGGGAGGGATTGGTTACGTGGCCTTGCCCGGCTTCAGCGGTCCGAAGGAAGCCCAGCTCCACTACGTGGATTCGATCGCGACGGCGATGGCGCGTGTTGCGCCGGAAGTGACCCATGGTTGGGTCGTTGATCTTCGTAACAACAGCGGCGGCAATATGTGGCCGATGCTCGGTGCCCTGCATGCGTTGCTTGGAAATGAGTCGCTTGGCGCATTCCGCCGGCCCGGTACGCCGGATGCGCCATGGCACGCAGGCCGGGGCTTGCCCGACGGGGTGAAGGCACCCATGGACCTTGCGAACGCACGCGTGGCCGTTCTGCTGGGCGCTCATACGGCGAGTGCGGGCGAAGCCGTCGCTATTGCCTTCCACGGTCGCCCGGCCACCCGCTCGTTCGGCATGCCAACCTCCGGCCATGCGACCGCAAACGCAACGTTCCGGCTAAAGGACGGCAGCGCCGTCGCGCTGATGACCGCCACCGAACTCGACCGCAACGGCCAGGAGTTCAGCAAGGAGGTACAGCCCGACGAACGCGTAGAGGGCGACGCCGCGCTAGACCACGCGACAGCGTGGCTAGCGCAACAACCAAAGCTGTAGAAGCGCGCTTGCGCGCGATCACCGTCCGCGCGAAGCGCTAGGCTGCCCCCGCGCAGCCATCCTGCTTCGCCACCACCGCCATCAAGCGCTCTTCCACCTGATCGCGCGTATGCGCGCGGAACAGATGCGGCGCAGCGCGGCGCAGTGCGGCGCAATCCAGCTGGGTCAGCCGGTCGCGTACCTGCAGCAGCTGGCCCGGGTGCATCGAGAATTCCTCGAGGCCCATGGCGAGCAGCAGGGCGGTGAACTGCGTATCGCCGGCGATTTCGCCACAGAGGCTTACCGGCTTCTTGGCGCGGCGGGCGGCGGCGATGACATGGGCGATAAGGCGCAGGAAGGCGGGTTGCAGCGGGTCGTAGATGCCTTCCAGCGCATCGTTGTTGCGGTCGGCGGCCAGCGTGTACTGGGCGAGGTCGTTGGTGCCGATGGCGAGGAAGTCGGCCTTTTGCAGGATCGACGCGACGCCGATGGCGGCGGCGGGGACTTCGATCATGGCGCCGACATCCAGGCGCTCCGGCAACTCCTGGCCCTCGAGCGACAGTTGTTCCCGGGCCTTCTTCAGCAGCCGGCGTACCTCGGTGAGCTCGCCCATGTGCGTGATCATCGGCACGAGCACGCGGACCGGACCGTAGCAGGCGGCACGCAGGATCGCGCGCAGCTGCACGAGGAAAATATCGGGGTAGCGCAGCGACAGGCGAATGCCGCGCACGCCCAGCGCAGGGTTATCTTCACCGCGGATGGCGAGGCCGGCCGAATCGGCCTTGTCGGCGCCAAGGTCCAGCGTGCGGATGGTGACGGGCAGGCCACCCATGCCGAGGACGACATCGCGGTACGCCGCGAACTGTTCGTCTTCGCTGGGCAAGCCGCGCTGGCGCAGGAACAGGAATTCGGAACGATACAAGCCCACGCCGTCAGCACCGCGCGCGCGGGCCAGCGTGACATCGCCGGCCAGCTCCGCGTTGGCGAACAGGCGCACGTGGAAGCCATCACGCGTATGCGTAGGGGCGGAGGCCAGCGCGGCCAGGCGGCGGCCTTCCGCGGCGGCCTGGCGCTGCCACTGGCGGTAGCGGGCGAGGTCCTGCGCGGTAGGGTGGACGATGACCTCGCCGTGTTCGGCGTCGATCAATACCAGGTCATCATCGTTGATGGTGGCCAGCGCATCCTTCGTACCTACCAGCATCGGCAGGTTGAAGCTGCGCGCCAGGATGGCACTGTGCGAGTACACGCTCCCGGCGCTGGCGACCACGCCAAGCATGCCCTGGCCGGCCAGGCTGGCCATATCCGCGGGCGCCACGGTATCGCTGACGATGATCTCGCCCACGCGCGCGGCGAGCTTGCGCTCCTCACGGCTGGAATGCTGGAAGAGGGCGGACATGACCCGGCCGATCACCTGGTCGATATCTTCGCCGCGGCTCTTCAGGTACGGGTCGTTCATGGCATCGAACACGGCGGCCAGGCGGTCGCGCTGCATCTTCAGCGCGGCACTGGCGGTGTAGTGGCCGACGGAAATCAGTTCATCGAGGCCGCGCAGCAGTTCTTCGTCATCGAGTAGCAGGCTGTGCGCATCAATGAAGTCGCCCACTTCGCGGGCCAGTGCGCCGTGCAGCTTGCCGCGCAGTTCGCGCAGTTCGGCGCGGGCGTGGTCCAGGGCCTTGTGCAGGCGGTCCAGCTCGGGGGCGATCTCCGCGTCCTCGAGCATGCGCATGTCAGCCGTATACAGGCTGGGCTGGACCAGACGCGCCCGCCCGAGGGCCATGCCCCGGGATGCGGCTGTGCCGGTCAGCTGGTACCTCATGCGTGACTCGCCCCCCTGGCGCCCATGTGTTACTGCCCTTCGTCGAACTTGCGGTTGAAGAGATCGATGACGGCCGCCACGGCGGCCTGTTCATCCTCGCCCTCGGCGCGGACCACCAGGCTGGTGCCCATGCCGGCGGCCAGCATCATGACCCCCATGATGCTTTGCGCGTTCACTTCGCGCCCCTTGCTCACCAGGTGCACGGTGGCCTTGAAGGTGGACACCAGCTGGACCAGCTTGGCTGACGCGCGGGCGTGCAGCCCAAGGCGGTTCGAAACCGTGATTTCCTGTTCAAGCATGATCGATGAAGATCCCTCCGCGGCCCCCGGTGGCGGCGATTTCCGCCAGTTCGGGCAACGATTTTTCTGAATAGTTGAGGACACGCAGCAGCATCGGCAGGTTCAGGCCGGACACGCAGCGGAGCTTCACGCCCAGCGCGCCCAGCGATAGCCCGATGTTGCACGGCGTGGCGCCATAAAGGTCGGCGAGCACGAGTACACCCTCGCCCTGGTCCAGATCGCGCGCGTGCTTCGCGGTGAGCGAGCGCATCACGTCGGGATCCGCGCCGGGGGGTACCTCCACGGCATCCACCGTGAGCGGCAACTTGGGCATGACATGGCGCGCGGCCGAAACCAGCGCCTGGCCAACGGCCTCGTGCGTCATCAGGAGCACGCCAACACTCATGGCTGGCTCCGCAGGTGGGTGGATCGGGTCTGGGTGCTCATTCGAGCTCACGGTGGAATGTCAGTACGTTGCCGCGTTCCTTGCGAAAGTGCCGGGCAAGGCGCTCCACCAGGTACACCGAGCGGTGGCGACCGCCCGTGCAACCGATGGAGACCGTGACGTAGCTGCGGTCCTCGCCTTCGAAGCGCGGCAGCCAGGTATCCAGCCAGCGCGCGACGTCGTCATAGTATTCGCCCACGACGGGCTGCGCGTCGAGGTACTCGCGCACCGGCTGGTCCTTGCCCGAGAACGGGCGCAGGCGCGGGTCCCAGTGCGGGTTGGGCAGGCAGCGGGCGTCGAACACGAAGTCCGCATCCGAGGGCAGGCCCCGGCGGTAGGCGAACGACTCAAACAACAGCGTGGTGCCGTCGCTGGCGGCGGCATAGCCGGTGGCGAACAGGCGGCGCAGCTGGTGCACGTTGAGATCGGAGCTATCGATCACCTTTTCGGCGATGGATACCAGCGGGCGCAGCAGGCGACGTTCTTCGGCGATCGAATCGGCCAGGGAAAGCCGCTCGGCAGCCAGCGGGTGGCGGCGCCGGGTTTCCGAATAGCGCTTGATCAGGACGTCGTCGCGGCTATCCAGGAAGATGAGGTGCACGTGCACGCCGGCGCTGGAGAGCTCGGACAGGACGTGGGGCATGCGCTCCAGGTCGGAGCGCCGGTTGCGTACGTCCACGCCCACCGCGATGCGCCGACGCGGCCCATGCTCGCCCTGGCTCACCGCGGCAACCAGCTGCGGGATGAGCTCCGCCGGCATGTTATCGACGCAGTAGAACTCCAGGTCTTCGAGCGCGCGCAGGGCCACGGTCTTGCCGCCACCGGACATGCCGGTGAGCACGACCAGGTGGATGGCATCGGGTTCGATGATGGGGCTGATAAGAAGGTCGTCGTTCACCGGGTCACCATGGGGAGAACCGGCGCATCTGGTGCGCCTGGCGGTCGATGAAAGTCTGCGCAGGGTCGATACCCTTGCTCTTCAGTACATGGTTGCGCACCGCCGCTTCCACAAGGACCGCCAGGTTGCGGCCCGGGGCAACGGGGATGGTGATCTTGGGCACATCCACGTCCAGCACGTTACGCCGGCTGACATCGCCGGTCAGGCGGGTCATGGCGTCCGTTTCCTCGCCATCCTTGAGCGGCTTCAGGTGGATCACCAGGCGCAGGTACTTCGACGGTTTGACGGCCGTGTGGCCGAACATCTCGCGGATGTTGAGCACGCCCAGGCCGCGCACCTCGAGCAGGTCCTGCAGGAGTTCGGGGCAGGCGCCGTCGATCACATCCGGGGCGATCAGGGTGAATTCGGTGGCGTCATCGGCCACCAGGCGGTGGCCGCGGCTGATGAGTTCCAGGGCCAGCTCGCTTTTGCCGGAGCCGGGATCGCCGGTGATCAGCACGCCGATGGAGAACACCTCGAGGAACACACCGTGCAGGGTTACCCGCGGCGCGAGCGTGCGCGCCAGGTGGTACTGCAGGTAAGTGAGCAGCTCGTGGCCGCGCTTGGTGCTCTGCCACAGCGGGGTATCGGTTTCTTCGGCCACCTCACGAAGGTCCGGCGGGATGGCCTGGTCCTTGGTGACGATGAGCGCGGCCGGCTGGTAGGCGGCGATCTTGTGGATGGCTTCCCAGCGCTGGCGCGAATCCAGGCCGTCGAGGAAATTGAGCTCCTCGGTGCCGATGATCTGGATCTTGTTGGGGTAGATGACGTTGAGGTAGCCCACCAGCGACGGGCGGCGGCTCTGCTTGGCGTTGGGCTCCAGGACACGGGCTTCGCCACGCATGCCTGCGATCCAGCGCAGGGCCATCCGTTCATGGACACCGTCGAAGAGTTGTCGGGCAGTGAGCCGATCCACGCGGGGGTTCCTGTCAAGAAAAAAGCCGGCACACGGATGTGCCGGCTTGCTTATATTGTGCCACAGGCCCGGTGGCGGGCTTTAGCTGCTGGCAGCGCGGGCCTCGCGGACCTCGCTGTTGTGGTGGTCTTTGATCTTTTCCTTATGCTTACGCAGCTGGTCGGCCAGTTTAGTAATCATCTCGTCGATCGCGGCGTACATGCGGTCGTTGATCGTGCCGTCCTGCAAGCGGGCAAGGCCTTCGGCATGGAGCCGGGTGCCCGAACAGTGCAGGGTGCCGCCGGCTTTGTGCTCGGCCTTATCCACCGATAGCACGACATCCAGGGCCATTATGTTGTCGAAAAGGCGTTCGAAGCGGCCGATTTGCTGTTCCACGCGTTCGCGCAGGGCAGGGGTGACCTGGATGTGCTGGCCGCTGATCTGGATTTGCATGACGCCTCCTTCTTGCTGAGGGTGCCGCCGTTCGGTGGCGGCGAGATGGGAATGGCCGGTTGCCACTCCTGAACCGTTGTACGTGGGACCGTGATCCTCCGCAGGGGTTCCGCGCCGTATCAGCCGGCGCGAACGCGTTCGCTGGAGCTGGGAATGCGCATGGCTTCCCGGTACTTGGCTACCGTACGTCGGGCTACCTGAATACCGCGTCGATGGAGTTCCTCCGCGAGGGCCTGGTCGGACAGCGGGCGACGCGGATCTTCCGCCGTGATCAGTTTGCGCAACATGGCCTGGATGGCCGTCGCGGACGCGCTGCCGCCGTCTTCCGTGGCCACGCCGCTCGAGAAAAAGTGCTTCAGCTCGAAGGTACCGCGCGGCGTGTGCATGTACTTGCGCGTGGTAACCCTGGAAATAGTCGATTCGTGCATACCCACCTCCTCGGCCACTTCGCGCAGGACCAGGGGGTGCATGGCCTCGGGGCCGTAATCGAGGAAGGCGCTCTGCCGGCGGACGATCACCTCGGCGACCTTGGTCAGCGTCTCCGCGCGGGATTGCAGGCTCTTCAGGAGCCAGCGGGCCTCCTGCAGCTGGCCTTTCATCCAGGTGGCGTCATCGCCGCGGGCGCGGGCGATAAGGTTGCAGTAGTGCTGGTTCAGGCCCAGCCGGGGCTGGGCATCCGGGTTCAGGCTCACCTTCCAGCGGCCGCTCTCACGGCGGGCGTAGACATCGGGCGCCACGTATTCCACCGGGGTGGCATCCAGGGCCGCGCCGGGGCGGGGATCCAGGCTGCGGATGAGCGAGGCGGCCACGGCCACGTCGGCCTCGGCCGCCTTCAGCCGCCGGGCAATCTTGCCGGTGTCATTTCGCGCCAGCAGTTCGATTTCATCCGTAACAATGCGGATGGCCAGCCCGCGTTGCGGGGTGTCCTCCGCGAACTGGCTCAACTGGCACAGCAGGCAATCGCGCAGATCGAGGCTGGCGATGCCGGTAGGGTCAAAACGCTGGATGCGCTTGCGAACCGCCTCGATCTCGTCGAGATCGGCCTGGAACTCCCGCAGGGCGGCTTGCACCGCCTCCAGGCCGTCGCGCAGGTAACCATCTTCATCGAGCACATGAATGATGGCCGTGGCAATAGCGTGGTCGCGCGGGGTGAACTGGGAGAGGTTGAGCTGCCACTCAAGGTGCTGCTGCAGGCTTTCCGGCGCGGCGTTCTGCGGCTCGAAGCCGTCTTCGTCGCCGCCACCGTTGCGCGATGGGGCACCGGCGTAGTCGCCGGCCTCACCGTGGAAGCGGTCATCGTCCCACTCGGGAGCCAGGTCCTCGGAGGGCGAGGCGGTGGATTCCTCTTCGCGCGTGGCCTTGGTGGGCTGCTCGTCGCGTGCGCGGAACTCCATGGCCTCGTCGAAGCTGGTGCTTTCCTCGGCCGTATCTGGCTCGGATTCGGCATCTTCGGCGAACTCGAGCAGCGGATTGCTTTCCGCTATCTGGCGGAGCTCGGCCTCGAGCTCCAGCTGCGACAACTGCAGCAGGCGTATGGCCTGCTGGAGCTGGGGCGTCAGCGTGAGCTGCTGATGCAGGCGAAACTGAAGTCCGGGTTTCATTACCTTCGCAAGATCGGGTTACCGGGCCATCCTAACCCCACGCGGGCCCCGTAAACCAGCGGGCCGGATGCCTAGGCCGGCTGGCCGATTTCGTATAGGACCTTAGATCCGGAATTCACGGCCCAGGTACACCTCGCGAACCTTTTCATCAGCCAGGATGTGCTGGGGCGTACCGCGCGAGAGCACTTCGCCATCGTTGAGAATGTAAGCGCGGTCGCAGATGCCAAGGGTTTCGCGCACGTTGTGGTCGGTAATGAGCACACCGATGCCGCGCTCCTTCAGGTGCCTCACGATGCGCTGGATCTCGCCGACCGAGATGGGATCGACACCGGCGAACGGTTCATCGAGCAGCATGTAGCGCGGGCGTGCCGCAAGGGCGCGTGCGATTTCGACGCGGCGGCGCTCACCACCGGAAAGGCTGATGCCCTTCTGTTCGGCGATATGCGAGATCTTGAGTTCGTCGAGCAGGCTTTCTAGTTCATCCTCGCGCTGCTTCTGCGTCATGTTCTCGCGCAGTTCGAGCACGGCAAGGATGTTGTCGGACACACTGAGACGACGGAACACCGAGGCTTCCTGCGGCAGGTAGCCGATGCCAAGCTTGGCGCGCGCGTGCATGGGCAGGCCGGTGATGTCCTGCTGATCGAGCTTGATCTGGCCGCCATCGGCGGGGATCAGGCCCACCACCATGTAGAAGCAGGTGGTTTTGCCGGCACCGTTCGGGCCGAGCAGGCCAACCACCTCACCTTCGCGGATGGAGAACGCGAAATCACGCACTACCTGGCGGGCGCGGAACCGCTTCTGCAGGCCTTGGGCTGAAAGCATCGTGTCAGGGCTTCTTCGGGTTGGGAGCCGGCTGGGCCGGCGTCGCCGGAGCCGCCGGCTTGCCCGCGGGTGCGGCGCCTGGCTGGTTCTTCGGCTGGAAGGTCATGTGCACGGTGGCGTCGCCATTGCTCTCGCCGGTCATCGTGCTGTCGTTGGTGTTGTAGGTGAGCTTGTCGCCATCGGCCGTGCCCTTGGTGGGCTGGTCGATGTGGGCATTGCCGGTGAGGATCGCGATGCTCGTATCGTTGTGGTAATCGATGTTCTTGGCGTGGCCGTGCATCCAGTTGCCGTCATCGTCCTGCTGCTGCATGGTCGCCGGCCCGCCATCGATGACCGCGCGGGTGACCTGCTGCTGGTCATCGAAGTAGATCGTGGCCTTGCTGCCCGTGATCTTCAGCGTGCCCTGGGTGATGACGACATTGGTGGTGTAGATCGCAATGCCCTGCGGCTGCTGCCTGCCATCGAAGCTCTTGGACGTGACATCGACGACCTGGTTGCGATCGTCCTGTTTCGCCATGGCTGGGGTGGCGGCGGCAAGGAGCGCCACGCCGCAGGCCGCGATCAGTGCCTTAGCGCTTGCGGGGCAGATACTGGGTGTGGACTGCATCGAGGAGCTCCAGGTGCTTGGTGTCGAGATTGGCACGCATGCCGATGCCGTTCATTGTAGAGGTTCCCTGAACGATCCGGGCTGCCTCGGCGGTTTCCAGGCGGTTCTCCTTGGGCCAGGCGGTGACCTCGGAGGTATCGATGCTGGCCGGCGGGTTGGTATCGAACGCGATGCGGTCCATGTGCACCATGCCCTGCAGCTTCAGCATCGTGCCGTCCTTGTTTACCCAGCCATACTCGGAGTGCCCGGTCCAGGGTGGGACATCGGTCTCCTTCGTGGAGGGCAACACGAAATTCGGGGCATTGATGTACAGCGATTCATCGCCCTCGCGCCGTTCCAGGTGGGGGGCGATGAGCTTGAACGCGGGCTTGCCCTGCTCGTTGTACGAATCGAGGTCGAAGGTAGTGAGCACGTAGCCGGAGCGGGGCGGACCAATGAAGTCCTCGACCTTCTTTTCCGGGGCGACCCAGTAGTAGAGCAGGGTGCTCGCTCCCAGGGCGACTGCCAGGATGCCGATCACGCCGGCGGTGCTGCGGTCCTTGAACAGGTTGAATACGCTCACAGCCAGCGGTCCCGCTCGGCTTCCGCCTTGCCCTGCGCGGCCAGGATCAGGTCAGCCACTTCGCGGGCGGCGCCGTAGCCGCCGGTAAGGCGGGTGCGCCAGTGGGCGCGCTCGGCTACCCAGGGGTGGGCGTTGGCCACGGCCACGGCCAGGCCGCTGATGCCCATGGCGGGGAGGTCGGGCAGGTCATCGCCGACGAAGGCGGCCTGTTCCGGTGCCAGGTTCAGGGCTTCGAGTAGCGCGTTCAGGGTGGCGCGCTTGTCCTTCTGGCCCTGGTACACGTGCTGGATGCCGAGTTCCTCCGCGCGCAGCGAAACGGGGTGGCTGATCCGCGCCGTGATGATCGCGACCTTGATGCCGTTCTCCTGCAGGCGCTTCAGGCCAAGCCCGTCATGCACGTGGAATACCTTGGTCTCGCGGCCATCTTCGCCATACCAAAGGCGCCCGTCGGTCAGCGTGCCATCCACGTCGAAGACGACCACGCGAATGCGTGCGGCGCGCTCGGCAACGTCGGCGGGGATCTCGGTGTAGTGCGTATAGGCCATGGTCTAAGGATTTGGGGGCGGTTCCGGCGCGGTGGGGGCGCGCCAGCGGGGCGCGTTCAGACGACGCGCGCGCGGAGCAGGTCGTGGATGTTCAAGGCGCCGACCACGCGCCCCTCGGTGTCGGTGACCAGCAGGGCATGGATCTGGTGCTTTTCCATCAACTGGGCGGCCTCGACAGCCAGTTTGTCCGAACCAATGGTCTTGGGGCCCCGGGTCATCAATTGGGCTACCGTGGCGCCACGCAGGTCCACCCCATCGTCATCCAGCGCGCGGCGGAGATCGCCGTCGGTGAATACGCCCACCAGGCGGCCATCCGCTTCCACGACCGCGGTCATGCCCAGGTGCTTGCGGGTCATTTCCACCAGCGCCTCGCTCAGCGTGGCGGTGACCGGCACGCGGGGTACATCATCGCCGCTGTGCATGACATCGGCGATATGCAGCAGGAGGCGACGGCCCAGGCTACCGGCCGGGTGCGAGCGGGCGAAATCATCCGGGGTGAAGCCGCGGGCCTCCAGCAACGCGATGGCCAGGGCATCGCCCATGACCAGGGCAGCCGTGGTGCTGGTGGTCGGCGCCAGCCCATGCGGGCAGGCCTCGGAGGCGACGTTGCCGTCGATGTTCACATCGGCCTGGCTGGCCAGGGAGGATTTGGGGTTACCGGTGATCGAGATCAGCCGGATACCCTGGCGCTTGATGGCTGGCAGGATAAACAGCAGCTCGTCGGTCTCGCCCGAGTAGGAAATGGCCAGCACGATATCGTCGGGCTGGATCATGCCCAGGTCGCCGTGGCTGGCCTCGCCCGGGTGGACAAAGAAGGACGGGGTGCCCGTGGAGGCAAGGGTGGCCGCGATCTTGCGCGCGATATGCCCCGATTTGCCCATACCCGAAACGACCACCCGGCCCTTGCACGCCAGGATCATCTGGCAGGCCTGGACGAAGGTCGCATCGACGCGGCGTTCCAGTGCCCGGATGGCAGCTGCCTCGGTGGCAATGACGGTGCGCGCGCTGCGCACGACCGCATCGGCGTTCACTAAGGCGGGGCTGGTAGGCGGAGCGGTGCGGGCGTTCATTCGGCCTTGGGTCCGGGCTGGGGGCTGTCCCTGGGCAACCCGGAATGTCCATTTCTGCGACACCGGATTTCCATTACCATTACATATTCTCATTTTATCGTCGCTGGCATCGACCAGTGGTTCAGGGACCGTTTCGGAACCCCTGGCCCGCGACGACCCCTTCCCCACGGAGAACCCATGGACGCTGCCCGCATCCAGGCATTGATCGAAGCCGGCCTGCCCGGCGCCCGGGTGGACGTGCGCGGCGATGACGGCGTGCATTTCGAAGCCGAGGTCATCTCGGCGCAGTTCGCCGGCAAGCTACCGCTCGCCCGCCACCGCCTTGTTTACGCCACCCTTGGCGATCTCATGGGCCGGGCCATCCACGCGCTGGGCCTGAAAACCCTTACCCCGGAAGAAGCCGCCGGCCGCCCCTGATCGCGCCGCGCTTCCCCTCTAAGAAAGGCAAACCATTCCATGGCAAAGATCCTTATCAGCGGCGGCCAGCCGCTTAACGGTGAGGTGAGCATCAGCGGCGCGAAGAACGCCGTGCTCCCCATCCTCGCTTCCTGCCTGCTGGCCGATGAGCCGGTCAGCATTGGCAACGTGCCGCACCTGCACGATGTCACCACGTTTATTGAACTACTGGGCCGCATGGGTGTACGCGTCGTCCTCGATGACCGCATGAAAATGCACATCGACCCGCGCCCGGAAAACTCCTGCGTTGCGCCTTACGAGCTGGTACGCACCATGCGCGCCTCCATCCTCGTGCTGGGCCCGCTGGTCGCGCGCCACGGCAAGGCCGAGGTGTCACTGCCCGGTGGCTGCGCCATCGGCTCGCGTCCGGTCGACCAGCACATCCGTGGCCTGCAGGCGCTGGGCGCCGAGATCACGGTCGAAAACGGCTTCATCAAGGCAAAGGCCGGCCGCCTGAAGGGCGCTCGCATCGTCATGGATATGGTGACCGTCACCGGCACCGAGAACATCCTGATGGCGGCGACGCTCGCTTCGGGCACCACCATTATTGAAAACGCGGCCCAGGAACCGGAAGTGGTCGACCTGGCCCACTGCCTGATCGCCATGGGCGCGAAGATCGATGGCATCGGCACCTCCACGTTGATCGTGGAAGGCGTCGAGCGCCTGCACGGCGCGCACTACGAAGTGCTGCCCGATCGCATCGAAACCGGCACGTTCCTGGTCGGCGCCGCGATGACCGGCGGCAAGGTGCGCGCGCGCGGCGCGCGTGCCGATACGCTGGATGCGGTGCTGCAGAAGCTCGAAGAGTCCGGTGCGCACATCAGCACCGGCAAGGACTGGATCGAGCTGGACATGCAGGGCCGCCGCCCGAAGGCGGTCAACCTGGTGACGGCACCGTACCCCGCGTTCCCGACCGACATGCAGGCGCAGTTCACCGCGCTCAACTGCGTGGCCGAAGGTGTGGGTGTCATCACCGAGACCGTGTTCGAGAACCGCTTCATGCACGCGCTGGAGCTGCAGCGCCTGGGCGCGGATATTCGCCTTGAAGGCAACACCGCGATCATCACCGGTGTGCCGAAGATGAGCGGCGCGCCGATCATGGCGACCGACCTGCGTGCATCCGCGTGCCTGGTGCTCGCCGGCCTGGTGGCCGAGGGCGATACCACGGTCGACCGCGTGTACCACATCGATCGCGGCTACGAGAACATCGAGGAAAAGCTCGGCGTGCTGGGTGCCCGCATCCGCCGCCTGCCGAGCTAAGCCAGGTAGCGGCAACGCGCCTGTCGGCTCCTAAGGGGACGACAACAAAAACCCGCCTTCGAGGCGGGTTTTTTTATGGCTGGCTTATTTGCCTTCGAACTTCACCAGCTCGAGCGTCAGGTCACCGCCATCCTTCTGCGCCAGCTTCACCGGCACCGGATACTTGGCGGGCACATACCACGCGCTGAAGCCACGATCCTGGTCGGTGCGATCGACTCGCGTAGCCTGGAACGTACCGGCAGGAACGGTGATCTTTTCGTTCGCGGCGACCTTGAACGACTGCGTTTCCACCGCCTGCTTCACGCCGACGGGGAAGGTGGCCTCTTTCGCCCCGCCATGCAGCGCCACACCCAGTGCCAGTGGCAGCGTGTTGCGTTCGACCATGCCGGCCGGTGCGGTGTAATTGAAGGTCTTGCTGCCGTTATCGACCACGGTAACCGCATTGCCGCTCACCGTGAGGTCGCGCGTTTTTTCCTTGAACGCGCTCAGCTTGTACTTGTACGACACCGCCTGCGGCACCTTGCCGGCCCAGGTAAAGCGCGAGACTTCAGAGCTGTTCGCGCCAAGCGCGGCGGCGAGGCCTGCGGTGCCCTGGGTCGTGTTGGAGTACTCGAACTGCCCGTTGCCGGCCGGCTTGAGCGTGAGCGTGGCATTGCCCAGCGGCGAGCCGCCCTGCAGCACGTTATAGGTGGCGGTGAACGACTGCGGCACATCCGCGGCGAACGCGGCGGCGGGCAGGGCGAGGGCCAGGCCAAGGCTGGCGCGGAGGAGGGTGGTCTTCATGCCCCGAGTTTAAACCGGGCGGCTGAACGACGGATCACCCTGGGCGCTGATGTCCAGCGGCGAGGCGAGCGGGGTGCCATCGAAGACGGGCTGGCCGTTCCACTGCAGGCGGCCGGTGGCGATGGCGCCGACGACGGCGGGCAGCAACTTGTGTTCTTCGACCAGCAGGCGTTGCGCGAGGGTTTCTTCCGTATCCGCAGGGCCGACGGCAATGCGCGCCTGTGCCACGACGGGGCCGCCATCGAGCTCCGCGGTGACGTAATGCACGCTGGCGCCGTGCTCCGTATCGCCGGCCTCGAGGCAGCGGCGGTGCGTGTGCAGGCCCTGGTACTTCGGCAGCAGGGAAGGGTGGATATTGATCGCCTTGCCTTCCCAATCGGCCACCACGGTGGCATCGATAATGCGCATGTAGCCGGCAAGGACGAGCAGGTCGGGCCGCGCATCGGCCACGGCACCGAACAGCGCGCGGTCGAACGCCGCGCGGTCCGCATAATCCTTCGGGCTAAACGATACGGTGGGAATCCCCGCATCTCGGGCTACCTGCAACGCGCCGGCTTTCGCCTTGTCGCTGCCCACCAGCACCAGTTCAATCGGAAGATGCGCCGCGATGAGCGCGGCCAGGTTGCTGCCGCGCCCGGAGGCGAGCGCGGCGACGCGCAAAGGGCGATCCACGGACTGGCTCAGGCGATATGGACGCGCTCGTCGCCGCTGGCGGCAACGACCGAGCCGATGACCCAGGATGCCAGGCCATGGGCTTCAAGCGCGGCCTTGGCGGCCTCCACCTGGCTCTTGTCGAGCAGCACGGTGAAGCCAATGCCGCAATTGAAGGTGCGCCACATCTCTTCGCGGGCGACGTTGCCTTCGCGCTGCAGCCACTGGAACACGGGCGGCAGTTCCCACGCGCTGGCGTCGATCGACAGGCCAAGGCCATCGGGCACCACGCGAATGATGTTTTCCTTCAGGCCGCCACCGGTGATGTGGGCCATGCCATGCACATCCACCTTGCCGATGAGCTCCAGGATCGGCTTGACGTAGAGCGTGGTCGGCGCCATCAGCGCATCGGCCAGTGTCACGCCGCCCACGTCGGTATCCAGCGGGGAGCCGGCACGCTCAAGGATGCGGCGGATGAGCGAGTAGCCGTTCGAGTGCGGACCCGACGAGGCCACGCCGAGGATCACATCGCCGGCGACGATCTTCGAGCCGTCGTTCATGGCGGCCTTTTCGACCGCGGCCACCGTGAAGCCGGCCAGGTCATACTCGCCCGGTGCGTACATGTCAGGCATTTCTGCCGTTTCGCCGCCGATCAGCGCGCAGCCTGCCAGTTCGCAGCCCCGGGCGATGCCACCGACGACCGCTGCGGCGGTATCCACATCGAGCTTGCCGGTGGCGAAATAATCGAGGAAGAACAGCGGCTCGGCGCCCTGGACCAGCACGTCGTTGACGCACATGCCCACCAGATCGATGCCGATGGTGTCATGGCGGCCCAGCTGGTGGGCCAGCTTCAGCTTGGTGCCGACGCCATCGGTGCCCGAGACCAGTACCGGCTCCTTATAGCGGCCGGAAAGATCGAACAGGCCGCCAAAGCCGCCCAGCCCGCCCATCACTTCCGGGCGGAAGGTGCGCTTGACCATCGGCTTGATGCGCTCGACGAGGGCATTACCGGCGTCGATATCGACGCCCGCGTCGCGGTAGGTGAGGGAGCCCTGGTCGGAGGACATAAGCGGTTCCGGCACTGATGGAAACGCGCAATGATAGCAGCAAGCCGGCCCCCGGATTGGGGCCTGCACGCGCTTTGGATGGACGCCATGCCAAGGTTTGGGCAGACTTCCCGCCTCCCCAGCAGCGATGCCATGACTATGCGCGCAGCCCGTTCACTCGCCTTCCTGATGCTTTTCCTGCTGGCCGCCGTGGGTCCGGCAGTGGCTCAGACCGCGATGTACACGGTTTCCGTGCCCGTGCCGGACACCAGCGCGGCAGTGCGCGACCAGGCTTTCGCCAACGGGCTGACCCAGGTTTTGGCCCGGGCCACCAATGGTGCCGACCCCCGTACCAAACCGGGCTACGCCGATGCCATGAAGCAGCCGGGCGGCTTGGTGCAGCAATACCAGTACCAGCGTACGGGGGGTGCCAATGGCGCCCCGCTCGCCCTGGAAATCACCTTCGACCCGGGCGCTATCCGCCGGGTGCTGGCGGTGGGAGACGCCGCGGCCGCGGCGCCCAAGCCTCCCGTCCTGGTGATTGCCCATGATGCGGCGGGCAAGCTCCTGAACATGCAGGACCTGGCACCACTGGCCCAGATGGCCGATGCACGCGGTTACCAGATCGTCACGCCCAAGGCCGATACCCCCGTGGATGCCAAGGCGATCGCCGCAGGTGATACATCGGCCGTGGCCGCGGTGGCCCGGCAGTACAACACCGCCACGGTGCTGGTCGGCACGGTACGTGACGATGGCACCGACTGGACGCTGGTGAATGCGGGCCGCGCGTCCAGCTGGGCCGATAGCGGCGAAGCGCGTGCCGCCCTGCTGAACAACGGGGCCAATGCCATGGCCGATAAGCTGGATCGTTCGTTCGCGGCGGCTGCGGGCGGCAGCACGAGCGGCAAGGTGTGGGTATCCGGCCTGCGATCGGCCACCGATTACGCCGGCCTGCTAGCCACCTTTGAGAACGATCCTTCGGTAAAGACCGTGGTGCCCGTGGGTGCGACGGCGGATGGCGTGCTCTTCAGCGTCAACGCGAGCGCGCCCCTGGCCCGTCTGGTGGCCGGCTACGCCGCTGGCGGCCACGTTCTGGCGGCCGATGCGCACGACGGCGCCGACCTTGCCGTCCGCTGGGTCCCCTGACCGATGACCCACGATAATTCGCGCCGCTGGCAGATGCTGGCGCTGGTTGGCCTCGTCATCTTCGTGATCTGGCTGCTGGCCCCGGTCCTCATGCCGTTCGCACTCGCCGCCATGCTTGCCTACCTGGGCGACCCCCTGGCCGATCGCCTGCAGCGGCTCGGCATGGGCCGCACATGGGCGGTGAGCATCGTGTTCACCGTGATCATCATCATTTTCGTTGGCGTGCTGCTGTTGCTGGTGCCGTTGATCCAGCACCAGGTCTCCAACCTCATCGATAACCTGCCGCATTACGTGGAGTGGGCGCGCAGTGTGGCGCTGCCGTGGGTGCAGCAGCGCCTGCACCTTGAGGCGGATACTTTCGATAGTGACAAGGTGTTGGCCGCCATCAAGGAGCACATCGGCTCCATCGGTAGCATCGCGGCCGCCACGATCACCAAGGTGACCCAGTCCGGCATGGGCGTCATCACGTGGATGACCAACGCCGTGCTGATTCCCGTGGTGGCGTTCTACCTGTTGCGTGACTGGGACACGATGATCGCGCACATCCAGCGCCTCATCCCGCGCTCGGTCGAGCCCACCGTGGTTCGTCTCTCGCGTGAATCCGATCAGGTGCTCGGCGCCTTCGTGCGCGGCCAGTTGCTGGTGATGCTCGCCCTGGGCGTGTTCTACGGTCTTGGCCTCACGCTTGTGGGCATCTCCATCGGCCCGCTCATCGGCATGGTCGCGGGTCTGCTCAGCTTCGTGCCCTACCTTGGTTTCATGATCGGTTTTGTGGCCGCGCTGGTGGCTGCGCTGGTGCAGTACGGCGACTGGACCCACGTGATCCTCGTGGGCGTGGTGTTCACCATCGGCCAGCTGTTGGAAGGCTACGTGCTGGTCCCTCGCCTGGTCGGTGGGAAGATCGGCCTGCACCCCGTGGCGGTGATCTTCGCCGTCCTGGCCGGCGGCCACCTGTTTGGTTTCCTCGGCGTGCTGCTGGCCCTGCCTGCTGCCTCCGTCGTCGTGGTTCTGCTGCGCTACGTATTTGCCCGGTATCGCGAAAGCGATCTGTACACCGAGCCCGCCGCTAGCAGTGGCGCGCAGGCACTCGATGTCGAAGTGGATGTCGACGTGGTCGTGAATGAGCACCGCGGCAAGCCACCGATACCCGACGACAACCCATGAGTACGCAGTTGCCCCTCGCCCTGCGCTGGCCACGTCGCCAGCGCTTTGAACATTTCCATGCCGGTGAAAATGCCGTGGCGGTGGAGGCTGTGCGTGGTGCGGCCCTGAGTGCCACGGCCCCGTGGGTCTATGTTTCCGGCACGCTGGGCAGCGGGCGTACGCACTTGCTGGTGGCGGCCTGCCAGGCGGCCATCGATGCGGGTAGGAGTGCGCAGTACCTGCCGCTCGCCGGATTGCGCGGTACGCGCGCGGCCGCGATTCGTGGCATGGCCGGCAGCGACCTGCTCGCCATCGACGACCTGGATTCCATCGCGGGTGACCCTGACGGCGAGCACGCGCTGTTCGATACGTTCAACAGCTATAAGGCGGATGGCTGCACCTTGTTGTTTGCTGCCAACGTGGCGCCCGCCGCGCTCGATATCGCACTACCGGATCTTCGTTCCCGCCTGGGCTCGTTGACGCAGGCGGTGCTGAAGCCGCTGAGCGATGCCGAGCGCCGCCAGGCGTTGCGTGCGCACGCGGCGGATCGCGCCATCGAACTGGATGACACGGTGCTCGACTGGCTGTTTGCGCATCACGCTCGCGACCTTGGTGCCTTGCTGGATCTTCTGGATACGCTCGATCGCGCGACGCTGGCCGCCCAGCGCCGCGTGACCGTACCGTTCCTGAAGAACTTGTTGAAATCCGACTAGACGTCGATCTCATGTAGCAGCCTCATTTTCGACGGGGCGTTTTCGCTCACGCCGTACACCTTCACCTTGCCGGCATTGCGCCAGTGCTCGACGATCAGGTATGTGCGCTGCGATGCCGATCCGCTAGTGAAATGGGGCATGAACATCCCGTTGCCCATATGGATGAACTGCACGCCCATGTCCTTGTGGTAGTGCCCGGAAAAGATGGCTTTAACGCCTGCGGCGGCCGCTTTGGCCGCCAGCGATCGCTCCGGTTCGCGCCACGATGCGTCCCACCCTTCGGGCTTGTGCACGTGGATGAAGGTAAAGCGCGCTTCACCGGTCTCGATGGCACTGCGTGACTGGTCAAGAAGCCATTGGGTGGATGCCGTCACCCTGTACTGCTTCGCTTGCAGCAGGTTGCCGTAGGTCGACATCTCGGCCGTGTAGTCGTGGGCATTGTTGAGCTGCAGGTGCACGGAGTCCTTCCAGCCATCCGCCTTGAAGGCATAGGCCCAGCTGCCTTCGTTCACCACCCGTGCGCCTTCGGCACGCGTCCGAAGATCGAAGGCGAGCACCCTGTCACCCAGGCTCTTCACGTGCCGGGTCAACAGATCGAGCGAGCCGGTGGCGCAATACGCAAAGCGGCACGCACCATGGTTCGTCAGGTTATTCTCGTAATCGTGGTTGCCGAGGCCCAGGTAGTAATTCTTCCCGAGGATGCCGAGCAGCTCGTGCATGACCTGGTGTTCGAACACGATGCCGTTCGACGTGAGGTCGCCGTTGATGATGACGGGGATATGCTGAAGCGGATGTGCCTGGCGAAACGCTGCGATGCTTTCGTATTGTTCGCGAACGAGCTTTTCAGCCAGCGCCGGATCGGTGTCGCCACCTTCGTCGGTTACATCCGTCCACGGGTACTGTGGATCAGAGGTGACGACCATGATCTCTGGCAGCTCGGCGTGTGCCGATACGTAGCCGGTGGCGGTGAGCGAGATGGCCGCGAACAGGGCCTGGCGGAGCGGGGACATGGCACATTCCTTGTGTCGTGGGGAAAATGGCGGATGAGGCCGCGTACGACACGCTATCGCGAGAATGGCCGTCCCGGAATGAGGGCGATGCCCTCATTCCGTGTCAGCGGATGCCTACGCTGGGCTTAGACGCCCAGCAGGCGGGGTGTGGCGTTGGCGCCGATCACTTCCGTCATGGCGGCGGCGACCTTATGGTTTGCCGCGATGATGTTGCCGTTCTCCGGCAGGCCTTCGCGGCCGGCGAAATCGTTGTAGACGCCGCCGGCTTCGCGCACCAGCAGGGCGCCCGCGGCCATGTCCCACGGCTGTAGGCCCGGCTCGAAGTAACCATCGAGGCGGCCCGCGGCCACGTAGGCCAGGTCGAGCGCGGCCGAACCCATGCGGCGGATATCTTCCGCTTCCTGGAGCAGGGCCTGGGTGATCTGCAGCTGCGATTCCAGGTGGTTGCGCACGCGGTACGGGTAGCCCGTGCCGAGCAGCGCGCCGCTGATGCCATCGCGGCGGCCGACGCGGATGCGGCGGTCGTTGAGATAGGCACCATCGCCCTTGCTCGCGGTGAACAGCTCATCGCGCAGGGGATCGAACACCACGCCGTAGACCGGCTCACCCTTTTCAACCAGGGCAATGGAGACGGAGAAGTGCGGGATGCCGCGCAGGTAGTTGTGCGTGCCGTCCAGGGGATCGATCACCCAGGTGAGCGGGCCCTTGCCGATCTGGCCCGATTCCTCGGCCATGATCGCGTGCGTGGGGTACGCGCGGCGGAGTTCCTTGACGATCTCGGCTTCGGCGAGGCGATCGACCTCGGAGGCGAAGTCCATCCGCTGCTTTTCGACGACCGAAAGGCCTTCGATGCGGTTCATGTAGCGCAGGATGATGTTTCCTGCAGAGCGCGCGGCGCGCGCCGCGACGTTGACGGCGGGTCTTGGCATGGGGATCGACTTGGCAAAAGAACAGGGGAAGCGGTCGAAAGCCGCATCGGTCGGGCAGTTTAACACCGGGGGCGCGTTCGCCCAAGTCACGGGCCGGTGTAGACTTTCCGGTCCCTAGAGAACCGGCTCCCTCTGTCCATGGCCCTGCCGCCGCTGCATGATCGTTTCCGCTTTGTCCTTGTCCGGACCTCCCACTCGGGCAATATCGGCTCGGCGGCCCGTGCCATACGGACCATGGGCTTCGATCGCCTGACCCTGGTGGCCCCGCATCGCTTCCCCGACCCCGAGGCCACGGCCCTGGCGGCCGGTGCCGACGACGTGCTGGGCCAGGCGGCGGTGGTGGATGACATGGTGGCTGGCCTGGCGGGCACGACCTTTGCCCTTGGCCTGTCGGCCCGCCGCCGCGGGGTGAACCTGCCGGAACTCGATCCCCGTGAAGGCGCGGCCCAGGCCATTGCCGCCGCCCGCCGCGGTGAGAACGTGGCCCTGGTGTTCGGCAACGAGCGTACCGGCCTGGAAAACGACGAGCTTTCGCGCTGCCACGCCATGGTCCGTATTCCGAGCGTGGACGATTTCAGCTCGCTGAACCTGTCGCAGGCTGTGCAGGTGGTGGCCTACGAGATCCGTACGGCCCTGCTGGCGGACGAGGCGGCCGCCGCGCCGGCCCCGGCCGAAGCCGAGGGCGAGGTGGATCCGGATGAGGTGCCCGCCGATGCCGAGCAGGTGGAGCGCTTCTTCACCCACCTGGGCGAGACCCTGGACGATATCGAGTTCCACAAGGGCCGCTCGCCGGTCACGATCATGCTCAAGCTGCGCAAGCTTTTCCTGCGCGCCCGGCCCGAGCTGCGCGAGCTGCGCATCCTGCACGGCATCCTGGCCGATGCCCAGCGCATGGCCGAGCTGGCCAGGAAACGCCGCGACTAACCGTAGCGTATCGGCTGATGCCCCGCCTGTAGGAGCGCGCTTGCGCGCGATGGGTGCTCGCGACACCCTCCAACGCGCGCAAGCGCGCTCCTACAGGATGTCGCGGAAGAACTTGAGCAGGGCGTGGCTGAAGGTGGCCGAGAGCGCCACCATCGCGCCGGTCGCGATCCATACCGCCAGCACCAGCACGCCATCGCGCTCGATCAGCGCGATGGCGAAGGCGATGAGCATGGCGCCGAACAGGTAGTTGGTGAACGGGATGGGCAGCGCGAGCAGGATGCCGATCAGGATCATCACCGCCCCCGAGACGAAGGTGAAAGGGCGCCGGGTAAGGCGTTGCAGGCGCGGCTTGCACACCTTCTCAAGGCGCCGGGTGATCGGTGTGATCCGGTCGAGGAACCTCAGGAGGCCCTCGCGCGACAGGGTCCGCCGTTTGAGGAATCCCGGAATCCAGGGGTGTTCCAGCCCGAACAGCATCTCCAGGCCCAGACCTACGACCAGTACCCCCATGACCCCGCCAATACCCAGCGGGACGGGGATGAAATTGGGGATGGCCAGCAGGAGCAGCAGGAAGCCAAATGCCCGGCGCTTCAGCGGTTCCAGCAGTTGCTCTACCGTCATGCGCTCGTCCGGCGCCGACGCCGCGGCGGCCCGGAGGAGGGCGGTGGTCTTGTCTTCGCGGGCTTCGCTGGCGGCCATGGATCCAGCGTCGCCAGATCGCCTTGAACGGCGGATGAGTGAGCCCGGCGAAGGACGGCTACGTCTCGTCGTCGAGCTCGTCCGGCAGCCGGCTCACCAGCACCTTGTCGATGCGGGCGCCATCCATGTCGACGACCTCGAAACGCAGGCCCTGCCATTCGAACGACTGGCCCGCATGGGGAATGTGCCCGAAGCCGGTCGTGACCATGCCGGCGACCGTGCGGAAATCGTGCTCTTCCTCGTTCGGCAAGCGGTCCAGCTGGAGCAGTTCGCGCAGGTCATCGGCGGGAAGCGAGCCATCCACGAGCCAGCTGCCGTCATCGCGGCGGATGATCGGGCCATCGTGCGTGGTGTCGTCGGCCGCCGGCGCGGTGGCGCCGACCACGGCGGAGAGCAGGTCGTTGAGCGTGACCAGGCCCTCGATGTCGCCATATTCGTCGACCGCGAGGGCGAGCTGCGTATCCGCATCGCGGAACGCCTCCAGCAGGTCCAGCGCGCGGGCGGTGGCCGGCACGAACAGGGGCCGGCCGACATGGGCGAACAGATCGACCTCGCCTAGCTCGAGCGACCGGATCAGCGATTTGACCTCGACGGTGCCGACCACATCGCTCTCGTCCCGGCGATACACCGGGTAGCGCGAGAACGGCGTCTGCCTGAGTACTTCCAGGTTGTCCTCGCGCGGTGCCGCGATATCCAGCCAGGCGATCTTCATCCGCGGCGTCATGACCGAGCCCACGGTGCGGTCGCCCAGGCGGAGCACGCGGTTCACCATGTTCCGTTCGTCGCTATCGAGGATGCCCTGCTCGGCGCTCTCGGCCACCAGCAGGCGGATTTCCTCTTCGGTCGCGGCATTGGCCCCCCGGCGGTGCAGGCGCAGCAGCTTGAGGATCCCCGTGGATACATGGTTCAGCAGCCACACGAGCGGCAGGGTGATCCGCGAGACCACCAGCATGGGCACGGCGATCTGGCTGGCGATCTTCTCCGGCGCGGTAAGCGCAGCGCGCTTGGGCACCAGCTCGCCGACGATGATCTGGACCAGCGACATCAGCAGGAAGCCAGCCAGCCAGCCCAGCACCCGCATGTAGGGTTCCAGCCACGCCGGCCCATCGCCGTGGATCAGCTCGGCAAAGTGTTCGGCCAGCTTGTCGCCCGCCAGGGCGCCCGTGACCAGGATGATCAGGGTCATGCCGACCTGCACGGTCGACAGAAAATGTTCCGGGGATTCGGCTAGTTGCAGGGCTACCCGCGCGCGGCGGCTCTCGCGCGCCATCTGCTTCAGGCGGCTTTTGCGCGAGGCCACTACGGACATCTCGGACAGGGCGAAGAACGCGTTGCCGAGAGAGAGGAGGAAGACCAGCAGGAGTTCGGTGAGCATGTGCAGGGCTATATACCAGACACGGCCGGTAAGGTCTTGCCGGACGGATACACCAAGGGCGGCGCGAGGTCCGGTAACATAAGCGTCATATTCCCCGACGATTCCCCAGGCAACCCCATGTTTTCACTCCAGACCATGTTCGGTAAGGGCGACAAGTTCTACGGCCTGCTCGAAGAGAGCGCCGAAGCCGCCCGCGAGAGCGCCAAGGCCATGCACGACCTGGTGACCCGCGCCGACCGTTCGCCGGTCATGGCCGCGTTCACCACCACCCGCGCCCGCGAAAAGGCGCTCCACGCCCAGATCGGCGAGGAACTGGTGAACACCTTCGTGACCGCCCTGGACCGCGAAGACATCGAGGCGCTGAATTCCGCGCTGTACAAGATTCCCAAGACTATCGAGAAGTTCGCCGAACGCTACGTGATCGTCGCCGATCGCCTGCAGGGTGTCGATTTTGCCCAGCGCGCCGTGCTCCTGCAGCAGTCGGCCGATGTGGTCGTCGAGATGATCGCCCAGCTTCGCCAGGGCCTGAAGATCGGCCCGGTGAAGAAGCTCCGCGACCAGCTGCATGCCCTGGAAGCCGAGGCCGACCGCCTCCTGCTCGATCCCTACCGCACCCTCTACGCCGAGGCGTCCGATCCGCTGCGCGCCATCCTGGCGAAGGACCTCTTCGAGTTGATCGAGAAGGCGGTGGACAAGTGCCGCGACGTCGGCAACGTCGTCTACGCCATCGTCCTCAAGAACTCCTGAGGACGGGCGTCCCATGAGCATGGTTATCGCGGTCGTCCTGATCGCCCTCGCGTTCACCTATATCAACGGCTTCCACGATACGGCGAACTCCATCGCCACCGTGGTCGCCACCAAGGTGCTGACGCCGGGCCAGGCCGTCCTGCTGGCGGCAGTTACCAACCTGGCCGGCGCCCTCTGGGGCACCGCCGTGGCGGCCACCATCGCCTCGGGCCTCATCGATACGGGTGTGGTCGAGGTGGGTTCGCAGTTACTGATCAGCGCGCTGTTGGGCGCCACGATCTGGAACCTCATCACCTGGTGGCTGGGCCTGCCTTCCAGCTCCAGCCACGCGCTGGTCGGTGGCCTGTGCGGTGCGGCGCTGGCGGCATCGCAGGAAAACATCCACTCGATCATCTGGTGGCAGGGTGGGGCGCATTGGTGGATGGGCAAGGGCGTCGTGCCCAAGGTCATCGTGCCCATGATCGTGTCGCCCTTCCTCGGCTTCGTCATCGGCTTCCTGCTGATGGGCGCGCTGTATGCGCTGCTGGGCTGGTTCTCCAGCCAGAAGGGCTACCTGCACCGGTTCGGCCGCACGCCGTTCGTGAACAGCTTCTTCGGCAAGGCCCAGATCGTGTCGGCCAGCGCCATGGGCCTGTCCCACGGCATGAACGATGCGCAAAAGAGCATGGGCATCATCGCCCTGGCGCTCGCGGGTGCCACAGCCGCAGGCCAGTTCGATCACCTGCCGGCGTTCCTGTCCTTCCTGCGCATCCCGCACGACCCGGCGGCGGCTGGCGGCTTCCCGATCCCGGTGTGGGTGAAGGTGGTCTGCGCGCTGACCATGGCGGGCGGTACGGCCGGCGGTGGCTGGCGCATCATCAAGACGCTGGGCCACAAGATGGTGAAGCTGCACCCGATCAACGGTTTTGCGGCGGAAGGCAGTTCAGCGGCGGTGATCCTGACCGCGTCGGTGCTCGGCATTCCGGTCTCCACGACGCATAACGTTTCGGCATCGATCATGGGCGTGGGCGCGGCCAAGCGCTTCAACGCTATCCGCTGGTCGGTGGTGGAGCGCATGGTGTGGGCATGGATCCTGACCCTGCCGATCACGGCGGCCATCGGCTACGCGCTGGTGAAGCTGGGGCACCTTTTCTAAGCTTCGTTGCGCCATTGCGTGGCGTCTCCGCATCGGTTCATTCGCTTTGCGAATGCATGTTTTCAGCGGCTTGCGCCACCGAGTCCCCGCGCCCCGTTTCGTGCGGCATAAGCCCGCACATGGATACGCCGTGCTCCGCGCAGGCATGCCCTGTTAAACGTCGCGCCGATGCGCTGCTCCTTGTCGGAGCGCGCTCGTGCGCGATCAGCCGACGAAGCGGCGACGACAAACATGCGGAGAGGGAATCGTCGGGGCGCTGCCAGCGTTGCCGCATCAACGCTCCGTGGCAATCGCGCGCAAGCGCGCTCCTACACGCGAGGCGGCCGCAAAAGCGGTGCGGCGTGCATGCGTGAAGCGCTGCATGGTGCCGGCTCTCCGGCACTGAACCTCAGCGTGGGGTGCGCGGGTGGGCAGGCCCTTGGCGCCGACGTCGACGGAGGGCCGCCAGGAGCCACGATTTTTGAGAATGGGAGACTACGGCCCGGTCCGAAGGTCCGTTGTCGGCGGCGCCAAGGGCCTGCCCACCCGCAGCTTCCTCAATCCATCAGGCTATAGGCGCCTCAGAGAGCGTCGGCTTCGCCGTTGACGACCTGCTCGAGCTGGTCGCCCGTGGCGCCCAGCTCCTCGATCAGCCGCGCCAGCTCGCCCTCGTCCAGGTAGTCGTACGGCCGGTTCTCGCACAGGTGCAGGTACGGCGAGCCATCCAGGTCAGCCTCGGCCAGGTAGCCCGTGCGCTGCTCCCAGTTGAAGCGCAGGCAGCGCCGGGCATCCACCCCCGACAGCGGGCCAATCGGCGTGGACAGGCGCAGGAAGCGCTGGCCATCGGAATCTTCCAGCTCGGCCAGGTAAATGCCCTGGTGGCGCCCATCGGGCAGCTCCAGGTCGAAGCTGATGATGTACGGCTCGTTCTGCCGTAATTTGTGAATGCCCCCGACATGGGAACGGATCGCTTCGAAGTGACGCATGACCTTGCCCTGGGCTCGCTAGCAGACCCCCGATGGTACGCTCGTCGTGTTTCGTTTGGCATGCACGAACCGACCATGACTGAAGAACTGGACGATGACGAAGCCCGTGCCCTGCGTGCGCAGCGCATTATCGAGGCCGTGGCCGCCATACCCCGAGGCCGCGTGGCCAGCTACGGGGCCATTGCCGCTCGCGCAGGCTACCCGGGGCGGGCACGCCTGATCGGGCGGGTGTTGGGCGATGCGCCCAACCGCCTCGACCTGCCCTGGCACCGCGTGCTCCGGGCAGACGGGCACATTGGCATCCCCGCCGGGACCAGCGGCTACCGCGAGCAGTGCAAACGGCTGAAGGCCGAGGGCGTGACCGTAAAAAACGGACGCGTGCCCATGAGCGCGTTCGGCCTGGATCACGACCTCGACCGTGCTATCTGGGGTTTCCCTGGCGGCTAGCGGTAAACGATGTCGGTGACTTGCCAGCGGACGGCGGGCGACCGGGCCATGGCGTAGGCGAGCAGCGGCACTCTGGCCAGGGTGCGGGGTGCCGACGCGCGAACCTCGATGGCGGCCGGGCGTACGCAGGCGGGCCTTGGGCCGGCCATTGGGCAGGTTGGCTCGCGGATGTCCCCGGTGAACAGGATGCTGCCGCCACCGGCCAACGCCGGCGTGGCAATGAACGCGGATACGAGAAGCAGCAATGCGGTTCGCATGGCGGTAACCCCCTTGGCATGGGCCGGTAGCGCCGGCCACGCATGGGCCGAAGCCCGGGGTCATTACGCTCCCCGCGGCGAACGCGGGACAAGCGCTGACGGCTGAATGTGGTGTAGGCCTACGCTGATTCGAGTGCCTTACCGTTCAGGGATGAGAGCCCCGTTTGCTAGCATGTGCGGATGCAGTCCTCCGCGCTCGACATCCTTCATTCCGTTTTCGGTTATCCCGCGTTCCGCGGCCAGCAGCAGGCCATCGTCGATGAAGTCGCCGGTGGCGGCGACGCGCTGGTGCTGATGCCCACCGGCGGCGGCAAATCGTTGTGCTACCAGATCCCCGCTCTCATGCGTTACGGGACCGGCATCGTGGTGTCGCCCTTGATCGCGCTCATGCAGGATCAGGTGGACGCGCTGGTTGAAGCCGGCGTGAAAGCGCGTTATCTCAACTCCAGCCTGGATGCCGCGACCCAGCGCGAGGTGGAGGACAAACTGCTCGCCGGCGAGCTCGATATGCTCTACGTCGCCCCCGAGCGCCTCCTTACCGGCCGTTTCCTCGCACTGCTCGATCGCATTCCCATTGCACTGTTCGCCATCGACGAAGCGCATTGCGTCTCGCAGTGGGGTCACGATTTTCGCCCGGAGTATCGCGAACTCACGTTGCTTCACGAGCGCTTCCCGGAAGTGCCCCGCATTGCGCTCACCGCCACGGCGGATGACCGCACTCGCGAGGAAATCGTTGATCGCTTGCGCCTGGGCGAGGCAAAGCGCTTCGTCTCCAGTTTCGATCGCCCGAATATCCGCTACCGCGTGGCCCCGCGGCAGAACGCGCGCCGCCAGCTGCTCGATTTCCTGGATGCGCACCGCGGTGATGCCGGCATCGTGTATTGCCTGAGCCGGCGCAAGGTGGACGAAACCGCGGCGTGGCTGGCCGAAGCAGGCATCGATGCGTTGCCGTACCACGCCGGCCTGGACCCCGAAACGCGCCAGCGCCACCAGCAGCGTTTCCTGCGCGAGGATGGCATCGTGATGGTCGCCACCGTCGCGTTCGGCATGGGCATCGACAAGCCTGATGTGCGCTTTGTTGCCCACCTCGATCTGCCGCGCAGCATGGAGGGCTACTATCAGGAGACCGGCCGCGCCGGCCGCGATGGCCTGCCCGCGGAAGCCTGGATGGTCTACGGCCTGGGCGATGTGGTCACCATGAGCCAGATGATCGCGCAGTCCGAGTCGGGCGACGACCGCAAGCGCATTGAGCGCCTGAAACTCGATGCGCTGCTCGGTTACGCGGAAGCCACGCGCTGCCGCCGCCAGCTTTTGCTTGAGGCATTCGCCGAGCCCCACGATGGCCAGTGCGGCAACTGCGATAACTGCCTGGTGCCGCCCAAAACGTGGGATGCAACCCTGGCCGCGCAGAAGGCTATGTCGGCCATTTACCGCAGTGGGCAGCGCTACGGTGCGGGCCACCTTATCGAGATCCTGCGTGGCGAAGCGGGCGACCGTGTGCGCGATCTGAACCACGACAAGCTCAGTGTGTTCGGCGTGGGCGCCGATATGGATGCCACCCAGTGGCGCTCGGTGTTCCGGCAGTTGCTCGCCGCGGGCCTGGTCGAAGCCGATCCGGAGGGCTACGGCACGCTGCGCCTTTCCGCGCAGAGCGGGCCGGTGCTGAAGGGTGAGCGCCAGGTGCAGTTGCGCGAAGATGCCCGGCCCGCCAAGGGGCGGCGCATGCGCAGTTCGGCGCCCTCCGCCGGCAGCACCCTGGGTATCGAGGCGACCGAGGAGCCGTTGTGGAACGACCTGCGCCGGGTCCGCGCGGAGCTGGCGAAGGCCCACGGCGTGCCGGCCTACGTCATCTTCCACGATGCGACGCTGCTGGCCATGTTGCGTGCGCTGCCACAGGACGAGGAAGAGCTATCGGCGATCAGTGGCGTGGGCGAAAGCAAGCTCAAACGCTACGGTAAGGATTTCCTGGCCGTGCTGACAGCCGCCTCCTGATCGGGTTTGAGAGTATTCTCAAACCCGTGCCAGCGTTGAAAAAAATCCGGTCGGCGCGCTTGCATCGTGAAGGGTTTGTCCCCAAACCTTAGGGGCTAGCCCCACATCGATACGTTCGACGACGTGACGAGACGAGGGTGCATGCCGTGGCACGCCGCCGCGGCCAACGACGACTCAGGGAGCCGCCCATGCACGACGCCACGCCACTCATTGCCACCATCGTCGGTGGCCTTGTCCTCGCTTTCATTTTTGGCGCCATCGCCAACCGCATACGGCTTCCCGTCATCGCGGGTTACCTGGTGGCCGGCGTGGTCGCCGGGCCGTTCACCCCGGGCTATGTCGCCGATGCGCACATCGCGCAGGAACTCGCGGATCTCGGCGTCATCCTGCTCATGTTCGGCGTGGGCCTGCATTTCTCGCTGAAGGATCTGCTCGCCGTAAAGAGCATTTCCATTCCCGGTGCCGCCGTACAGATGGGCGTCGCCACCGGCCTGGGCATGCTGCTTGGCTGGGCGCTGGGCTGGCCGGTGGCGCAGGGCTTCGTCTTCGGTCTTGCCCTCTCGGTGGCCAGCACGGTCGTGCTGTTGCGCGCCATGGAAGAGCGCCGCTTGCTCGACAGTGACCGCGGGCGCATCGCCGTGGGCTGGCTCATCGTGGAAGACCTTGCCATGGTGCTGGCGCTGGTGCTCCTGCCCGCGCTCGCCGGGTTCCTTGGTGAAGGCAAGGGCGATACGCCGGGTATGGGCGAGCTGGTGCAGACGGTGGCCATCACCATCGGCAAGGTCGTCCTGTTCGTCGCGGTCATGTTGATCATCGGCAAGCGCGCCATTCCGTGGATGCTGCAGGCCGTCTCGGGTACGGGTTCGCGTGAGTTGTTCCGCCTGGCCGTGCTCGCCATCGCACTCGGCGTGGCCTTTGGTGCGGCGCACCTGTTCGATGTGTCGTTCGAACTCGGCGCGTTCTTCGCCGGCATGATGATGGGTGAATCGAAACTCTCGCAGCAGGCCGCCGAGGAAACGCTGCCCCTGCGCGATGCATTCGCCGTGCTGTTCTTTGTTTCCATCGGCATGCTGTTCAACCCGCATGTGCTGGTCCAGCATCCGTGGCTTGTGCTCGCGGCATGCCTGATCATCATCGTCGGCAAGTCGGTGGCGGCGTTCGCCATCGTTCGCATGTTCGGCCGCCCGACCAAAACCGCGCTCACCATCGCCACCAGCCTGGCGCAGATCGGTGAGTTCTCGTTCATCCTGGCGGGCCTTGGCGTCTCGCTGGGCCTGCTCAGCGAGGAGGCGCGCGACATCCTGCTGGCCGCCGCCATCGTTTCTATCCTGGTCAACCCGCTACTGTTCGTGGCGCTGGATAAATGGGTGGCGAAGCACGATTCGGATGCCCCCGATGAGCACCCGGATATGCGTGGCCACACCGTGCTCGTGGGCTACGGCCGGGTCGGCCGCCGCGTATTTTCCGAACTGCGCGCCACCGGTGCGCCCATCCTCGTGATCGAAACCGATGAGGATGCGGTGCGTGAGCTGCGCGAACAGGGCACGGCCGATGTGGTGATCGGTAACGCCGCCGCGGCGCCCGTTCTGGCTGAAGCCAACCTCGCCGCAGCCCGCGCGCTCATTGTCGCCGTACCGGATCCGTTCGAAGCGGGGCAGGTGGTACGGGCCGCAAGGGCGCTCAGGGCCGATCTGCCCATCGTTGCCCGTGCGCACTCCGAGGAATGCGTGAACCACCTGGCCGGCCTGGGTGCGAGCGAAGTGGTCTACGGTGAGCAGGAACTTGCGCACAGCATGTTCGAGGCGTGCCGCCAGAAGCCCGCGGCCACGGGCGGCCATTAAGCGACGCCCACCGCACGCATTCGCAAGACACCGCCGGACACACTGCCCTAACGTTCCGCTCGCTAACGTAAACAGGTTAGCCAAGCGAAACGGAGGCAAGATGGCATCCCGGATCGAAGATTACGCCATGCTCGGCAATTGCCGCAGCGCGGCCCTGGTGGCGCGCAACGGCTCGATCGACTGGTTATGCCTGCCGCGGTTCGATTCAGCGGCGTGTTTCGCGGCCCTGCTGGGCGATGAAAACAACGGCCGCTGGTGGCTGGCGCCAGCCGACACCGATGCGGTCAGCACGCGCCAGTACATCGATGGCAGCCTGGTCCTGGAAACCGTATGGACGACCGCGACGGGCAAGGCCCGCGTGGTCGATTTCATGCCCTTCGCTGGCGAGCAGGTCGGCATTACCCGCATTGTCGAGGGCCTTGAGGGCCGGGTCGATTTCGAAAGCCGCCTCACCGTGCGTTTCGATTACGGCAATGCGTTGCCCTGGGTAACGACCGGCGAGGATGGCACGCTCTCGGCCGTGGCCGGCCCCGACATGGTGGTGCTGCGAACCCCCGTCGATATCGAAGGCGAGGGCATGGAAAGCGTGGGCCGGTTCAGCGTGGCCAAGGGCGATTCCGCGCCGTTCGTCATGGCCTGGGGCCCGTCCCACCTGCCACCGCCCGAGCCACTGGATCCCGCCCGTGCGCTGAAGGATTCGCTGGATTACTGGGAAGCCTGGTCGAACCGCTGTAACGGCAGCGGCGAGTGGAGCGATATCGTCCGCCGCTCGCTCATCGTGCTCAAGGGGCTCAGCTACGAGCCCACCGGCGGCATTGTCGCCGCGCCCACCACCTCGCTACCCGAACAATTCGGCGGTGAGCGCAATTGGGATTACCGCTTCTGCTGGGCACGCGATGCCACGTTCGTGCTTTCCGCGCTGGTGAATGCGGGCTACCACGATGAGGCCAGCGCCTGGCGCGACTGGGTACGCCGCGCGGTGGCCGGTTCCCCCGGACAGTTGCAGGTGCTCTACGGCCTGGCCGGGGAACGCCGGCTGGAGGAGTACGAGGTCACGTGGCTCAAGGGCTACGAAGGCGCCCGCCCCGTGCGCGTCGGCAACGCCGCATCCAACCAGTTCCAGCTCGATATCTTCGGCGAACTCGTGGGCGCGTTTTCGCATGCCATGAAACACGGCGTGGTGCTTCACCCGGAAGCCGATAACGTGCAGGCCGTGTTCCTCGACCATCTTGCGGAGATCTGGCGCCACCCTGACGAAGGCATCTGGGAAATTCGCGGCGAGCCGCGCCACTTCGTGCACTCCAAGGTCATGGCGTGGCTGGCCTTCGCGCGGGCCGCGGAGCAGAAGCGCGATGGGCTGGATCCGCACTACGTCAAACGTTGGCGCAGCATCGCCGATGAGATCAAGGCCGATATCCTGGCCAAGGGCGTCGATCCGGTGCGAGGGTGCTTCACCCAGTCGTACGGGTCCACCGAACTCGATGCGAGCCTGCTGCTGGTGACGCTTACCGATTTCCTGCCGTCGGATGATCCGCGCATCGTGGCCACGGTGAAGGCGATCGAGGACGACCTGATCGTGGGTGGCTTTGTCCGCCGCTACGACACCCGCTCGGGTGTGGATGGCCTGCCACCGGGCGAGGGCGAGTTCCTGCCGTGCAGTTTCTGGCTGGTCGAAAATTACGTGATGCTGGGCCGCATGGACGAAGCGCGGGCACTTTTTGAACGCCTGATTGCGCTCACGAACGACCTCGGCCTGCTCGCGGAGGAGTACGATCCCCGGACGAAACGGCTCTTGGGCAATTTCCCACAAGCCTTTTCCCATGTCGCGTTGGTTAATGCCGCCTTTAGTCTGGCGCATGGCTACAGCGCGACAGCCGATATCCACGCCACCCCCGAATCCACCGTTCCCCAAGGAGTCAGTGCATGAGCCAAGCCCAACCGAAGCGCGCGACTTCCCGCGCTCACCCGGCCGACCCGTGTACCGTTGTGATCTTCGGCGCCGCCGGCGACCTCACCAGCCGCCTCGTCGTCCCCGCGCTGTACAACATGCGCCGCACCGGCCTGCTGGCCGATAACTTCGCCATCGTGGGTTTCAACCACGGCAAGATGTCGGACAACGCCTGGAAGGGCAACCTGCACAAGTCGCTTGAACGCTATGTCTCCGGTGCCGGCCAGCGCCTGGATGAAGAGGCCTGGGGCTGGTTAAGCAGCCAGATGACCTATTTCTCGGGCGATTTCGACGATGCCTCGTCGTTCCAGGCCCTGGCGACCAAGCTGAAGGACATCGACCGCAAGCGCGGCACCCAGGGCAACGTGCTGTTCTACCTGGCCACGCCCGAGCGCTTCTTCGGTGATGTGATCGAGCAGCTGCGCGATGCCGGCCTGACCCAGGATGGTGGCGTGGACGGCGACCACTGGCGCCGCGTCATTATCGAAAAGCCGTTTGGCCACGACCTGGCCTCCGCCAACGCGCTTAACGCACGTATCCTCAAGGTGTTGCGCGAGGACCAGATCTACCGCATCGACCACTTCCTGGGTAAGGAGACGGTGCAGAACATCATGGCCTTCCGTTTCGCGAACGGCCTGTTCGAACCGATCTGGAACCGCGACCGTATCGACCACGTGCAGATCACCGTGGCCGAAACCGTGGGCGTGGAGCGCCGTGGCTCGTTCTACGAGCAGACCGGCGCCATGCGCGACATGGTGCCGAACCACCTGTTCCAGCTGCTGGCCATGGTGGCCATGGAGCCGCCGACCTCGTTTGATGCCGAAGCCGTGCGCACGCGCAAGGCCGAGGTGATCGAGGCGATCCGTCCGATCTCGCCGGAAGATGCGGTGCGCGGCCAGTACGGCCCGGGCGCGGTGAACAGCGAGCTGGCCCGCGCCTACCGCGACGAGCCGGATGTGGCGCCGGATTCGGTCACGGAAACGTTCGTGGCCATGAAGCTCTCCATCGATACCTGGCGCTGGTCGGGCGTGCCGTTCTACCTGCGCACCGGCAAGCACATGGGCCGCCGTACCACCGAGATTGCCATTCGCTTCAAGAGCGCGCCCATGGCGCCGTTCCGCGGCACCGGCATGGATGCGTTCGGGCCCGATTGGCTGGTGCTGCAGATCCAGCCGGATGAGGGCATCTCGTTGCAGTTCGACGTGAAGCGCCCCGGCCCGCGCGTGGAACTCGCCCCGGTGCGCATGGATTTCAAGTACGCCGACTGGTTCCGCGCCGAGCCGAACGTGGGCTACGAGACGTTGCTGTACGACTGCATGACCGGCGACGCGACGCTGTTCCAGCGCGCCGACATGGTCGAGGCGTGCTGGCGCGCGGTGCAGCCGGTGCTCGATGACTGGGCCCAGCGCACGCCGGCGGATTTCCCGAACTACGCTTCGGGCAGCGCCGGCCCGGCGTCGTCGGATACGTTGCTGGCCATGGGCGGGCGCTCGTGGCGGCCGCTCAACACCGGCACCGAGCCGGCACGCCGTGCGGCTCGCCAGAAGGCGGAAGCCGGTGGCGCCGCCCTGGCGGCGAAAGAACCTGCGAAGCCGACGGCACGCAAGCGTGCGGCGGCGACGAAGGTGCTTCGCGCCGCATCGGTGAAGAAGGCGGCGCCGGCAAAGAAAGCGCCTGCGAAAAAGGCGGCGGTGAAGAAGGTCGCGGCAGCTAAGAAGGCCCCGGCGAAAAAGACGACGGCCCGAAAAGCCGCGCCGAAAAAACGCACGACCAAACGCTGATGCAGAAGGGGCCCTCCGGGGCCCCTTTTCTTTGGTTCTTCGCGTATTTCCGAGGCATTTTTTTGCGTTGGGCGTCGTCATCGGTTCATTCGCTAACGCGAATGCATGTGTTTATGCGGCTTACGCCGCCTTAGGCTGGTGGGCTGTAGAGGTCGGGGGTGGTCAGGCCCTTGGGGCCGCCAGTCGCGGACCTTCGGACCGGGCCGTAGGCCCCCTCATCGCTACCATCAATGCGTAGCGCGGCCCTCCGCTCATGTCGGCCCCAAGGGCCTGCCCACCCCCGAGTCCCCACGGCGCGTTTCGTGCCGCACAAGCCAGCACACGGTAGGCCCGCGCCCTGTAGGAGCGCGCTTGCGCGCGATCAGCCAACAAGGCGGCGATGCCACATCGCTCGCAGGATCGATGCGCGCCGGTGCGAACGCGCGATGGCACGCCATGAAACCCGACGTCCACGCCCGAAGGCGCGAAGCATCGGCGCTGTGCGGTTGCAGCGGTGACGGGGGTGACGAAGGTGACCACGAATGACACGTCGTCGCCCGCGACCGCTACGGTCGTCACACCGTGAGTGTTGTTTTGCCGAGCTAGCGCACAGAATGGCGTCACCGCTTCGTTGGCTTTTCGCGCGCAAGCGCGCTCCTACAGGGCGTGGCGCACACATCAACATTTGGCTGCGTGCTTTCCGGCAAGCGCCCTCATCGTGGGGTGCGCGGGTGGGCAGGCCCTTGGGGCCGACATGAGCGGAGGGCCGCCGGGCGATGCGCGTTTCGCGATAAGGTACCTACGGCCCGGTCCGAAGGTCCGCGACTGGCGGACCCAAGGGCCTGACCATCCGTGCCTTCCTCAACCGGACAAGCGGGAGGCGGCGTAAGCCGCTGGAACCACGCATTCGCACAGCGAATGAACCGGTTCAAAAGAGCCGGCTGTGCCAGCGACCCCGGAAATGAGCGATGGCCCTTTTCTTTTGCAGGAGCGCGCTCCTACAAGGGGCGAGCTAGTGCGACGACACGAAGATGGTGTCGGCAAAGGCTTCCGGTAACGCAAAGCTCTCGCGCATGCGCCTGGCTTCCGCGCCGGGCGATGCACCGAACAGCCGCCGGAACTCGCGGCTGAATTGCGAAGGGCTGGTGTAGCCCACCGCGTGGCTCGCTGCCTCCGCCGTCATGCCCTGGCGCACCATGAGCAGCCGCGCCTGGTGCAGGCGTGTCGATTTCACGTACTGCATCGGCGAGACGTTCGTGATGGCCTTGAAGTGGCTGTGAAAACTTGGCGCGCTCATGCCGGCTACTTCGGCAAGCTCGGCGACATCGAGCGGGCGTGGGTACTCAGCATGGATGAGGCGCAGCGATCGGCTGATCTTGCCGAACTGGCCGCGCGTGGCCAGGGCTTCGCGCATGGAGGCACCCTGGGCGCCGGTGAGTACGCGGTAGTAGATCTCGCGCAGTAACCCCGGGCCGAGTACCGCGGCATCGAGCGGCTTGTGCATGGCTTCGAGGAAGCGCAGGACGGTGGCCTGCATCGCTTCATCCATGCGTGTGGACAGCATGCTCCGTGGCGCCTGCGCGGTTGCGACGTCGCCCGAGGCATCGATCTGTTCGGCGAGGTCGGCGGCCAGCGTGAAGTCGAGATGCAGGTAAAGCGCGAGCAGCGGATGTTCCGGGCTCGCGTCCGTTTCCATGGTGAAGGGCACGGGCACCGATACGGCGAGGTAGTGGTCTTCGTCGTACACGTACACCTGGTCGCCGAAGTAGCCGCGCTTGCAGCCCTGGCAGACGATGACGATGCCGGGATCGTAGAGCACCGGCGTGCGGGCAAGCGGGCGGTTGGAGCGAAGGATGCGGACGCTGGGGAGGGCGGTGAGGTTATAGCCCTCGTTCGGGCCGAGCGCGTGGAGCAGTGCCACCGTACGTTCACGCGTGGGGCTGCGTGGAGTCGCGTCCTGATGGGGTGTGGAGCGCGTACTCATAGGAATAGGCAAGAAATGTAGGGCATTGCGGCTTACGGCCGGGGTCTGGCGAGCTCATTATGCATCCCATAGCACCTCAATGGAGACGCGACATGGCAAACGAAAAGACCCTTCTCATCACCGGTGTCAGCAGCGGCTTTGGCCGGGCGCTGGCGCAGGAGGCCTTGGCCGGTGACCACAGGGTCGTGGGTACCGTCCGTAGCGACGATGCCCGACGTGCGTTTGAATCGCTGCATACGAATGCGGTAGCCCGCATCCTCGACGTGACGGATTTCGATGGGATCGATGGTGTGGTCGCCGAGGTGGAGTCGACGGTTGGCCCGATCGACGTCCTGGTGAACAACGCTGGCTACGGCCACGAAGGCATCATGGAGGAATCGCCGATGGCGGACCTGCGCCGGCAGTTCGATGTGAACGTGTTTGGTGCCGTGGCCATGATGAAGGCCGTGCTGCCTTACATGCGCCAGCGCCGCCGCGGCCACATCCTCAACATCACCTCGATGGGTGGGCATATCACGATGCCGGGGATCACCTATTACTGCGGTAGCAAGTTCGCGCTGGAAGGTATCTCTGAGGCGCTTGGCAAGGAGGTCGCCGAGCTAGGCATCCATGTCACCGCCGTGGCACCGGGTTCGTTCCGCACGGATTGGGCCGGCCGCTCCATGGTGCGTACGGAGCGTTCCATCAGCGACTACGATGCCATCTTCGATCCGATCCGCAAGGCGCGCGAGGAGAAGAGCGGCAAGCAGCTGGGCGACCCGGTGAAGGCGGCGCGGGCGATGCTGGCGGTGATTGATTCGGCGAACCCACCGGCGCATCTGTTGCTGGGCAGTGACGCACTGAAGCTGGTGCGCGACAAGCTGGCCGCGTTCGAAGCGTCTATCCGTGAGTGGGAACCGCTCACCCTCTCAACCGACGGCTAACCTGTAGGAGCGCGCTTGCGCGCGATGGGGGCTTGTGGTGGCGTGCATCGCGCGCAAGCGCGCTCCTACAGAGAGCGGCGTAGCAGCAACAGCAGTGTCGCGACGGGAACCGCCAGCAGCAACCACGCAACCGGTTGCCATGCGGGGCTAGCCAACAGCGCAAGGAACAGGCCGGTGAGCAGGCAGGCGGCCATCGCCGCAGGAAGTGCGACAAGGCCACGAGGCCTCAGGCTATGCCGGCTCATGTGATCACCTCCGCCATGGGCGCAACACGACGACGGCGTCGGCCGATCCAAAGATAGATGCCACTCGCCAGCACGACGATCGCACCGATATCGAACACCAGCCACAACAGCTTGAGCGGCATACCACCGTAATCGCCGAAATGCAGCGGGCGCGAGACCTCGAGGGCGGAGAGGTACCAGGGCAGTTGCTCACCGTCGATGACTTCGCCGGTGCTGGCATGGATGAGGACAGGCGTCAGCAGTTCGCGACGAAGCGGCGTATCGCCGTGCAGCCATACCAGGTAGTGATGAGGCTGGTGCCGCGCCTCGCTGGGAAAAAGGATGCTGGCGACGGTCTCGTGGGGGTGGCGACGCAAGGCCTCGTCCATGGCGAACTGGACGGCGATCCTGGCCGTCGTTTCAGGCGTGCCAGAGGGGCCCGGCGTGCCCGGTTGCGCGGCAAGCATGCGTGCGACATCCGTGGCTTGCCACAAACCGAACAAGGGTTTCTCCAGGGTGTTCATGACACCGGTAAGGCCAACCACGCCGAACCACGCCAGCAGCACCATGCCCAGCACATTGTGCAGATCGAGCCAGCGCAGCCGCGGGCTGCCGCCCAGGCGCAACGTGCCAGCCCCAGCGCGCGGCGTGAACGGTGGATAGAGCACCACGCCGGATACGAGTGCTGCGACGAACAGCAAGCCCATCACACCAAGCAGCAATGTGCCGGGCAAGCCGAGCGTCAGGCTGCCGTGCACCGCCAGCATCACATCCATGAAGGAAATACGCTGCGTACCCGCCTGGCGTTGGTCATCGAGCAAGGCGCCGGTATGCCGGTCGTACTTCACCCAGTGGTACGCACCGGCCTTGTCGATCAGCCCGATGGTCGCCAGGCCTTCGTCGTCATCGGGCAGGCTGATGAAGTTCGTGGCATCACCGGGATAACGGGTTTGCGCCGAAGCCAGCAGCTGATCGAGCGAAAGCATCGGCGTACCCGGCGCCACGGCAGAGGAGTGCGGGGTACCCAGTGCATCCTCGATCTCGTCCTGGAAGATCAACGGCAAGCCGGTGACGCAAAGCACGAGCAGGAACACGGTGCATACGAGGCTGGACCACGTATGCACCGCCCGCCACCGCCGCAGGGCGGTGGCGGAAAGTCCCGGACGCATCACGCTCACAGCGATTTGCGGATGGTGAGCATCGTGTTGCGCGGATCGCCGTAGATGCCAAAGTACGATGCGGGTACGCGGGCGAAATACTTGCGATCAAACACGTTGTTTACTGTCAGTGTCAGCAGCCAGTCGCGATCGAACTGGTAACCCACCTGGCTATCGAACACCGCGTAACCCTTCTGCGTGATCGTGCCGCGGTTCGTGCTGCTCAGGACGCGTGCACCGCCGCCGACACGGAAGCCGTGCGGGTTATCGCCTTCAAAGCGGTAGACGCTCCACAGCTTGAAGGTCTTCTTCGGTTCTTCCGAATCGAACACCTGGCCTGCGCTGGTGGCATCTTTCAGGTAACGGGTGAGCAGGTAGGTGTAGCCCGCCTGCAGGTCCCAGCCTGCGGCCAGGCGGCCGCTCACTTCGGTTTCCCAGCCCTGGCTCTGCGCCTTGCCGGCGGCGATGTAGTAGTTCGGGTGTTCCGGATCGTCATACGCGCGGTTCTGGTCGCGCAGGCGGAACGCGGCGAACGAGGCGGTGAGCCTGCCATCCAGGAACTCGCCCTTCAGGCCGGTCTCGTACTGCTTGCCCGTGCGTGGCTTCAGCGCGGTGCCGGAGAAGGTCAGGTTGTTCTGCGGCACGAATACGGTGGTGTAGCTGGCGTAGGCCGACAGCCAGCTGTTGATGTCGTAAACGACGCCGACATAGGGCGACGCCTTGTGATCGACATCCGGCGCGTCCACCCACTCGCCCAGCGGCGTGGGCGAGCCGGCCTTGGTCTTGCTGCGGTAGTTGGTGAACTGGCTGCCTAGCAGCACGCTCCAGTCATCCGCTGGCTTCAGGCGGAGTGCGGCGTAAAGGCCGTACTGCGTGGTTTCGGTCAGGCTGCGGCTGGTGAAAGGGATTTCGGGGCGCGGGATTCCGGTCAGGTCCATGACATCCACGCCGCCATCGACGTCGAATCCGCCGCTCCAGCTATCGGCCGTCTGCCGGGCATAGTTGAAGCCGACGATCAGTTGCTGCGGACGTCCCCATAGCTCGAACGGGCCGGACACATTCATGTCGGCGCCGGTCCAGCTGCCGTCGGTGTACTGGCGCTGCAGCCAATAGTCGGCGTGGTTATCCGGCCGCACGAGCCCATCGATGTAACCGTACTTCGAGGCATCGGTCGTGGAGCGGCGATCGATGTTGATCTTGCCGTGCCAGTCGTTGCCGAAGTCGTGATCGAGCTCGGCGTAGTAATCGTTGAGCGTCGGCTTGTCGTAGCTCCAGTCCGTGCCATAGAACTGCGAGCGCGGTGCATCCAGCGCCTGCCCGTGCGGCGGGATCGCGTACACCGACTGGCCCCAGTCGAGCGGGCTGTTGCGTTCGTGCTGGTACGCGGCCGACAGGGTCAGTAGGGTGGAGGGTGAAAGATCGAACTCCACCACGCCGTAAAAGAACTGATGGCGTGAGTTGGCCTTGTCGTAGAAGTAATCGTGATCCTGCGTGGAGATGACCGCGCGGCCACGGATCGTGCCTTCGCTGTTGAGCGGTGAGCTGCCATCCAGCGTGGCCTGGTAGGTGTTCCACGAGCCTGCCGACACGCTGCCGCCCCAGCCGGCCTGTTCCAGCGGGCGCTTGCGCACCAGGTTCACCGTGCCGCCCGGGCTGCCCTGGCCTTGCAGGATGCCTGCGGGGCCGCGAAAGATTTCCAGGCGGTCGTACATGGCCAGGTCGAATTGAGACTGGTACTGCAGGCCATTGTTGGCGGCGATGCCATCGAACTGCACATCAGGCTGGTAGCCGCGTGACTGGAAATACGAGGTGCCGACGCCATAGGGCACCGCGGTGATGCCGGTGGTGCGGTTGAGCACGTCGTACACGCTGACCATGTTCTCGTCATCCATGCGTTGCCGCGTGACCACGGAGATCGAGCTAGGCATTTCGCGCGGCGAGAGGGCGAGTTTGCCGAAGGACACTTCGTTGGCCGCATAGCCTTCGGTCACGCCATGGACGTTCACGCTCTCGAGCTCTTCGACCTTGTTGCCACCACGGCGGCGCGCGGTTTGCGATGCGGCGGCGGCAGCGGCCGCCTTGGGCGCCGCCTTGGCAGGCGTTGGCGCGCCCACCCGCTGCAAGCGCACCGAGCCGTCATCACCCAGGCGGTAATCCAGGCCCGAGTTGGCGAGCAGGCGCTTCAGCGCATCCGCCGTGGCCAGATGACCGTCCACGGCCGGTGCCTGCAGTCCCGTGGTCAGCGACGCGTCGTAGACCAGTACGGTGTCGCTCTGCTCGGCGAAGCGGTTCAGCGCCTGGGCCAGCGGGCCGGCGCCGATGTGGAAGTCACGGGCCGCTTCGAGCGCTGCCTGAGGGGCGGCCGCGCTGGCACCGGCCCAGGCCAGGCCCAGGGCAAGGCAGAGGTGGCGTACGCGCAGGCGGGGGGTGGAAGGGGCAGGCGAACGAGGAACACGAGCGGGCATGGGACCATCCATCAAGAGGAAATGAGCATCAATCTCATTTAAGACGGATGAGCGAGCCGGATGAGGATGTCATCCGGCCAATTATTTTCACGGTCAGCCGCGCAGGACGACCCAGCCGAACCCTACGTGGCTCGCGCGCAGGCCGAGGTTGGCCTCGATCACGCGGAGCGCCGCCAGCGGATCGCTGGTGCGGAAGACGCCGCTGACGCGACGGGAGGCGGCCCGGTCACCCATGAGGACGATACGGCCGGCGTAATACCGGTTCAGTTCGGCCACCACCTCGCTGAGCGGGCGGTCGACGAACACGAGCCGGCCGCGTGTCCAGGCCATGGCTGCGTATGCGTCCACGGAGGTGACGGTGGGGATGCGCGCGTCGTCGGCCAGCGTGGCGCGTTCGCCCGCATGGACGATGGCCTTGCCGCCGGGCGCCGCAACCTCCACCAGGCCGCTGGCGACCACCACCTGCGTGGCATCGCCTTCCCGCTTCAACTGGAAGGTGGTGCCGATGTCGGTGACGACGACCTGGCCGGCGCGAACACGGAACGGCCGGCTATCCGCATGGCCGACCTCGAACGAGACCGTGCCGGTGAGTACCTGCACATCCCGCCACGAGGCGTCGTCGCGCAGGCGGATGGCGCTACCCGTATCCAACTGGGCCGAGCCACCCCCGGCGAGCGCGATCTTCTGCGTTTCGCCGGTCGCCGTGTGTGCATCGGCGTGGAGCGCGATAGCCATGCGGGGGAACTGCCACGCACCGAACGCGATAAGTATTCCGGCGGCGCATGCGGCGGCAAGCGCCGTGCGGCCGCGTCGCTGCCTGCCCGGGCCACGTGCGCGCGCGTGCCTTGCGCGTGGGTGTGGGCCTGTTATGGCTGGCACCGCGGCGACCATATCGAGTTCGCGCCACGTGGCCTGCGCCCGTTGCAACGCCTCGGCATGGGCCGGGGTTTCGTCCAGCCACGCCTGCAGGGACGCGCGCTCCTGCGCATCCAGATCGCCGGCATCGAGCCGGACGACCCAGCCGGCCGCCTGTTGGCGGGCGCTTGCGTTGTAGTGGGGCTGCGGCATGGCGGG